>TARA_R110002012_G_scaffold311945_1_pt1 | contig 102358 bp, 99 predicted proteins | sample TARA_R110002012 | Tara Oceans TARA_R110002012 (sample SAMEA4396515) | marine metagenome | biome: Westerlies Biome; feature: [DCM] deep chlorophyll maximum layer (ENVO:01000326); material: water (ENVO:00002006), including particulate matter (ENVO:01000060) such as... | depth 40 m
ATATTCTTGGTGTCCTGACCGCCGATCCCGCGATTTACAACAGGACGGGTGCCGCCTAATGCAGCGTCGAGTTCAGAAACCCAGCCAGACCCCGGCGCTACAATGCTGTCGCCCAAAACAAACAGGGTGTCGTTTGAGACAATACTATCGGTGTTTATTGAAGTTGCGATATAGGCCGCAACTTGTCGCGCAAATCGTGACGAAGGAATACCATCAATTTCACCCTTGCTATTGATCCCTAAGGCCAGGAGACCAGTGTTGTCTTGGAACCCTACTGACCCGCTAGATTCCCATGACACATTGGAGGCGACTGGTCGACCAGTCAGCCTGCGACCATTTGCAACAATATCGCCCGTGGTGTGCATGTTCCCGAATTGATCGTAAAATCGCAGCCCAAACCCAGCCGCGTCAAATTCCGCAGGCTGTAGCTTCGTATAAGAGTGGATAGTGCTGAAGCCGTCTGCCCTGTCCACCTTGACCTCCGTTGGGTCAGGCCCTTCGTCATCCCATGTCGATCCGTTGTATTGCCAGAGGTGACGATCTGATCGCATAAAAACCCGATGGCCGGACGCCACGGTCAGCGCATCACGCTCAGTTGCATCAGCGACGAACTGGTCAATACGGGATGCACTAATGGCCGTGTCTCTGGCGGTGAGGGTGTCCGCTTTGAGAGCATCGGTATCATTTTTTAGGCCCACCGTTTCGCTTCTCAGGCTATCAGTTAGGTCACGCGCGTCCAATGCCCCATCACGCGCGTCTCGGGCGGCAGTCACCGCTTCCTCAACGTTACCAAACTGTGTGGCGATCATCTCTACCGTAAGTGCATGTTCTTTAGCTTCGTCTGCCCAACCCTCAGCCTCAAGGGCACCATCAATTCCTAGACGGCTCCGAACCCATGCGAGGGTAGCGGCGTCATTATCCTCCTCCGGTTCTGCGAGATTTGTGAGGCGCTTCGCTACGGCATCAAACACGTTACCCTCAGGGATGAACGCCAGCTTGTTCAACGCCTCTTCGGCTGCTTCCTCGGCAAGGTAAACACCCTGACGGGCAACCAAGTCGAGTGCTTCTTCGGTCAACCCTGAGCCTGTGCTGAAGTCCACCAAGGGGGTTGTGGGGGTCGCTCTCCCCCTTAGGACAGTCGAACCTTCTGGGGCGGGACTATCCAGTACAATTTCATTTTCGGACACCCATTCCCATCCAACCGCTTCCCCGTCCACGAGAACCACAACATGGTCCTTCGAGAGGTAGGGGAAGGTGATAGGCCACGCTGTCCGAACGCCGTCCGATATGTCACGGATAGCTTTCATAGTAGCTTCCTTTCGCTATAATAGAAAAGGAGGCCCGAAGGCCCCCTTGCTGTGTCTTGTTTTTTTGGTGCTGCTAGAACTTGAGGAGGAGGTTCTCGCGGGCTCCCGGCTGCACTTGGCCGCTCTGGGCTCGACCCTCATATTCCTCGTATTCCCTCCACGCCTTGTAGAGCTCAGGGTTACTCTCGAAGAGTGTGGCCCTTGCCTTCTGCTTGTAGGAGGTGATGACCCCCCTCAGCATGTCTACGCGGTGACTTTCGGCGGGACTTGTAAGGCCATCCGGTACGGTCTCGCGGGGGAGGTCGTACTTCGGGTGGTTCATGGCTTCTTCCAACTTCGCATGGAGGGTCTTCCCGTGGATTTTCACGGTCCCCATGAGCCTGTTCCACTCCTGAAACTGTTCTCCTGAGAGAGTTACAGCGCCAATCTTCCGATCAGGCCCAGTGAAGCCATAGTTAAGGCGGCGCATCTCTTTGGTGACGACATCGCCATCCCCTTTGCTGGCCTTGATGTATCCCAGCAGCTTGGTGGGGTTCTCCACTGCCTCACCAGTCACCCAGTTGTAGCGGGTGGGGAGGTCCCCAGACATGCCGGGAATGTTCGCTTTCATCTTGTCGAGATACCCTCGGGCTTCCCGTGCCGTCCCATCCTGAGCTTGGTTGAAGGTACGGCCCGCAGCGGAGAAGGGAACGAAAGCAGAAGCCTTGCCTTCCAGCCACCGTTGAACAACGTAAGGGCGGTCCTTCGAATTGAGGACTTCCACCACCTCGGAGACACCTTGCAGCCACGTCTTTGATGTGAGGTTGTTCCCCACGGATGCTGCCAGCATCGCAAACATGCCCGCTTGGTCTAGGGATGGGTCGTCCTCGGCAGCTTGAACCATCTCAGCGATGTCCCCCGCGACCCCGAAGGTGAACGCAAAGGGGTCGAGGCGCTTCAGTTCGATCCACTCGGGTTTCTCTGCGGAACCCACGTTGAGGGAATAAGCCTGCCAGTTCTTGTCCTTCATCCATACATCCCGCATCTTTCCATCCACGGGTCCACCACCTGTGATCCGGCCTTCAATTGCCAGCATGTAGAGACCAGCGGACAGAGCCACACCCGTGGCCATCTCGCCCATCGCCTCAGCGCGGACGGAAGCATCCGAGGAGCTCAGACGTTCCCGATACTTGGCCCGCATCAGGTTAACGCCCGGAGTACGGTCGAAGGCTTTGGCTAGAATGTTCACAGGGGTTTGGATGAACGGGGTGATCTGGCGGAGGTAGGGGTGACGATTGGCCATTTGCTGCCATCCGTGGGACAGAGTGCCCTCGGCCAGCGGCGTCGTGAAGGTGGCTTCGCGGGCAACCCGAAGGGCGTCCTTGGCAAACTTACTCCCTCCCTCGTTAGCAGCTCCAAGGTTGTCCTTGATGAACGCTTCCTTGGTCGCAGCGTCGTCCGCCACACGGCCTTTCAAGACAAGTTCGTCCCAACGGTCAGTGAGGGTCTGGACGCCCAGTGTCGCCGCTTCGGTTTCCCCTTCGATGAACGCTCCCTTGCTGTCGTACCCCAGCTTCTTGAGGTCTTTGTCCGACATGTAGGCAGCGTCCACAGTCAACTTCGCTTTAAGCCTCGACCGGAACATGACCTGCTTGAAGAACTCATCCTCAGCCATCAGGAAGCGACCGGGCAGGCGCACCAATTGGCCAATGCCATCCACCAGCGCACCTCCGAACTTGCTGGATGCGCCCACGGTTTCCCGTGAGATGGCCTTGATACCTTCCTTCTGGTAGTCCAATTTGACTTGGGTATCCAAGACAGGCATTTCATTCTTCATCACCCGCGCACTCAAGCGGATGCCGTCCATGACAGAGGATCGGATAGCGGCATATTGCTCCAAACCTGCCCGGATTTCCTTCGGCTGTGCGGTAAGGGCACCCCCGATGGTCCGTTCAAGGGGGAGAACCAGCGTATTGACAAGGTTCGAGGTCATGTTGACCGCATGGGTCCCCCAGCCAGACAGGATGCTGTTGATGAAGACCTCGTTCGTCATGTTCCATCCGCGCTTCCAGCGGGAACCCAGACGCATATTGCGTAGGAGTGTTGCTTGCTGAGCGGCCCCTTCGGCAAGACGCAGACGTTTCACCGCCTCTTTCATCGCCTTGGTTCCGCCCGCAGCCTCTACGCGCGTGAGGGCATCAACGGCGGCGCTGTCGATACCATCAGTCGTCTTTATCCGGCCAGCAGATACGGCCCGCGCCGAAGCAGTCTGGACCCGCTTCAGGTGACCTTGGAGGTTTGCGTGGGTGTCCATGAGGTTCAGCAGTTTCGCTTCCACCTCGGGGTCCACCTTACCGACTGCGTACATACCGTCCAGCCGCTTCACCAGCGTGGAGACTTCGCGGCCTACCGACTGGAGGGCCATCTTGCCAGCGACCAGAAACTTTGCCTGATCCACTGCGCTTTCACCCACAGCGGCAACCCGCCGGGTTAGATCATCCAAGCTCCCACCCGTGAGGCTGGAGAGTTCCTCCTTCGCCGCTTTGATGATGGTGCTGAATGTCTCGGGCTGGTCCAGTCCCATCTTTTCGAGGGCACCGCTACGGGCCAGTGCATCCCCCGCCACCTCAATCATGGCCTGGGCCTCGACTGGGCCTTCCATCTTGGAGGCGTTGAACCAGAGGCTATCCGCGATCTGTTCCGGCGTCACCAAGTCCTTGTCCGCAATAGCCGCCTTTAGCGCGTCGTCGTTCACAAGGGACGGCTTCTCAGGGGGAGCTTCGGGGTTTGCCGTAGGTTCCCCTTCGGGGGTGACCTTAGCAGCTCCCTCGTCGGGCTTCGGCTCCAGTGTCACGCCTTCCTCAAGAGCCTCGCGGGCTTCCTCAGAGGCTTCCTCGGCCATTTCCTGACCCTCTTTGACCAGAGCCTCCCCTTCAGGACCTTCGATCTTCTTCCCCTTCACCACCTTGGCGAGGCCACGTAGACCCTTCAAGGTGAAGTCGATGGCTCCCCCGATGACAACGCCTTCTGTGGCATTGCGCATACGGTTCATCCATTCGGGATCGTCGGGGTCTGTGGCCAGTGCCTCAGTCAGTAGGGGGACGGCGTACTCATTCTCCTCCGCAAACGCGCTGAGGTTGGGATCGTCGGGATCAAACGCCAAGCCATCGGAAAGGGCACCATTCACCACGGCCCCTATGATGCCTGTCAGACCCGTGACGGACTTTGCCGCAGCGAACCCAGCGACGAATTGAGTGGTCGAAGAGGTGAACCTTCCGAGGGACGATACAGGTTCCCTTACAAGGTCCGTTGGGACGAACTCTTCAGGGGGATTGTCGGCCAGAGTATCCACACGGACATCCAGCTCCCCCTCGTCATTCAGGATTTGCAAGCGGGAGGGGATACCCATTTCGTCCAGCTTACGGGACATGGCAACGTCTGCGCTGTGGAAGGATGCAGCCAACTGACCGCTGGCCTCATCGAACCCATCCAAGACACCTTCGAGGATACGGGGACCGACACCCATAGGGTCTTCCCATTCGGTTTTATTCAGGGTCGTTTCTGGGAGTTCAGCGTTCATCCCGTCAAGGACTGCGGCCATGTTCGGCTCATCGGGGTTTGGGGTAACCGCTGGGGCTTCCACAACAGCTTCACCTACGGCAACTTGTGCGGTGGGTGTGAGGAGGGATGCCGCAGCACCCTCCCCGAACCGTTCATCAAACTTCCCAGCGAGGTCTGGGTGCGCCTTGAGATAGGCTACATCTTTTTCTGTTGGTTCCATGCGTTCCTCTTAATCAGCCCAATCGGGCTTGTCGGGATCAGTGACCCCCGTTCCCGTGGGGTCTGATAGGTGGGAATTAACAGCCCGTTCTCGGGCAGCTTGTGCAGCAGCGCGGGCGGCAAGTCGGTCGTAGTTTCCGTCTTCATCGCGGTTGTTCTGCATCCAGATGATCATCTCATCTTCATAGTCGGACTGCGCACGGGCCACGTCATCGGCGTAGGTCGGGTTGGTTTGCCCGAACTCAGTCTTAGGGAAGCTGTCCGAGATGCGGCTCCGTTGGCCGTTGAGGTAGTTGTCCCCTTCGATGGCACCCAGAGGGTCCGATCTTCCCTGAGGAGCGTGCCTCCGTTCGGCAACCCCTCGGAGCTGGTTGGCATCTGCGGGGTCGAGCTTTCCGAAGATGACCATCTCATCAATGATCGCCTCAGCTTCTTGGGCGCTCCCCGATGAACCAACGGCGGCAGCGGCTTCCGCAAAGGCACCCTTGCTGGTTGTCCGGTCCTCATCAGTTCGCTCACCATCAAGGAAACCATCCACGGATCGTGCTTTCGTGGGGTCCATCTGGTTGATCTTGACCCAGAGTTCCTCGGCCCGTTCAAAGTCGCCATCTTTCGCAGCTTGTTGGGCTTCCGTCATCAGACCGTTAAGCTCCGCCTTGCGTTCCGCAGCCACGGCTTTTGATGCGGTGGAGTTCCGCCTCGCCTCTATGCGGGATGCAGCGGACCTGACCTGCGATTGGACCTTCCGGCCCTTTGCCGACTGGCCCAGAGAGCCCATACCAGCAACTTCGATGTTATTGAGGACCCCTGCCATAGACACGGAGCCTCGGGTGGCGGCAGCACTTCCCACAGCGTTGAGGATGGAGCCCTCAATCAGCTTGTAGTCGATGCCCTCCTCCCCCATGTCCTGTGCGCGGGCGTTGAGCCATTCCCCCAAGTTCTTGGCATCGGCTGCGGCTGAGCCCGGAGGTCCCGAGAAGCGACCCTGCGTGACGGCCATGTGAAGTTCCTGTTCAAAGGCCCGGAACCTGCGCTCCTCAACAAGCTGGATGTTCTCAGCAGCCTGTTGGTTCCTGAAGCTGTCGTTCGACTGCACTGCCATTGGCGTGAAGATGCGGTTGACCTCCTTCCGTGGCATGTTTTCGAGGCCATTTTCCTCGCGGAACTTTTCGTTGAACGCTTGGATGAATTGTTCAACTTCGGCGGGGTCCTCCACTTCGGAGAGGTTGGAGTGCTCCAGCGCACGTTTGAGCTCCACGTTGTATGTCGCGCCCAGCACATGGAGCTGACTTTCGCGGTAACCTCTACGGACGAACGGGGAGGCACCCATTGGGATTTCCCCGCTGCGTACAGCCTCCGCGAAGTCCTTGCGGTTCTTCTGGAAGAGTTCTTCACCCTTCTCATGTTCCCGTGTGGCGGCTTGTCGGATGCCCTTCTTGAGGACAGGGGACATCGCGTCGTCCAGTTGGGTCAGGGCGACGGCAAGTGCCTCCCCTTTGGATCGTGGTTGCTGGGCAGGCTGGACGTAAGTGTCCACAACCTGCGTGGAACTTTGGAAGACAGGGCGGGCGTGGACGCTCAGGAAGTCGCCTACATCTCTGCGCTCAGACATCATAATCTCCATCGTAGAGGTCTTTGAAGTCGCTGAACTCACCCATCACACTCCCCGCGCCACGGATGACCGAGGCATAGATGTTCGAGTTGTCGGGTAGGGGGATTGAGTTTATGCGGGCTTGCGCTTTAGCCTGTGACCCCATCATGTTGTAGACGGACTGACTTTCGGCGCTCTCAAGGGATTGGTCTAGCCGATCCGATACCACGCCTTCGCTCCGCTTGTAGTCATCAAGAACCTGGCTAACGCTCCCACCTTGAACACCACCCGTTGCGGCGGCGGTCAGAGCAGTTGCGGAGGCTTTCATTCGCTTGATGGAGTTGTCCTGCTTCTTCTGTGAGGTGGCCTTGCGCTCATCCATCAGCTTTTTGTTCGTGAGGTGCGTTTCAAGGAAGTAGGCATCTTTCGCGGCTTGGCCGTTTTGTTCATACAGCTCGCCTTGTCGCTTGTTGGCGTTGATAGATTGGGCGACCCCTGCGGCGGCGCTCGTTACGCCTACCGCAAGTTTCATCGCCCCCAGCGCCACGGCTGGAATTGTCATGTTTTGCGTATCCTTATGAACTCGTGGAAGACCGCGCTGTGGTTGCCCACAAAGCACGGCTCGGGGAGGATGATGAACCCTGCCCATCTCAACCATCGGAGGTGGATTTCATTATCAGCGTGGACCCTGTTGAAGAGTACAGGCCGGATTTCATGGAGTGCGTCCACGTAGGCGCGGCTCCGGCGGAGGAACTCCCGCCAATGTTGGGTGAGCTCATCAGTGCCCATCAACCAAACAGCGGCGTTATCACTTCCCGCAACAGGAATGATGCCCCCCACCGCGCAGGCAGCACCCGAGGGCAGAAGGACCGCCCAGCACTGGCCGTTCTCGCGTGCCCACCGGAATTGCGCTAGAGGGTCTAGCGTTCCAGAGGCGAGGAGTTCGACCCGATCTTGTCGTCGCAGGTTTTGCAGAACACGGACTAGGTGATGGTCTTCGGATGCCACCACCTTCAATTTGTCTTCTCTCATCCTACAGCTTCCTGATTAGGGAGCCCGACCATTCCGCACCTGTCAGACACAGGGGCATCCACGTCCGTGATCGGAGTGTGACCTCCATGTCCTGAGACTGCCCCCTGAGGTTCACCTTGAAGGAACCTGAGGAGATAGGCGCTCCGTCCACAGTCGAGGGTTTATTACCAAGGCTCAGTCCCGTGAACCGCTCAGTCCTTTCGGGTCTGTGGGGTTTCTTGACGGTAACCTCAAAGGGTCCCGTGTCGGTGATGTTCAAGGTCAGGTTGGTGAGCTGGATGCGATGACGCAGATCGGCCATCATCTCCCCACGGGGCCCATACTTCACGGGGAAGGGCTCTGAGAATACGTGGTAGACATCCATCAGTTCACCTACGATCACCTCCTCCCACACACCGGGAAGCCGGAAAGAGTGGGTTGCGGAGTTCCCCATTGTGGGGCTGGGCAGGGGGACCCAATCGGTCACCAAGTCACTGACCTCTCGGATGGCTCCGTTTTGCTGAACCCCAAGAACTACCGGATCGGTATAGTACAAAGGAACCTCAACGATTGTATCCCCGGCGTCATCGGTGAGCTGGCCTTGGGATAGGAAGTCCAAGTGGGCGTCTTCGAGACTTTCGAGGTATCGCCCATTCTCATCAAAGGTGATGGATGCAGCGATGGGTGTGTCATCCCCTTTCACGGTAAGGAGTTGCAGGCGGTTAGCTGAAAACATGCCCGTCCACACCGGAGCACCTTCTGCGAAACGGAAGTGGTGCCACGAGGAGATAACCCTCGCCCGATCAGCCCATAGCCAGTTGTAGACCCACATCTGGTCACCACTGGGGTCAATCATCAGGAGCATGTTGGCCTTCGCACTGGCGATCATCTTATAGCGGCCTTGGGGAAGGTAGTGAGGGACATGTTCTGTCACCTCCACCGCATAGAGCTTGTCCGTGTTTCCTTCCGCCCCCTGCATTTCCATCACTGAGGAGTAACGCCCCTGTCGCACCGTAAAGAAGAGGGACTTCCCTACAACCACGGGGGCTGTCCGAGGGTCCATCTCGTACTGCGAAGCCACCTCCATAGCAGCGGTAGCCGGGGTATACGTCGCACCCCCTGTGCAGATGAGCTGGGTATCATCCGCAAAGATGACGAGCTTCTGATCAAAGGGGTAGGCGTAGTGGAGCTTCAGGGCTTCGGAGGTGGTGGCAGCAAGGTCCACCGGATCAGTGTCCAGTCGGGTTCGTGCCGACTTTCTCCAGAAGTTGAAATAGTCGCTGGTGCGCCCTTCGATTTTGCTGGAGCCTGTCAGGAAACCTATACGGTTCTGGAAGAAGTACATCCAGTTGATTGTCCGCCCTACAAAGGAGGGATTAGGAACAGACTTCTCATCCCCTGCCTCCCTCTCATCCCAGTCTCCGGGGCGGAAGGTGAATGATCCATCGGCCTCACGGATGAGGAAGTGGGGCATCGTGGAGGCATCCAAGGCATAGTGGATTTCATCGCCTAGCGTTTCCACCCAGACACCCACACTTTCCGTATTACTCGGATCGTCAGCTCGGAAGGTGACGTAGTAGTCATCCTCATCCACTCCGCTGGATTGGGTCACCTTAACAGCGTACCCATCAGGTGCCCTTGGGGGTAGGTCTTCAAAGCGTTGGATGGCACCCATGACCACCTTGATGGCGTCATTGTTGATGCTGTCTGTTGCGGTCAGTGTGAAGGGTTCCCCATCAGTCCGCGCAATGGTGATGACCGACCCGTCACCTGTGATGGTGTAGGCATCCGCTGTTTCGGGGATGATGACGGAGCTCCACGTTGCGGTGAAAGTCCCTGTCCCCGATATGTTCCCAGCGTATTCGGTCAGAGGAGGGGCCGTGGAGTCCCATTCCACAGTCAAAGGACCCTTACCAGCAATCTGGTGAGACCCCGTTTGAGGGTCCGTGTAGGTCAGGAGGAAGTTTCCATCCACTGTGATCTTGGTCCCGCCGCGGCCCTCGTAGCCTCCGCCCTCTCCGCCGTTGTCGATGATGCCCAGAACCTCCTCAGCCGTGGCGCTGGGGCCAGACCAAACAAGGTCGAAGCCTTCAGTGTTCTTTACCGACGAGCTGGGGGTAGATGTGATGGTTCCACCTAGGAACTCTACGATCTGTTGACGGAGTTGCTGGACGATGAAGTCTGTGGCTGTCTCTTCAACCTCTTCCTCAGAGGTCGTTAGGGTGGCCACGAGGGTCCCTTCAAGGAACACCTTATAGGTCGTCGCATAGTCCCCCTGCGTGACGTACAGGAGTGCTTTGTTCTGCGCGGCTGGGGTCTTATCCTCCATCATCTTGACCACCTTTGTCTTATTGCAGACGAGGGTGTAGTCCCCAAGGGTGAGGAAGCAGAAGTCCTCTGCTGGGCTGTTGGGGGAGGACAGGTAGTCATATCCTTCCGGCGCGTTGACTGTGGCCTGTTCCCACGTCTTCCTGTCGAAAGCACGGATGTCATCGCCTGTGTTTACCAGAAGATAGCTTTCATCAGCATCGCGCGTGTAGAAGTGCTCCGCCATGTCGTCACGGACTGGGAGGTTTAGGCGTGCGTCGAACCGCAAGGAAGGGCGCTTGGTATTCCCATGCACGATGGATGGAACAATGTTCCGCCGATCAGCACAGTGATTGAGGGTCTGCTTTGAGGGGACCTGTTGGGAGATCCCCTGAACCAGATTATCGGCCTGAAGCCTGAGTTTCTTTCTAGCCATAGATCACCTACCGCGCCCGGTTCTGGATGGCGGCATTGTGGGAGAACGAGAAGTTCCCCGACCGGGTGTCATCGGCCACAAAGTTGTTCCATGCGTCGGTCACCTGCGCACGGGTCAGCTTTGCGATCAGTTCGTCCGGTGCCCTTTTGGCCATGAAGTTAAAGGCCGCGTCCAGCACCACGTATTGGCGGGCGGGTTCTGGCAGGTCAGGGAAGGAGAGAAGCTGAATTACCTCCGCCTCCACGCTCTCGGTGAAGGTGTAGGTTTGCTCATCCCTGTCGTACAGTCGGCGGTTACGAACCGTGTACCGCTTACCCGGAACGGTCAGCTTGGTGACGTTGGCGGGGACTTCGATCCGGCCTGAGACATCCGGCGAAAGGATGTAGGAGTTTTCCGTATTGAACTCCCACCCCGCGATCTGAAGGGCACGGGAGGACGTGTTGAGGTAGAGGATAGCAGCAGCGACATCTGGGTCGGTGTTGTTAACGAGCGTGTTAACTGTCTCCTCTTCGATGGCCTCCAGAAGGAAGTTCACCGCCTCAAGTTCCGTAGCAGGCGTAAGAGTGGCCATGTGGGTTTCCTTTAAGGTTGTGTTTGAGGTTCTTGCAGGAGCCTGTGGGGGCTCGTGAAAGGTCCCCTCGTAGAAAAAAAAGGGGACCAGCCCGAAGACTGGCCCCCTAATGGAACCCCTGAAGGTCCCGTGGACGGTCGCTGTTAGGCGATGACGATTTCGACTGCTTCCGCAGGGTTCAGGATGCCGTGACCTTGCAGGTATTTGCCGACGATCAGCGTACCTTGGTGGGTGACCGCGAAGTCGTTGCCTGTCATCTGGATGGACAGGTCCAGCAGCTTCACTGTACCGATGGCACCACGGCGCATGACCACGCCGACCACGCCGGAGAAGTCACCGTCATAGGTGTTGTTTTCGCCAGCAGCGGCAGCAACCACGCCCTGGGGGACGTTGTTCGATTTCACAACGGTAACGCCATCAATCTCGCCCACGTAGCCTGCGACGGACAGGGAGCCCTTGTCGTTCACATCACGGCTGATCACGTCAGGTGTGCGGCCCAGCAGGTGTGTCTGTGCGGGTTTCAGGATGATGGAGCGGCCATCTTCGCCAACGTCTTTCTCATCCAGTGCAACAGCCGCTTCCGAGATGGCGTTGGCCAGAACCAGACCGTCAGTCTTTGCAGTCGCCGCAACGATGGTCGAACCACCCGGCATCCCGGTCACGATAGCCGAAGCGCGGGCGGCAAGGATTGCGGTTTGCAGGCAGCGTTTGTCTTTGGCGCGGGCCAGCGCAGCACCGATCTGGCGCGAATATTCTTGGCGGTATTCAACGTGCGCTTTTGCTTCATCAATGTTGGCGATGAAGGCATCCGAGACCAGCAGGTCATCCACCGAGATAATCATCTCGTTCTTGGCCATCTTCTGCGAACCCAGCAGCATCACACCGGGTGTGTGATAGCCAGCGCCGATTTTGCCTGTCATCGGGAAGGATGCCGACTTGCCGTGCTCAATGGCGCGGGTGAAGTGCAGGTTGTCCATCACGTTTGTCTCGTCATAGGCGGTGATAACTTCGCCGGAGAAAACTTGCAGGAAGGTTGCGTCTGTATCACCAGCAAGGTTGATCTGGCCAAGACGGTCGGGGGTAGCGTTGGACATGTATGTCTCTCTCTTTTGGATGTGTTTGAGGACCCCCTCCGGTTATCCGGGGGGTTCCTTGTCAGATTTCGATGTGGGAGGTGATCAGATCAGAACAGCTTGGAGCGACCGATCTTGGCTTCCATCTGGCGGGTCCACGCCTTGTCTTTGCCCCAGCGTTTGTCGCGGATGGTGGCTTTGACATCTTCTTTGCTCGTGAAGACATCAGCCTTCGGAGCACCTGCGGGGGCACCTGACAGGTTAACCTTGGGGTCATACCCCTCGGCGGCTTCCATCTTGCCCTTCAGCCATGTCATCGCCATCTCGGACGATTGTTTGGTTTGCAGGGCACCGTTGAATGTCTCCAGCTCACCAACTGTCAGGTTCTTGGAGGCCCACGCAGTCATCGCGTCGTAGGCTTCCTGACCGCCGAAGTCTTCGATCAGCTTGTCGGCCACCTCAGGGGTGACCACTTGGGTTGCGCCGCGAATGTAGGCATCGACCATAGCGCGGTCATAGCCCATCTCGGCCAGCTCATCGTAGCTTTCATCGGACAGGGATTGGGTTTGCTCGAACTCTTCCGAGAACTTGTCGAGCGAGGGGACCTCTGTGGTCTCCTCTTCCGTGTTCTCTTCCGTGGTGACCTCTTCGGTGACCTCAGTGGTTTCTTCCGTGGTGACCTCTTCGGTCGTGGAAGTGGTTTCTTCCGTGGTGACCTCGGAAGTCTGATCCGTGGTGACCTCTGTGGTCGCCTCTTCGGTGACCTCTTCTGTAACCGCCTCGCCCATCAGCGGTCGATCCGTGTCATGCCGCCTTCCAGCTTGGTCTTGCCGGGGGTGTATTGGGGGGCGTCGTTCACGGAAGCCTTGGGTGCTTTGGGTGCGGGTGTTGTGGTGGTGTTAGCCATTTTGCATTGCTCCTTGGATGATTTGGGGTGCTGCGCCAATTGCGGCATCAGTCACTTTGTTGGAAACCGCGCCTTGCTGAACCGCTTCAGGGCTGTTGATGAGGCCCATGAGGTCAAGTCCTAGGCTGTCACCTAGACGCTTGGCGTAGATTTCCATTGGGATGAACTCTTTGGTCGCTTCCGGCCCATAGATGGCGGTTAGACCTTCGGCCCACATTCGCAGCTTTTGCATCTCGTGCCCCCGGCGCAGAGCGTCGAGACCTGTAGTGATGGTCAGGTTCACAACGTCATCGGGCAGGGTTGGGAGACCCTTCATCTGCTTGATCTTCAAGCGGACGTAAGGGAGCTGGAGTTCGTAGGTCAGGAGCGAGTAGATACCTGAGAGGGCATCCTCAAGCTCAAGAGCCACATAGCGGATTTCCTCAGCGGTCACCCGTTCGGCTTGTCGGGTCACTGCGCTGCGGAGGAGGAATTGCTCGGAAAGGCGTTCCTCAATTGATACCGCCAATTCACGGGCGATACGGAGGTCTGCGCCTTTGTCCAGACGGAGGACAGTCACATCGTTTGCATCGCCTGTGATGAAGTCGAAGTTTTCGGCCTTCGATAGGTCAGTCACACGGGTCATACCGTTCGACCGGACCAAGAAGATGACCTTCGCGGCTGCGCTGGCCACATCTGTGATGGCCTGTGTCAGGACTTCGAGGGATGTCAGATCACCCACGATGCCTTCAACAAAGCTGCGGCCCCAGTGTTGGCCGTCCACCACAGCAAAGCGGAGGGCTATGAACCCGAAGTCGTCCGGTTTCTTCTTGAACTCGGAACCGTCGATCAGCTCTCCGTCAATCTCTTGGAAGCCTACATAGAAGCCATCTTGGAGCTGGGCGTGGGTGTAGAGGTCGAGGAGTTCCTTGTCACCACTTGCCTTGGTCTTACCCTGCTTCTCGGCACCTGCTTCAATCTGGTTGCGGACCTCAGCGGGAAGTGCATCAGGGTGGACCTTTTCCATGATCACCAGCTCGACCACGGTTCCTCGGGGGTCGCGGGCAACCACGTAGCTGTCCATACCGAATACCCGTGTCTTTTCCTCTCGGATGTCCACTAGGGCGTTCCCTGCGATCAGCAGGTGCTTACACACGAGGTCGAACTTGGGGCGGTCCCCTGAGGCTTCGATCCGGCGCATGGCGGCACGGTCGTACTTCGCCAGCTTTTCCTGAGCGTCCACGATTTGCTCTGGGTTGCTCTCGGCCAGTTCGGCTGCGGCGAAGTCGTCCGCGTCATGGCGGAAGAAGGGCTCATTGGGTGGCATGATTGCGAGGGTCATCTTCGAGCTGAGATGATTGACCCCCTGTGAGCCTACGTTCTGGAAGGGATCATAGAGCTCTGTTTGTTCGTCTGCACCGTCCGGGGGCATGACCCATGGAAGTGTGAGGCGGGCGTTTTTGCGGGCACGTTCAAGGGGACCTTGGCGGTCTTGTTCAAGGGACTTGTAACGGGAGGCAGCGGTAAAGCTCCGTTCTGCCATCCCTTAGTACCCTGTCTGAACGCCAGCAGCACCGGGCTGAAGGTTGGCGGCAGGTGTGGTCAGTGCAATCCGCAGCTTGTCGAGGCCGGAAGCCTTGGCGACTACATCGTCCTCAGCGGCGGTTACAGCGTCCACGTCCGCAATCTCAGCGGCATCCATCCCCGTTTTCGGGGGGGGAGGTGCCTTCTGTGGCTTGGGGGTGTCTGGCATACACATTAGCGTTCCAATTCAAAATTGTTCGTTTGCTCCTCGGACATGCGTTTCAGGAAAAGAACCACGGATCGCTGTGCGGCTCTCCAGCGGATAGCGTCAAAGGTGTCGTTCTCGTGGATTTCCTGAAGGGGGAATTGCTCATCAAGAGCCTCCACCATCCGGGGGGAAACGGAGGGAAAGTTTGAGGTGCTCATAGTCTCTCTCTATAGGTGCAACCTAATCGGCTGCGATGTATCGGGAGATTTCGCGGTGAAGTTCGGGGATGTTGCCATCATTCTGGATGACCGCATCGGCGTCCGGTTCGTAGCCTTCGCTGGGGTGTTGGGGGACACCCTTGTGGGCTACCCGCTTGATCACGATGACCTCGCCGCCAAGGGCACGGAGGGCGGTTTCCTCGTTGGCGTAGCGGAGGTCATCCACCACTACACTGAGGCCCGCACGGAGCTGGAGCTCCACTCGCTTCTGCCAAGCGTTCACCCAGAGGTCAGGGTTCAGGAGGTCGCGGCCCCATTCACCACCAAGGGTCTGCATGGCGTGCCGGGGGGTACAGCCTCGGAGGTAACTGTCGGGCTCTTCCTTGAGGTCACCTTCGATCCGGCGAGAGATTTCATCCCGCCCCAGCCCGCACATCTCGTAGTAGGTCTGGAGCATGGATTTCAGGATGTCGGCAAACTTGACCCGAACCCAGCCCGCATCAATGAGGACCTGCGCAGCGGTGGATTTACCGGACCCGGCAAGGCCCGTGAAGGCGACCAGTCGGGGTTTCGGCTTTGGCTTGCGGCATTGGAGAGCGAAGAGGATGCCGTCAACCTTGCCCGCCCCTACTTGGGTTAAGGGGTCCATAGGATCGGCTCCTTCTGCTTCATGTCGTAGTCATCACGATGAAGGATGCGGGCCACGCGTGCCTGAACGAGGGCGTCCTCTTCAGTCAGCCCAGCGGCCTCGTAGTGGGAAACCACACAGGCCCAGAGGTCATCCGTCTGGTCATCCTTGAAGCGTGTCTCGACTTCTCCCTTCCGGGGGCCGCGCTTCAGGGTGTGCTCATAGGGAACCTTCAGGGTGCCGCTTTCGATGATCTTTGCGGCGGTATCCACCCCGATGCCGGGGCAACCCGTGTAGCCATCTGTGGTGTCACCTGAGAGGGTCTGTTTGAGGTGCCACTTGGCGGCTTCCTCTTCGCTGATTTCCATGACCTCGGGCTTGTTGGTCAGCGCGTCCCGGCAATAGAGACCGGGGATTGTCTTCATGTCCTTGTCGAGGGACACGATGATCTTCTCGCCCTTGATGGCATCCCATGTGGCAAAAATACCGAGGATGTCGTCGCCTTCGAGGCGCGGGCGGATGATGGCGTCGTGCTCTTCGATCAGCCAATCTTTGATGTGGCGGAGGACGAGAGGTTTCTTGGTGGCGGCTCGGTTGCCCTTGTAGGTAGGCAGGACATCCAAGCGCCAGTTCTTGTCGTTGTCGGTGAGACAGAGGCGGTATTCGTCACCGTTGAGGTTGTCCATAGTCTCTTCGACCATAGACATGACGCGCTTCTCGACTTCTGTGGCATCACAGTGCCAAGTCCAGTAGCCGCCACCCCAATCGGTTGCCACTTCCATAGCGGCTGCGGCCTTGTAAGCGTACACATCCGCGTCAATGAGGACGATACGTTTGCTCATTGCTTCCGGCGGCACCAGTAGCGGACCAACTGGCACGCGGCAAAGAAACCCAGCGCGACTTGGATGAAGGGTAGGAAGAGGATCGTCACCCCGTCTGTCCAGTCATAGTAGGCTTCGTTAAAGTCCTGCGGATCGTAGATTGCGGACAACCAGCCCACGATCAGGCCAAAATAGGCCGCGACGGCGGCGATGATCATTGCATAAATCATGGTTAAAACTCCACGTCTTCATCAACATCAGCCAAGTATTCCAGACCCACAGGCGTTGGGAGCCAGAGGCGGGAATAGCGGTCGATGCCGATACGGGTTGTAAGGAGCCCTTCAGAGGCGGCGGCTGCGATGATGTCAGCCTCCACGCGGGCGGTGTCGCTCTTTGTTGTTACCTGTGAGAGCCAGCAGGTCTTGATGATGGCCGCGATTGCAGCCGCCATATCAGTGAGTGTCATACCAGTTGTTTCCGATCTTATATTCGCCAGTGATCGGGCATCGGAATTTGAAGTGTTCCCCCGCTTTCTCAAAGGCGGTGACACATGCTTGGCCAACCTCGTCGGCAATCTCTGGACGTGCCCAGAGCTGGACCTCATCGTGGATGTGCGCCATCAGCGCGTAGTCCACACCGAAGCGGTAACCACGAGCTTCCAAGTCCTCGTACAAGATGACCGTTGCCTTCTTGGAGATGAGGGCACCAGCCGACTGGAGGAGGGTGTTGAGGGCTGCGTGGGGTGAACGGATTGGAAGGATGCGACCGTCGAGACCCTTGAGGTAACCTCGGAAGTTCTCGTTCTTCTCCTTCACCGATCTGCGCTTGGGTTGATTGGTCTTGGGGCACAGGTAGGTTTTGTTGACGAAGATGTACGGCGAGGTGACCAGAGCGATCTTCTCGCGGAGTTTCTTCAGGGCGGGCGTGCGACTGAGGAACGCCTCCATGAGGGCTTTACCCTCTTTGGCACCACGCTCCACGATCTGGCCGATCTTCTCAGCGCCAGCTCCATAGAGGAAACCGTAGATGAACGTCTTGGCGTTGTTGCGCAGGAAGTCGAAGTAATCCGCAAGGGTCACCTTCTTCCGCTGGCCGGGGTTCAGGTTGCGCAGGTATCGTCCACTGTTAGCGTGGTCGTTGGCCACGTCGATCAGGAGCGTATCGTGATCCTTGCGGCCCTTGGCGAAGACCTCTTCCTCATACCCAAACAGCGCGGCTGCGTTGAAGGTGTGAATGTCCCCTTCGAGGATCACCCGGATGTAAGCACCGTCATCGTAGATGCCCATGAAGTGTCCAAGGCAGCGGAGCTCCAGACCTGAGAGGTCAGCCCCCACCTGCTTCATCCCCTTCGGGGGACCCCATAGCTCACGGCACTCTTTACCGTAGGGGGCGGAGGCGCTGGGCGTCTGGGCTACGTTGGGGCGTTTGTGGGTACACCGCCCGGTCACCGCGCCGTTGGTCGAGACCTCGTGGTGGATTTTACCTTCGGCGGTGACCAGCTTCAGCCACGCTTGGTTGCCCTCAGAGAGCTGGCCAAGGCGCTTGCTAATCATCATGGCTTCGGTGAGGAGGGAAGCCTCAGGATAATCCAGCTTGGAGAGGACATCCTCGTCCACCTTGGGCTTGCCCGTGTCGGTCATCTCCTTGGGCTCCCAACCGTACTTGTCGGTCAGGCGATCAGCGATGTGGTCTCTGGAGCCCGGATTGAACACCACAGTCTTGACCTTGTAGGTCAGCTCTCCGGCGACATATCCCAGCTTGGCGTTGTTCACCTTGGGGATGAACGCGGTGCGGACCTCCCACGGGGGGAAGGCAGCTTGGAGCTCCTGAGCGATTTCCGCCAAGCGGACCTGAAGGGTTCTCTCCAGCTTCTCCCCTTCGGTCACGTTGAAGTGGTAGCCTTCCAGCTCCATGCGGCGGATGATCTGAACAAAGTCGTGTTCGAGGTCGAGGGCTTCCTGCGAGTAGTTCTTCGAGATGATCAGGTCATAGAGCTTGTCCGTGACCACGATGTCCTGTTCGCAGTAATCCTGCATCGGGATGTTCCATGTGTTCCACACATAGGCCGCGATCTGTTCTCGGGTGGGTGTCTTCGGGGGGCAGTCCTTGACGAGCTTGCCCTCAGCCCGGTGCTCCATGTGTATTTCCATGAAGTGGTCTTTGAGCTCTTGAGCTCGTTCCTTGGCGTAGTCGCCTTTCCATTCACCGAGGCGGATACCCCAAGCGTCCAGGCCGTGGCGTCCGATGATGGACCCCGGCCACATTTCGTTCATGCGCTTGTCGCCATGCTTGCGCTTGAGGGCATCACGGCGGCGGAAGTCGCGCTCCTTCATGTCTGACCAGATGAGCTGGGAGGCCACGAGGGTATCGAAGACACGCCCGCCATAGGTCCACTCAGGGTAGACCTTTCGGATGGCGGGGATGTCGAATTTTATGATGTTGTGGCCGACGATCACGTCAGCCTTTGCAAGGACCCCCAGCCCGTACTCAACGCTCATGTAGTCGGGGTGGTCATCTGTGCATGATATGACCTGTCCGGTTTCCTTGATCAGGATGCAGAGGGAGTGGATGCGGGTGAGTTGGTCCAGCAGGCCATCGGTTTCGATGTCGAAGATGGCCGTCTGATAGGGGGTTGCAAGCGCGTACACCCCATCAGGGGTTGTGTCGTGCGGTGGCGATGTCATGCGAGGAGTACGATGAGCATGAGCGATAGGGTGACAAGAGCGATCAGCCACCAATCGGGACCTTCAGGGTCACCCACGAGGTCACCGATCAGTTCATAATCTGCATCCGTGGTCATGCCATAACCCCCATCAAACAGAAGAGAGCGAGGTCTGGGAACCAGTCGAACGAGAGCATCTGACCAGTCGGCAGGCTGAGTACGAGGGTGTGGTCATTGAGCGGCCACGGCATCGCACCGTTCCGCACTGCGAAGTCAGCCACCTTCGCGGCATTAAAGCAGTTTTCCATGTGGAATTATTCCTTGTGTGGGACGATCAGAACGGAATGTCGTCGTCATCGTGTGATTTGAAGCCCATGCTCTCGCCGGGGTTCTCATCTGGGAGGACAGTCTCAAAGAGCTGGCCAGTGTCCCTGTCGTATCCGAGGTAGATCACCTGTCCGGTCGCGTTGCCCGTGTACCGATCCTTCAGGACCCGGAAGGTCGAGATGGACCGCATGTCCACGTTCTCGTGCTGTTGGTCGCGTTCCAAGCCAAACATGTAATGGCACCAGAAGCCGATGGCGCGGGACCCTTTAAAGTGTCGGATCATCACACGTCCACCTTCCTCGTGAGGTTTCCCTTCGGGTGTCGCCAAGTGGCTGATCATAATGAGCATGATGTCGAGCTCCTTCACCAATCCACCCATCTCGGCGGTGATGCGTTCGAGCCCTTTGCGTTCATCATCCTCAGCAGCGGCCAAGGCGGTGAGGTGGTCGAGATAGAAGATGCGGCAACCTTCGGCGTGGACCATGAACCGGATGGTGTCTCGGATCAGGTCCCATTGGTTGGCACCGAAGCTGTCGAAGAAGGTGATGTTCTCATTCGCGTCCAGCTTGTCGAGGGCGTCATCCAGCTCCTCATTGGTCCACTCAGGGGTGTACCCTGCGGGGAGCTCACCCACATCCGGCTTGTCGGCCAGTCGGGGGATATGGAAGCGCCGTCCTGCGACCTTCCCTGCCAGTCGCTTGCCTGTCTCTCCGGGTTGCTGTTCGAGGAAGAAGAGGCAGACCTTCTGGTTCAGGTCTACGGCGTCAAAGTTGATCTGTTGCGTGAACCAGTCAGTTTTACCGATCCCCGTACCAGCTCCCAGACAGTACAGCTCACCGAAGCGGCGTCCGTATGTCAGGTTGGTCAAGCTCTCGGAGAACCACGGAAGACCCCATTCGATGGGCTTGCGCATATCCTCTTTGAGGTCTCGGAAGGACACCAGACCGGACGGCCTGTAGGGTTGGGCGGCGAAGGTGGCGTCCACCAGCTCTGGCCCGCGCCCTGCGAGGAGCATCTCATTGGCGTCCTTCAAGGGCAGCGAGGCAATCTTAGCCTTACCGGGGGGCACGATACGGGCACACTCCTCGGCGGCAGCTTGACCCTGCTTGTCCATGTCAAAGCAGATGATCACCTCGTCAAACTGGCTCAACCAGTCGAGGTTTCGGGCGAAACATTTTGGGGCGTCGTCAACACCCAGAGGGACACTGACCACGGGCCACTTGTTACCTGTGACTTGGGATACTGTGAGGGCGTCGATTTCACCCTCTGTCACGACAACCCTTCGGGTTCCCTTGACGGTTACCCACTGGCCAAAGAACGGGGGTTTCTTACCGGAACCAAGCCACGGCATCCCCTCATCCTTGTCGCGGAACCGGAGCTTCTGTCCCGTCACTGCACCGGAGCTGTCACGGTAGTTGGCGATCTGGACGGTCTGTCCATTATAGCGACCGACTTGGTAACCGTATCGGCGGCAGGTTTCCTCAATGATGCCCCGCGCCTTGAGGGATTTGAACTCCCCCTCAATGAGGTCATCAGACATTCGGGTCCTCCGTTCATGTGTGTACGTGTGTTCGCTATCTGTTGGGGGTTCCCAATGGTCACACCCCTGCCCGAAGCAGTAGGCGTGGCCATCAGAGTAGCGGGCGAGGTTGTCGCTGGAGCCGCACGAGGGGCACGGCTCCTTGGCGATCAGGACGCTTTCGCTGTCATCCATGATCAGAGGCAGCAGTCATCCCCAAGAAGAGCATTGATTGCCCTCTTGGTGGGGGAGATACCAAGGATTTCATCCACCAGAACTTCAAGTTGTTCTGACAGGACCTCCTTCATCTCTTCAGGGGTGGAGGCGACATACTGGGGTGAGACAACGCCAGTGCGGGGGTCCTCTGTGCTGAGGTGGGCCACCAATCCATTGGCGACCCGCTCCACCCGCAGCGTCAGACGGTCAGCCTGACCGCGCATACGCTTCAGGGCCATGATCAGTCCTCAATGCCGAAGGTGCGGCGCAGCATGTTGGCCGAAGCGCGGGCCTCATCGGCAGCACGGACAGAGGCTTCCCATTTCACGTCCAGCTCGGAGGCTTTGACCGCAGCGGCTTCTTCCACTTCATCGGCCAGGGCCAGTGCTTGGATCATGGCTTGCTCGGCGGTGCGGCGCAGGTCCTCTGCGGTATTCATGCCTTTGTCGTAGGCGGCTTCGGCTTTGTCGGATGCCTTGATGGCTTTCGCGTCATGGGCGACGGCGATGGCTTCCAGCTCGGTCACCATCCCGGTGAATTGGGCCATGACTGCGGCGGCGGTGCGAGGGAAGAAGGCGGAGATGAAGGGGATACGCATGTGAGTTTGCTCCAAAAAAAGAATTGCTGTCCGGGTGACCCGGAAGGTGGGGTTGGGGTTGTTGGGGGTCAGTCGTCCAGCGAGTAGCGGGTGTACCGTTTCCCTGTGACGGGATGGACGCGGCGCTCCCGCTTGATCGGGATACCTGCATCTTCGATGTCGGTGAGGCGGCGGGTCAGCGAGGCGCTCGTGATGTCGAGGTCTGCGGCTGCGGCGCGGGCGGAGATTGAACCGTTCTTCTCCATGTAGGCCACGATGGTCTTGGCCAGTCTGGTGAGGTTCATCGCAATGGTCAGCGATTTGAAAGTCATTTACGTTTCCTTCCGGGTGTTGGGTGGCGTTGCTGCCTGAAACGAAAAAGACCCCCGACCCAGTTAAGGGCAGGGGGGTCATGTCGAGGGAGGAGGAGGGACAGAGATGGTCTCCGTCTATAGGTGCAACCTATTGCGCTGGGCGGAGGGAGAGGACGGACCCGATACGGATCATATCGTCCTTGATCCCATTCCATTCGCGGAGCTGCTCCACTGTGACGCCATAGGCTTGGGAGATACCCCAGAGGCTTTCCGCACGGCGAACCCTGTGGGTCTCTGGGATACTCAGGATGTCCCCGCCATTGATCTTGCGGGTGAACTTGAAGTCGCCGCCGAAGCGGGTCCCGTTGACCAGAGCTTGGGTGGACAGGCAGGGGCACGCCTTGGGTGCTGAGTTGGTCATGCGGATCAGGTCGCGGTGACCGATGACGCGCTCGTCTGGGATACCGTATTCGGCCTGCCATTCACGGATGCGACCCAGCAGGAGAACCGCTTGCTGTCTTGTGAGGTTATCCTCAGGGACGTTGGAGCTGTCCACGCCACCAGCGTAGCAGATGCCCAGCGTCTTCCGGTTCCACTCTGCACCACAGCCACCAACGTGGGCTCCGGGGCGGTCGATGGGGCGCATTGGGTAACCACCAGCGTGATCGTGCAGGACAGGGGGCTGACCCTCATGGGGGCGTGTGACGATGGCGTGATAGCCCGCGCCAAGCCATCCCTTGCGGCGATGAACGCGGTCGATCCACGCGGCGTCCACTTCGGTCATCTCTGGTGGTGTGGCGGAGCAATGCACAATGATCCACTCTGGGGTGAAGTCCTTGGTCATTCGTCTATCCATTCTCTGGGAATTGTTTTCCGCGCATAGAGAAAACCATTCTTCTCACACCAAGCGGCGTAGGTTGTCTTCGAGGTCTTCGAGATGCGGGCGTTGGGGTTGTCGAACACAAAGCGGATGTCGAGGTCCGGTCTTTGCTTACGGATGAGGATGTGCTTTTGGCGGTCCTCGACCATGAAACGGCCCTTGGTCTCGACATATATTTTCTTGCCAGACCCTTGGGTGATCAGGGGGAAGTCGGGGGTGTATTTGCAGAGGCGGGCGGGCTTGGTGTACTCAATCCGCTCCCCCTCGAACTCGTAGAAAACACCCCACTTGTCGAGGAGTGCTCCATTGCGCTCTTCCAACCCCGACCGCCACCCGTTTTTCAGGGCAGCGGCACGGACGGATGAGGGGCGGGCCATCAGAACTCGTCTTCGCCTTCATCAGCGCCGCCATCACCATCATCTTGGTCATCGGTGAAAGCGCCAGCGTCGAAGCCATCTTCCTCGTCGTGCTGTGCGAAGCCCATGTCCTCAGCCGACTGTTCGCCGGAGCCTTCATATTCGACCAGCTTCATCAACTGGACACCTGCCAGACGGTTGAAGGACATGCCGACTTCCTTGTCCTTGGCGGTGTAGTAGGCGTTTGGCTCGAACGAGAGGTAGACCTCGGAGCCGGGGCCAGCCTTGATGGGCTTCTTGATGTGCTGGCCCTTGCTGTCCACGAGGCCGACTGTTTTCTTGAAGACCTTTTCTTCACCCGTCTTGCGGTCCTTGTAGGTAATCTCGGCCTTCTGTTTGAAGCTGAACAGGATGCGACCTGTTTCTTCGCCATCGTCGTCATACTCGACCTGGCCGACTTCCTTTTTCTTCAGCACCTTTTTCAGCTTCGGGTTCTCTTCAAGGACGGCATCGAACTCGGCGTCCACGAGGGCTTCCATCTTCTTCAACCACGCGGCTGCACCACGGGCGTCAGCTTCGAGGGCAACCTTGATCTGGTATTCCAGTGTGGTCTTGTTGAAGTCCAGTGTGGGCTTCTGGATCGCGGTGAAACCCGCCACGGTCATGCGGGGGGTTGTCACGAGGTTCTTTTCTTCACGCGCCATGCGGTCAAACTTTCTTTGGGAGGAGACCCCGTTCCATCATCAGCGCGATCAGATCGGCTGGCGGTTGGAGGTCGTGGGAATTGTGGAGGGAGAGGAGGAGGCGCAGGCAATCCGCGTCAGGGTCTTCTTGCTGGGCAAGGAAGGACCAAAGCACCTCAAGCCAGTGTGCAATGTCCATTACAGTTCACCTGCAAGGTAGCTCTGCACCGCCTCAAATTCGGGACGCTTCCCGGCCACGCCGTTCATCACGTTCTGCGCTGTCAGGAAGACCTCATTGGGCCGCAGGCCGAAGCGTTCGCAGAAAAGGATGAAGGTCATCGCCATTCCGAGGGATTGGATTTCCTTCGGAAAGTCTTGGAGGGCGTCGATAACCGCCATCGAAGCATGACCTACGTGGATGGGGTTGGCGTTGTTCATTTTGTCGTTGTCGATCATTGATCATTCTCCGTGGGAAGGTCCCAGAAACGGGAAAAACCCCTCAGGGGTTAACCTGAAGGGTTCTTGTTAGGTCTAAGGTGAAGGATTAATCTCTGAGGTAACCTTAAAGGATAACCTCACAGGTCCATCTATAGGTGCAACCTATTCCCACGAGGCGGGGTGATGGGCGCGGGAAAACCCTTCCAGATAGTGACGTTCTTGAGGGTGGATGACATGCGACACGCGATCTTTCAGGACCACTGCGATGGCCTGCGCAGTCTTCTCAGCGGGGGTGAACGCCTCAGGAGTGATCATGTACTGCGCCCGTTGCAGTGCATCCCTCAGGGTGACCCCAGGGGGTGGGCCGCTGAGTTGGAGGATTTGAATACCTGCACGGTCGAAGTGGCTGGCGAGGTACATGACGCAGGAGGCAACTGGCAAGGGTTCGGATGAAAAGGACATTGCGGTGCGGTGGTCATCCTCCAGTGGAAAGGTGAGAATTTTCCCCTGCACCTTAATGCTCCTCCGCAGGTAGCCCACGACTTGGGTTGCGTCCTCGTTCAGGATCGGGGAACCTTGGCGATATACGGTCATTGGATTTTCTCCTCAGTTGGTTGCGTTCTCACAAGGAAGCGACGAGCCCATGCCTCGCCTCGGTCATCCACGGCCACCTGATAGGCGGCATTGGTCACTGGTGTTTTGGGGGTGTTACGCGAAGACATAATCGCTCTCCTTGATGCGGCTCAGGTCCAGCTTACCGAAAGCTGGCATATCTGGAATGTTCCCAGTAGTGGGAAGAAAAAGACACACTTCGCCCTTGAACTTCTCAAGGACATTTTCCTCGTAGAGGTCCACCATGCTCTCGCGGAGGCAGGCACCGAGGAGGTCGGTGTCACAGGCGTGTGTGCCGAAGCTGTCGTGGATCACGGCAAAGTTGGTGATGCCGTTGTCCTTGGCGTAGAGGACGGCCATGCGGAGGTGCGTTCCGTCCATAGAGTGGACCCAGTTTGGCGCGACCCCGTTGGCTTGGCGGCGGCTGTCCAGTTGGTCCTGTTCTTCTTGCAGGGTCATGTAGACGAACCTGTCCCCGAAGCGGGTCTTCACCCGGCGGGCCTTCATATCGCGGTACTCTTGCATGATCGGCAGGCCGTCCGGTGTGGTCCAGTGCAGGGGCATCCCTTCGCTTGAAAGGACCTTGGCGGTCTCCCTCAGCCAGTCCATCGCAGAGCGGGCGGCAATCACCACCTCACCAATGGCATCCCAGACGTAACCTGCGAGGAGACTTGCGGCGTCATCGCGTAGGTCCTTCAGGGGGTTCTGTTGGCCCTTCCGTTCCAGCTTCTCTGCCTGATCATCAATCCACTCCATCACGAACGAGCGACAAGAGAAACGTGTGGACCCATAGGGGAGCGTCATGGTCGCCCGTTTGGTCGTCCCACGGGTCACCCCGAAGTCAAGAATACGGGCGGCGAGGGTTGCGTTCGTCCCACTTGTGGAAGTATCACGGCGCAGTTTCAGAATAACCCTGTCGGCAACCTCTTGGTACACGTCCGAAGGTTTGTCTGCGGGGGTCAGGTTCACAGCCTTGCCCCCTACCTCATCCCGTAGGGCGGCGCTGAAGTGCTGGAGACCAGAGCATGATCCATCCATAGCGATGGGCAGGTGGGTGATGTGGTCCGCACCATTCTGGATGTAGCTGGTCCATTCAAAGCAAAACGCCAAGAAGCACCACGGCTTGTCCGCTTCGGTCCACCACATGTCCGCTAGGGGATCGGCGGCGCTGGAAAGGATACGCGCTTGATGTTCCTCCACCCAGTCGATGCGCTCTTCGAGGCTGGCCTTGTCGTAACCAAAGACGTTGGCCCCTTGGATCGCCAGCCACCCTGGCCCTGTACCGGACCCGATGGGTTTACCTTCCGCGAACTCCAGCAGTCCCTTCGCATCATCGGCACCCTGCGGGTTAAGGAAGAGGGGGACCGCATAGACACGCCCACGGAAGTCGAGGGTGTGGGGGAAGAAGATTTCGTCGTACTTGGAGAATTGGTTGGCAAGGTTAACTGTACGGGCGGCACGTATACGTTGGGACCGTTGCTTCATGTTTGCAGCATGGAGGAAGGATGCTTTCCGCTTCCAGTCGATGAGCTCCTCGCGCTGGGCGTCCGTCATGTCTTCCTTGGCGGTATCGGGGAAGGGGTAGGGAGCGATGACGTACTCGTCCCGTGCAGGGAGACCAGCAACGGCCACGCCACGCTCCCACAGGGCTGTCAGTACGCCCATCACCTTCGAGTTAATCCGCCACGGGACATCTTGCACGGCGTTCACAGCCTCATAGACCCCACTCAGTTGGTTCGGGATACTGGACAGTTCCTCCAGATAGGCGCGGTTGCGGGTCTTGACGAACTCCACAGGCCGCAGGGAGGGTGAGTGGTAGCCGCCATTGAAGGGGGAGGTCCACGGGTCAGGGCGTACCACCATTGGTAGGTAGGCAGGGGTCAGGTGAGAGGCGTTTTCACGGGTGCCCTCCATCCACTTCACGATGGCTTCGGTTGGCTGTACGTAGTTGACCGTCCGGTTCTTCGACTGGACCACGAACACCAGTTCCGCGAAGCCCGTGCTCTCAATGAACACTTCCAGCAGTTTCGTCCCCAGTTGCAGCTTGTCGCTCGGTTTCCAGCCTTCCCAATGTGCGACGTGTTTTTGGTAGGTGTGCATCAAAACTGTGCGTTTGTGGCGATCTTGGCTGTTTTGTGTCTGGCGCATCACTTTCTGGAAAAGGGCGGGGGCTTCCGACTGGAAGTCGGCATAGCGGACCTCATCCTCAATCTGAGTGCCGATTTTGGAGGCCAGACGGGCGGCGGTCATCGGGCGGGACAGAGTGTCGATGATGCACTTACTGGTCAGGTAGGCCGCAACCTCCAGAGGGATCAGCGCAAGGAATTTGACCGCGTTGTGTCGCCGCCCAGCCACGCCCTTTTTCGCGGCCTCGGTGAACTCGGTCAGCGCCTCAATCATGGGAACGACTGAACGCTTCATCAGCGCAGAGCCATAATACGTGGAGCTTTCTTGCTGGGTCTCACGCTTTCGGGACAGGTCTTCATTGAAGCGGTTGACACCCATGTCGCGGGCCATTGCTTCGAGGCGGAGCTCTTCTTGGTAGAGGTCGATGGTCATTCTCAGTCTCCATTTCGGATGGTGCAAATGCAGTCGCGCTTTGTTCGCGCGTTGGTGCAAAAGCGGTATTTTTTATATCACATGTGGGAGTTTATTTTTCGGGCCTCCCAGCCAAGCTGGATTGCCTTATTTTTATGGCTTATGTGGAACCCTCACACATGTGGGATGAGTTGCATAAAATTTACCAGTTGATAAAAAAATTATTCCGTGAGAGCGTTTTTGCAAAGATGACAGCAAAAAGTTGCGGGAGCGTGAAGATGGTTGATGATGTGTTTGCACCGGGGATCAGGGCCGGAAGGCTGGAACCGGGCGCCTATGCGGCGCAGTTCTCGGACCTGCACCCGCCGCTGGACGGTCACGAGGCGCTGGTGGCCGCCGACCGTTGCTATTTCTGTCACGACGCACCGTGCATCACCGCCTGTCCCACGGACATCGACATTCCGCTGTTCATCCGCCAGATCGCCACGGGCACGCCGGATGCGGCGGCCAAGACGATTCTGGGGCAGAACATCATGGGCGGCATGTGCGCCCGTGTCTGCCCGACCGAACAGCTGTGCGAACAGTCCTGTGTGCGCGAAGTGGCCGAGGGCAAGCCGGTGCTGATCGGTCAGTTGCAACGCTACGCGACCGACCACCTGCAACAACAGGGCATCCACCCCTTCACCCGCGCCGAGGTCACGGGCAAGACCGTGGCGGTCGTCGGTGCCGGGCCTGCGGGTCTGTCCTGTGCGCACCGGCTGGCGATGCTGGGGCATGACGTTGTGGTTTATGACGCGCGGCCCAAGGCGGGCGGGCTGAACGAATTTGGCATCGCCGCCTACAAGACCCCGAACGGCTTTGCCCAGGACGAGGTCGACTGGTTGCTGAAAATCGGCGGCATCCGCATCGAGACGGGCAAGGCGCTGGGGGATGGCCTGACGCTGGACGGGCTGAAAGCCGACCATGACGCGGTGTTTCTGGGCATCGGCTTGGGCGGCGTGAACGCACTGGGCGCGCAGGGCGAGGACAAGGACGGCGTCACGGATGCCGTCGATTTCATCGCCGAACTGCGCCAGTCCAGCGATCTGACCGCATTGCCCATTGGCCGCGACGTGGTGGTGATCGGGGGCGGCATGACGGCGATTGACGCCGCTGTGCAGGCCAAGCTGCTGGGCGCGCTGAACGTCACGCTGGTCTATCGCCGTGGCCGCGACCGGATGAACGCCAGCCCGTTCGAGCAGGATCTGGCCGCCAGCAAGGGCGTGCGGATCGTCAACCATGCGGTGCCTGTTGCCGTGCATGGCAACGGTGCGGTGCGCGAGATCGAATTTGAATATGTCGACGGCGATATGAACGGCACCGGCCAGATGCTGCGCCTGCCTGCCGATCAGGTGTTCAAGGCCATCGGCCAGACCCTGCGAGGCGACGGGCTGCCCGATCTTGAGGGGCGCAAGATCGCCGTGACCGGCGCAGGACGCACCAGCGTCAAGGGCGTCTGGGCCGGGGGTGACTGTGCCTCGGGCGGGGACGATCTAACGGTGACGGCCGTGGCCGAAGGCCGCGATGCGGCGATGGACATTCACGCGGCTTTGATGGGCTGACGGCGGGCTGCGGCCCCCTATGAGGAGAACTTACAATGGCAAATCTGCAAAGCGACTTCGTCGGCATCAAATCCCCCAACCCCTTCTGGCTGGCCTCGGCCCCGCCAACGGACAAGGAATACAACGTCCGCCGCGCCTTTGATGCAGGGTGGGGCGGTGTGGTGTGGAAAACATTGGGCATGGAAGGCCCGCCTGTCGTCAACGTCAACGGCCCGCGCTATGGCGCGATCTGGGGCGCGGACCGTCGCCTGCTGGGGCTGAACAACATCGAACTGATCACCGACCGCCCGCTTGAGGTGAACCTGCGCGAGATGAAGGCGGTCAAACGCGACTATCCCGACCGCGCGCTGATCGCGTCGATCATGGTGCCCTGCGAGGAGGAAGCGTGGAAGGCGATCCTGCCCCATGTCGAGGAAACCGGCGCCGACGGGATCGAGCTGAACTTTGGCTGTCCGCATGGCATGGCCGAACGCGGCATGGGCAGCGCCGTAGGGCAGGTTCCGGAATACATCGAAATGGTCACCCGCTGGTGCAAGATGTACACGCGGATGCCAGTGATCGTGAAGCTGACGCCGAACATCACCAACGTGCTGTACCCCGCCGAAGCGGCCAAGCGCGGCGGGGCCGACGCGGTGTCGCTGATCAACACGATCAATTCGATCACATCTGTGAACCTGGACAGTTTCGCCCCCGAACCTATGATTGACGGCAAGGGCACGCACGGCGGCTATTGCGGACCTGCGGTCAAGCCGATTGCGCTGAACATGGTCGCCGAAATTGCCCGCAACCCCGCCACAGCCGACCTGCCGATCAGCGGCATCGGCGGTGTCACCACATGGCGCGATGCAGCCGAATTTCTGGCGCTGGGTGCCGGCAACGTGCAGGTGTGTACGGCGGTCATGACCTATGGGTTCAAGATTGTGCAGGAAATGATTTCGGGCCTGTCCGAATACATGGACAGCAAGGACATGACCTCGGTTGACCAGCTGGTGCGCAAGGCGGTGCCGAATGTGACCGACTGGAACCAGTTGAACCTGAACTATGTCGCCAAGGCCAAGATTGATCAGGACGCCTGTATTTCCTGTGGCCGCTGCTTTGCCGCCTGCGAGGACACCTCGCATCAGGCGATTGCCATGTCCGAGGATCGCACATTCACCGTGATCGACGAGGAATGCGTGGCCTGCAACCTGTGCGTCAACGTCTGCCCGGTCGAGGATTGCATCAGCATGGTGCCGATGGACGCAGGTGCCACCGATCCGCGCACGGGCAAGGTGGTTGATCCGGCCTATGCCAACTGGACAACGCATCCGAACAACCCGTCGGCGACGGCGGCGGAGTAAGCGATACAGTTGCTGTTATAGGTCAGGCGAGATTGACCTTGCCACAAAGGGCAGCGCCCGACCGCGGGTGGGCATCACAACACCCGTTAGCACCACTTTATCTCAATGCTTTGGCGTGCGGCCGAAGAGGCGCAAGACGGTGAAAAAGCGCCCGCCCATGGGGCGGTCGGGCGCTGCCCGGCGGTGCTAAAGCACCTTGATTCCGGGCTTTGGCGATTGGGGGTTGCCGTTGAGTTTGCCGCACCTCGGCCCGCCATGTCGTAGACATGTCTTCGGCATGATGCGCGGCTTTGCGTTCTGTTTCGAACGGCGGCTTCTTCGACACTTACGCCGAGGTGCTGTTCTGCCCCGGCGTAAGCAGATTGCGAAACATCGTCTGCAAGAACTGCGCCGCGCTGTCGGTCGGCTCTTCGCCCTCAAGCAGCACCTCGATCTGGGCCTGAAAGTCGGCATAGTGCTGCGTAGTCGCCCAGATCGAGAAAATCAGGTGGCGCGGGTCGACCTGCGTCAGTTTGCCCGCTTCCATCCACGCCTGAATCACACCGCAGCGCGCATCGAACAGCGGTTTGAGGTCGGCGCGCAAATGCGGGTCCATGCGGGGCGCACCTTGCAGGATTTCATTGGCGAACAGGCGGCTTTCGCGGGGCAGGTCGCGCGACATTTCCAGCTTGCGTTGCACATAGGCCAGTATTTCGGTCAGCGGGTCGCCTTGGGGGTCCAGTTCGATCAGCGGGTCGAGCCATGTTTCCATCAACTGACTAAGCAGCGTGACGTGAATTTCTTCTTTTCCGTCAAAGTAATACAGGATGTTCGGCTTGCTTAGGCCCGCCTGTTCGGCGATCTGGTCCAGCGTGGCACCGCGAAAGCCGTGGGCCGAGAATACATCAAGGGCAGCGTCCAGAATTTTGCGCCGGTTGCGCTGTTGGATGCGGCTGGGTTTCTTCTGGGTCTGATCGGCCAAATTCCCTGCCTTTCGCGTGCTGCAATTTCAGGCAAATGCGCAAGGGATGCGCACTGCGTCTCAGTCAGTTCTTGACTCAAAAGGTGCAGAGCGCAATCGTGTATTTACCAAATGGTCAAAAACAAGCGCCGCAGAGCGCGAAGGGGAGAGATATGGCAGCACCTGGGGAAAATCTGCGGATTGACGGACAACGGCTGTGGGACAGCCTGATGGACATGGCCAAGATCGGCCCCGGCGTGGCGGGTGGCAACAACCGCCAGACGCTGACCGACGCCGACGCCGAAGGCCGTGCGCTGTTCCAGTCGTGGTGCGAGGCCGCGGGCTGTACCATGGGGCTGGACCAGATGGGCAACATGTTTGCGCAGCGTGCGGGCACCGACCCTGATGCGCTGCCGGTCTATGTTGGCTCGCACCTGGACACGCAGCCCACGGGCGGCAAATACGATGGCGTTCTGGGCGTGCTGGGTGGTTTGGAAATTCTGCGCACGCTGAACGATCTGGACGTGAAGACCAAGCATCCCATCGTGGTCACCAATTTCACCAACGAAGAGGGCACACGCTTTGCCCCCGCGATGCTGTCGTCGGGGGTGTTTGCGGGCATTCACACGCAGGACTGGGCCTATGCCAAGACCGACGCCGAGGGCAAAACCTTTGGCGACGAGCTGGCGCGGATTGGTTGGCGCGGGGATGAAGAAGTGGGCGCGCGCAAGATGCATGCGTTTTTCGAGCTGCACATCGAACAGGGGCCCATTCTGGAGGCCGAGGGCAAGGACATTGGCGTGGTCACCCACGGTCAGGGGCTGTCGTGGACGCAAGTGACCGTGACGGGCAAGGATGCGCACACTGGATCGACGCCGATGCCGATGCGCAAGAATGCGGGTCTGGGGATGGCGCGAATTCTGGAAAAGGTGGACGAGATTGCATGGGGTCACGCGCCGCATGCGGTGGGTGCGGCGGGGCATATCGACGTCTTCCCCAACTCGCGCAATGTGATCCCCGGTCAGGTGGTGTTCACGGTCGATTTCCGGTCGCCCGATCTGTCGGTGATCGAGGACATGGAAGCGAAGCTGCGCGTCGAGGCGCAGAAGATTTGCGACGACATGAGGCTGGAGGTCGCGTTTGAAAAGGTCGGCGGGTTCGATCCCGTGGCCTTTGACGAGGGCTGTGTGACGGCGGTGCGCACTGCGGCCGAGCGGCTGGGCTATTCGCATATGGATCTGATTTCCGGTGCGGGGCACGATGCCTGCTGGGTGAACCTTGTGGCGCCCACTGCGATGGTGATGTGCCCTTGCGTCGACGGGCTAAGCCACAACGAGGCCGAGGAAATCACCAAGGACTGGGCCGCCGCGGGTGCGGACGTGCTGTTGCACGCGGTGCTGGAGACGGCAGAGATTGTCGGGTGAGGAATGGTTTGCCATGATCGACCCTGACCTGAGCATTGCGGACCGGATCGGGCTGCTGATTCAGGCCGAGGTGGCAGAAGCGCCGGTGGATACGGCCAAGGACCGCGCCTATCTCGCGGCCTTTCGCGCGGCGCTGGTGCGGCCCTTTGCGACCACGGTGAACTTTTCCGGCGGGCTGACGCAAGCCTGCTGGACCGTGACGCGCACCGATGGCGATTACCGCGTGATCTACATGCCGCGTGCGGGGTATTTCGCGCTGTGTGTCGAAAGCGATTTCGGGCCGCTGGACATTGGCGTGCACGGGCCGGCGATGGGGTGCTTTGCCAGCGTGTGACGCGGGGCGCTGCCCCGGACCCCGGGATATTTAAGGCCAAAAGAAACAGGCCATACAAACGAGACGACAGGAGAGACGAGATGAGCAAGGTGATCAAGGGCGGCATGGTCTGCACGGCGGACCGGACGTGGAAAGCGGATGTGCTGATCGAGGGCGAGAAGATCGTGCGCATTGGCGAGGATCTGGTCGGGGACGAATATATTGATGCGGAAGGGGCCTATGTGATCCCGGGCGGGATCGACCCGCACACGCATCTGGAAATGCCGTTCATGGGCACCACCGCCGCCGAGACATTCGAGACCGGCACATGGGCCGCCGCCGTGGGCGGGACCACGATGATCGTCGATTTCTGCCTGCCGGGCGAGGATGGCAGCATCAAGAACGCGATCAACGAATGGCACCGCAAGTCTGCGCCGCAGATCTGTTCGGACATCGGCTATCACATGGCGATCACCGGCTGGAACGAGAACGTGTTCAACGAGATGAAAGACGCCGTGGATATGGGCGTGAACTCGTTCAAGCACTTCATGGCCTACAAGGGCGCGCTGATGATCGAAGACGACGAGATGTTCGCGTCGTTCAAACGCTGTGCCGAACTGGGTGCGCTGCCGATGGTGCATGCCGAGAACGGCGATCTGGTGGCCGAGTTGCAGCAGAAGTATTTCGATCAGGGAATCACCGGCCCCGAGGGGCATGCCTATTCCCGCCCGCCCGAGCTGGAGGGCGAGGCCGCAAACCGGGCGATCACCATTGCCGACACGGCGGGCGTGCCGCTGTACATCGTGCACGTGTCCTGCGAGCAGACCCACGAGGCGATCCGGCGGGCGCGGCAGAAGGGGATGCGGGTGTATGGCGAGCCGTTGATCCAGTTCCTGACGCTGGACGAGGGCGAGTATTTCAACAAGGACTGGGACCACGCCGCGCGCCGCGTGATGTCGCCGCCGTTCCGCAACAAGCAGCATCAGGACAGCCTGTGGGCCGGTTTGCAGGCGGGATCGTTGCAGGTGGTGGCCACCGACCACGCGGCGTTTTCGACCGAGCAGAAGCGGGCGGGGCGCAATGATTTCCGCATCATCCCCAACGGGTCGAACGGGCTGGAGGAACGTCTGGCAGTGCTGTGGACCGAAGGGGTTGAAACGGGCCGCCTGACGCCGAACGAATTTGTCGCTGCGACCTCGACCAATGTGGCGAAGATTTTGAACATCTACCCGCAGAAGGGTGCGATTGTTGAGGGTGCGGATGCCGACATTGTGGTGTGGGACCCGAAGATCACCAAGACGATCAGCCCGGCCAACCATCATTCTATTCTGGATTACAACGTGTTCGAAGGCTTCGAGGTGACGGCGCAAAGCCGTTACACCCTGAGCCGTGGCGAGGTGATCTGGGCCTGGGGGCAGAACAGCCAGCCGCAGCCCGGACGGGGCAAGTTCGTGCCGCGCCCTGCCTTTGCCGCGCCCAATGTCGCGCTGTCGAAGTGGAAAGAGCTGACCAGCCCGAAGATGATCAAGCGTGATCCGATGAACATTCCGGCGGGGATCTAATTTGTGGAAGTGAATAACCTGAAAGACGCGGGCAATCCTGCTGCAAATGGCGGGGCCGTTATCTCGGCCAAGGATCTCGACCTGACCTTCCAGACCAACGACGGCCCCGTGCACGCGCTGAAAGGCGTGTCGTTGGATATTGAAAAGGGCGATTTCGTCAGCTTTATCGGCCCCTCGGGCTGTGGCAAGACGACGTTCCTGCGGTGCATGGCCGATCTGGAGCAGCCGACGGGCGGCAGCATCACCGTCAATGGGGTGAGTGCGGCCGAAGCGCGGGCGGCGCGGGCCTATGGCTATGTGTTTCAGGCGGCGGGGCTGTATCCGTGGCGCACCATCGGGGGCAATATCAGTTTGCCGCTGGAGATCATGGGCTATTCCAAATCCGATCAGCGCGATCGTGTGGCGCGGGTGTTGGAGCTGGTGGAGCTGGCCGGGTTCGAGAAGAAGTTCCCCTGGCAACTGTCGGGCGGGATGCAGCAGCGGGCGTCGATTGCCCGTGCGCTGGCCTTTGACGCGGATATTCTGCTGATGGACGAACCCTTTGGCGCGCTGGACGAGATCGTGCGCGACCACCTGAACGAACAGTTGTTGAAGCTGTGGGCGCGGACGGAAAAGACCATTGCCTTTGTCACCCATTCCATCCCCGAGGCGGTGTACCTGAGCACCAAGATCGTGGTGATGAGCCCGCGGCCGGGGCGGATCACCGATGTAATCGACAGCCCGCTGCCCAAGGAGCGCCCCCTGGACATCCGCGAGACGCCGGAGTTTCTGGAAGTTGCGCATCGGGTGCGGGAAGGTTTGCGGGCGGGGCATAACGATGTTTAAGGCTGTGACAGCGGGGCTGAGCCTATGACGCGTTCGATCCTTCCCGTTCTTACGGTTGTCGCCGCTATTCTGGCGCTGTGGTATGTAGCCGCCGTGCCGATGAACGCGCAATGGGCCTATGACCGCGCGGCGCGCGCCGATGTGACGCTGTCGTTCAGCGATCTGGTGGCCGACACCTGGAGCCAGGACAAGCCCAAGCTGCCTGCGCCGCATCAGGTGGCGGTCGAGATCTGGGAAACGACGGTTCAAAAGAACATCACCTCGAAACGGTCGCTGGTCTATCATGCGTGGATCACGCTGAGCGCGACGCTGTTGGGGTTTGCGCTGGGCACCACGCTGGGCATTCTGCTGGCGGTTGGCATTGTTTACAACCGGGTGATGGACATGAGCGTGATGCCTTGGGTTATCGCGTCACAGACCATTCCGATCTTGGCGCTGGCGCCGATGATTATCGTGGTGCTGAACGCGGTGGGCATATCGGGTCTGCTGCCCAAGGCGGTGATCAGCATGTACCTGTCGTTTTTCCCCGTTGCCGTGGGCATGGTCAAAGGGCTGCGCAGCCCCGAGGTGATGCAACTGGACCAGATGCACACATGGCACGCCAGCGCGTCACAGATGTTCTGGAAGCTGCGCCTGCCCGCGTCGATGCCCTATCTGTTCACCTCGTTTAAGGTGGCGATGGCGGCATCCTTGGTGGGGGCCATCGTGGGCGAACTGCCGACGGGCGCGATTGCCGGACTGGGCGCGCGTCTGCTGGCCGGCAGCTATTACGGCCAGACCATCCAGATCTGGAGCGCGCTGATCATGGCGGCGGCACTGGCGGCTGTCATGGTGTCGCTGATCGGGCTGATCCAGCGGATCGTGCTGAAACGGATGGGGATGGCGACATGAGCGCGGTTGTGCAGAAACGCCCCGCGTGGCTGGGCTGGGCGCTGCTGGCGCTGGTCTTTGTGCTGGCGGCGGCGGTGGACTGGCGGTTGGCGCCGGTTCTGGCGATCTGGGTTGCGGGCTGGATGCTGAACGCGCTGATCGCGCGGCACGGCGCATGGCGCTGGGGCGGCTATGTCATACCGATCCTCTTTGGCGTCACGCTGCTGGCGATGTGGGAAACCGGCGAGCGGTTGTTCGAAATCTCGGACGTGCTGTTGCCGGCACCATCCGAGATTGCCGCGCGGTTCTGGCTGTCGCGGGACATCCTGTGGGTGGATTTTGTGCAGACCGTGATCAAGGGCGCGCTGTCGGGCTTTTTGATGGGCTGCGGGGCTGCGTTCGTGCTGGCCGTGGTCATCGACCGCTTTCCGTTCCTGCAAAAGGGGCTGCTGCCGGTGGGCAACTTTGTCGCCGCGCTACCGATTGTGGGCATGGCGCCGATTCTGGTGATGTGGTTCGGGTTCGACTGGCAGTCCAAGGCGGCCGTGGTCGTGGTCATGGTGTTCTTTCCGATGCTGGTGAACACGGTGCAGGGGCTGCAATCGACCGACAGTATGCAGCGCGACCTGATGCGGACTTATGCGTCGTCCTATTGGCAGACCTTGCTGAAGCTGCGCCTGCCTGCGGCGATGCCGTTCATTTTCAACGGGCTGAAGATCGCATCGACGCTGGCGCTGATCGGGGCGATTGTGGCCGAATTTTTCGGCTCGCCCATTCACGGCATGGGCTTTCGTATCTCGACCTCGGTGGGGCAGCTGGCGCTGGATCTGGTCTGGGCCGAGATTGTCGTAGCGGCCATCGTCGGTTCTGCCTTTTATGGCGGCATCGCGCTGTTGGAACGGCTCGTGACATTCTGGCACCCTTCACAGAGGGGCCGGACATGAGAATAATAAACCAAGAAGAAGACCAACAAGGAGTATCAAAATGAAGACGTTTACTTACGCGGTCACAACCGCTGCGCTGGGCCTGATGGGCACCGGGGCGATGGCGGCGGACGATGTCACGCTGCAACTGAAATGGGTCACCCAGGCCCAGTTCGCAGGCTACTACGTGGCGCTGGACAAGGGGTTCTACGAAGAAGAAGACCTGAACGTGACGATCAAGCCGGGTGGCCCCGACATTGCCCCCGTGCAGGTGCTGCTGGGTGGCGGTGCCGATGTCATGGTTGACTGGCTGCCCTCCGCGCTGGCTGCGCGCGAAAAGGGCGCGCCGATCGTGAACATCGCGCAACCCTTCGCCAAATCGGGCCTGATGCTGACCTGTCTGAAAGAGCATGGCATCACCTCGCCCGCCGACTTCCCCGGTCACACGCTGGGCACATGGTTCTTCGGCAACGAGATTCCGCTGCTGGGCTGGATGGGCAAGCTGGGCTATTCCACAGACGGCTCTGACGGTGGCGTGACCATTCAAAAGATCAACTTTAACGTCGACCCGCTGCTGCAAAAGCAGGTCGAATGCGCCACCACCATGACCTACAACGAATACTGGCAGGTGATTGATGCCGGTCTGACGCCCGAGGATCTGGTTGTCTTCAAATACGAAGACGAAGGCATCTCGACGCTTGAGGACGGTTTGTACACCACCGAGGAAAACCTCGCCGATCCCGAGATGTCGGAAAAGCTGGTGCGTTTTGTGCGTGCGTCGATGAAGGGCTGGAAATACGCCGAAGCGAACCCGGATGAGGCCGCCGAAATCGTTCTGGAAAACGACCAGACCGGTGCGCAGACCGAAAAGCACCAGAAACGGATGATGGGCGAGATTGCCAAGCTGACCGAAGGCAGCAATGGCGCGCTGGACGAGGCGGCGTTTGACCGCAGTGCGGCGATCACCATGGAAGGCGGCATGATCACCAAGGCACCCGAGGGCGCCTGGACGCACGAGATCACCGACGAAGCCCTGAAATAAGCAGCCTTACGGGATCGAATGAAAAGGGCCAGCGCGATGCGCTGGCCCTTTTGTCGTCTGGTGGCAGAAGCGGGAAATGCGTTGCAACCCGTGCAAATACGGGGTGCGATGCTGTGAGGACCCCATGAAACCGAGGGGGGAAAGGGTCCTCTCATCCGTCATCCGTGAGTGCCAGACGAACCTCGCGTGTCGATCATGCCTGCGCTTTCCAACATGTCGGTCAGATCTTTGGCTGCATCCAGATCTTCGACCGTGGCGGCCTCGGCGATCTGGTCGTCGCAGTATTCTTCCAGAAGCTTGCGCATCCGGTCGGCGTTGGTCAGCCGCGCGGTTTTTGCGGCGGGCACGGTTGGCGTGTGATCGTCCGACAGTTCGAACGCGCGTTGGTCCGACACGAAGATATCGCCTTCGATCCCGGCAAAGGCACGGATCTTGCCGATACGCTCGTCCGAACAGTCCAGCAGTGCGGCCATCGCAGAAACCTTGCCCATCGGCTTGGTCGAGCCGACATAGCCATAAGGCGCGCAGTCCGAACGTTTCAGAACACGGTTCATCACCGGATCAATCACGGTAACAATGTCGGAAATGCCCGAATTTTTGGCATATTCCAGCGATGCCGCCATCAATTCGCAGGTGGCATAGCTGACCGAATTGCGCGACTTGCCCCGATCCAGAATGTCGGTGTCGACACAGAATCGCGTGGATTCCCACAAGGTCGCGCTGCGCAGGGGCGGCTCTCCGTCCAGGATGTCGTGGAACACGTCGGACAGCATGTGCGGCCCGGTGGTTTGCAAGGCACGCACACAAGATACAACGTGCCCGTCGTCGTTCAGCCCAATAACATAGGCAGGGTCAAGGGCATCGAACTGGTCGATTTCCTTGCCGTCAATAATATCTACCTCCCACGCCAGTCGCTGACCGAACACACGTGCGCGCAAGGCGAACATTTCGTCGAGAAGGCGGCTGTAGCGCTGCCGGTTAAGGCCGTCGATTACAATGATCATGTTATTCTCCGCTACTAGATCGCTGAGAATACCATTAAGGTTTTGGGAAATAGCGGCTATACGGGAAATCCCGTAGGGTGGCGGTCACTCGGACCAGTTATTCGGCCCTGTCACTCCGGCCAGTCACTCAGGGTGTATCAGACCCAGACCAATCGCGCGACCCACGGCCTGGGGGGTGGTCAATGCGCCCAGTTTCGAGCGGCCCGACCGCAGGTGCACTTCGACCGTGCGGTTCGAGATCGTCAGAATGTCTGCCACGTCTTGCTGGCTTTTGCCCGCAGCGATCCATTGCAGGATTTCGACCTCGCGGGCGGACAGGCTGGGATGATGCAGTTTGCGGGTCAGCGCGTGCGAGTGAATGACGTTGTCATGCAGGTGCACCGCTGCCGTTTGCAGTTCGCCAAGGATCTTTGCCTTCAGCAGGTCCCATTCCCGATCGGAACAGTTGCGGGTCACACTGAACAGGCCAACATCGCCGTAAGGGCCGCGCACAGGTACGGTCAGCCCTTGTTCCGATATGCCGTGATCACTGGCGGCACGGAAAATATCCCGAAACGTACGCTCGCCGCGCAGCCGTTGCCAGTCGACGGGTGCAATGCTGCGACTGGCCAGCAGCAAGGCGGGATCGCGGTGCTGAAACCCTTCTTGGACGTATCTGGTTTGCCATTCGTCGGGATAGTTCACAAAACCATGCACCGTCTGCGCAATCGGGTCCATTCCGGCATAGGCCGCAAAGTCCAGCTCGTGCGTTTCGCAGACGGAATCCAGAAATGACCTTAGGTTGTTCCCTGGAAACGGCAGGTTGCTGAGATCAATGACGGACAAATAGCACCCCTTCTGGGACAAAACCGGCTGCATTTCATGCAATCACCTAGGTACAAGTGTCCCTCTGCGGGCGCAATAACGCAACTGAAAACATGGAAACAAGCGCGTTGCACCAAAAAGCCCGCTCCGGCCCTTTCGGGGCGGGGACATTTTGGGGGCAACGCACGCCATGCACTGCGCATTTTGTCCGGGGTGCGCTGTTGCCGGTTTACAGAACGGTCACAACCGTGCCGGTGGGCACCCGTGCGTACAGGTCAATGACGTGTTCGTTCAGCATGCGGATGCAGCCGTTGCTGACCGATTTGCCGATGCTTTCGGGCGCTGTTGTGCCGTGGATGCGGAAATAGGTGTCTCTGCCGTTCTGGAACAAATACAGCGCCCGCGCGCCCAAGGGGTTCGACGGTCCGCCGGGCTGGACATAGTCGTTGTCCTTGAACCTGCCGTAGGTGCCGGGGCTGCGTTCGATCATCTCGTCGGTGGGGCGCCAGGTGGGCCATTCTTTTTTGACGTCGATGGTGGCGGTGCCGGTAAACTCCAGCCCCGCGCGGCCCACGCCCACGCCATAGCGGATGGCGGTGCGCGGTTCGGTGACCCAATACAGGTAATAGCTGCGCGGCAGGATCAGCAACTGACCGGGCAGGAATTCTTTCTTGATGTTGACGATTTGCGGCGTCGGGTCGAACACGACCTGCTGGGCCACAGCCGGAGCCGCAAGTTGGGCCGCGACGGGGGCGGCAAGGGCAGAGGCAATGAAGGTACGGCGGTGCATGGCAGGCTCCTGAAATCCACAAAGAGAATTGTACCACTTTTGTCGGTTTTGGTACAAATTTCAAGAGGTCACGGGGGGACTGGCATCTCTGGAACCATCGCAAGACGGCATTCGACCCTCGGTCGGGGGATTGTCTCAATACCGATCCCGTATGTGGTCATTATAGAAAGACCCTTTCGAGTGCGCACTTAGAAAGGCATCATATACACCCTTCGGAACGTTGGGGTAATCATAACGACCACTGTCGTGGAACCAAATTGATAAGGTTCCGCCGCTCCAGTCGATTGCAGATATCGCAGACGAATTTACGTATGGCATGTCTTGCCTCGCGTTGTGTGAAAGTGAAATGGGCGGACCAGAGGCCCGCCCATTCATTTCATGCGTGTTGGATCAACTTCCACGTGACAGCTTGCCGGTTGTACGGCGGCATCACATTGCTTTTGGCGATTGGAGCCGTCGTCGTTGGCGTTGACATTGCTTGCCAAACACCACTTTCTGGGCACCGTTCGCCCGTGCGGGCTGTTGTTCCAATTGGAGCTTTCTGCTTTGCGAATATATTCATCGATCAGACCTTTCGTCTGTTAAGGTTAACGATCGAGGAACGGATGCAAGAACACCACATTCGAGGCACCCGCCCTCCCGATTATAACTGACTCAGTTGAAACAGCATGTCAATGGATATTGTGTGGGTTGGTGATGCAACCCCAATATCCGGTGGGCACCCATATATCTGAGTTTGGCTGCTACGTGGAAGTTATCCACAAAAAAACCTCCGCAGTTGCGGAGGCTTTTTCGTTCAAGTCACAGGGTGCCTCGAATGTGGTGTTCCCGATAATTGACTCAGAAATGTGAGGCACACAAGAGTCTATTTTGCAACACATGTGGACTTACCCACAACATATTGTGTTTTATCCCCAGGTCTACACAACGACGGAGGGGAAGTTGCTTTTGCATCATTCCGGAAAGTTACCCACAGGCGCTAGCCGTTTGCCCCAGTAGTAAAGTCATTGGAAATTTTTGTGAGTGGGAAACCAATTACTTTCCTTCTGAAGCTGCGATTGATCTTTACCAAGTACAGCCAAGCGCCTTCCCAGGACCCAAACGTAAACAAAAAAGGCCCTACATAAGGGTCGCACCCGTTGAGTTTTGCCGCAGGCAAAACTCAACGGGAAAACTTCTTGTGCTTCAGACGCTTGGGTTCCAGCGCGTCGGCGCCCAGGCGGCGTTTCTTGTCTTCTTCGTAGTCTTCGAAGTTGCCCTCGAACCATTCCACGTGCGCTTCACCTTCAAAGGCCAGGATGTGCGTGCAGATCCGGTCAAGGAAGAAACGGTCGTGCGAGATGACCACGGCGCAGCCGCCGAAATCCACCAGCGCGTCTTCGAGGGCGCGCAGGGTTTCCACGTCAAGGTCGTTGGTCGGCTCATCGAGCAGCAGCACGTTGCCGCCCTCTTTCAGCAGGCGCGCCATGTGGACGCGGTTGCGTTCACCGCCCGACAGCAGGCCGACCTTTTTCTGCTGGTCGCCGCCCTTGAAGTTGAACGACGAGCAATAGGCGCGGCTGTTCACTTCGGCGTTGCCCAGCGAGATCAGCTCGGCCCCGCCCGAGATCGCCTGCCAGACGTTGTCGTCGGCGTTCAGGTCGTCGCGCGACTGGTCGACATAGGACAGCTCGACCGTGTCGCCAAACTCGATGACGCCCTCGTCGGGTTTTTCCTGACCTGTCAGCATCTTGAACAGGGTGGATTTACCCGCGCCGTTGGGGCCGATCACACCGACGATGCCGCCGGGGGGCAGGGAAAAGTCCAGCCCGTCGATCAACTGCTTGTCGCCCATGTGCTTTTTCAGGCCGCTGACTTCGATCACCTTGTTGCCCAGACGCGGGCCGTTGGGGATGACGATCTGGGCATAGGCCAGTTTTTCGCGCTCGGAAGTTTCAAGCAGGTCGTTGTACGAGCTGATCCGCGCCTTGGACTTGGCCTGACGCGCCTTGGCGCCCTGCCGCATCCACTGCAATTCGCGCTCCAGCGTCTTTTGCTTGGATTTGTCTTCGCGGGCTTCCTGTTCCAGGCGTTTGGCCTTCTGCTCCAGCCATGCGGAATAGTTGCCCTCGTAGGGGTTGCCGCGGCCACGGTCCAGTTCCAGAATCCAGCTTGTGATGTCGTCCAGGAAATACCGGTCGTGGGTGACGATCAGGATGGTGCCCTTGTAGTTGATCAGGTGCTGTTGCAGCCAGGCGATGGTTTCTGCGTCCAGGTGGTTGGTCGGTTCGTCCAACAGCAGCATGTCTGGCGCTTCCAGCAGCAGTTTGCACAGGGCCACGCGGCGGGCTTCACCGCCTGACAGGTCGCTGATTTTCGCGTCGTCCGGCGGGCAGCGCAGCGCCTCCATCGACACGTCGATCTGGCTGTCGAGATCCCACAGGTTTTCGGCGTCAATCTGGTCCTGAAGCGCGGCCATCTCGTCGGCGGTCTCGTCCGAGTAGTTCATCGCCAGTTCGTTGTAGCGGTCCAGCTTTGCCTTTTTGCCGGCGACACCCAGCATGACGTTTTCACGCACGCTCAGGCTTTCGTCCAGCTTGGGTTCCTGCGGCAGATAACCCACGCGCGCGCCTTCGGCGGCCCAGGCTTCGCCGGTGAAATCCTTGTCCATGCCGGCCATGATCTTCAGCAGGGTGGATTTACCCGCGCCGTTGACGCCGACAACGCCGATCTTGACGCCGGGCAGAAAGTTCAGGTGGATGTTTTCGAATGTCTTCTTGCCGCCGGGATAGGTCTTGGAGACCCCGGACATGTGATAAACGTACTGATAGGCCGCCATGGGACCCTCCTTGCCGATGCGTGGATTTGTCTGGTGTCTTAGGCTGCGGCGCGCGACTTGGCAAACAGGTTTGATTGTGCGCGACGCAACGGGCCTATGGCGCGGGGGGCGCCAGCCAGATTTCCAGCAGGTTGGGCCGTGCGATCAGCCCCGCTTGGGAAAAGTCGTTTACCAGAACCTCGGCACCGTCCAGCCGCGCCGACAAATCGCGGGCCAGCCAGCGGGCGTTTTCGGCGTAGTCGGCGCTGTAGTATCTGATCTGCGTTTTGGACGGGCCGCGCGCCACTTCTTCGCCGCCCTGATCGCCGCCTGCCACGTCCCAGCCGTTGTCGGCCAGATCGCGGGCAATGTCGCGCGATGTTGCGCGGGTGACAGGGGGCGTGAATTGCAGGTGGATCAGGGGCGGGGCCGAGGCCGGGCCGCCGACGATCACGGGTTCCTCTGCGACGGGTGTTCCTGGCACGCCGGTGACCTCGCCCACCGGATCGGTTGGGGTTGGGGACGGATCGGGTGCGTTTGACGACACCGCAAAGCTGTTGCCTTGTTGGCCGTTCTCGAAGCGGGCCTCGCAGACGCGCGGCGGCTCTTCCAGAATGGTGCGCCAGCAGGGGGGCGAGGGGGTGCGCCCGGTGATCTGCATCACGCTGTCAAAGGCACAGAACAGGATCACCGCGAACACCACGATGAACATCCAGCCCAACACGGTTTTCATCAGCGGGTTTGACACCACAAAGGTCAGCACCGTCGCGATCAGGCCTAAGCCAAGCACATAGGTGGCCAGCGTTATCACGTTTTGACCGCCGCCCATCCAGCTGACCGCCACCGCACCGGCCGCGACCACGCCAAGGCCGGTCATGATCAGGATTGCGGCCGCGCGATTGATCTTGAGAAGGGATTGCAGGAATTCTATCGGGGTCATTGAAATGTCCTTGGCTTAAATAAGTTGCCCTAGGGTAATGCACTTATTGCGCGAAGCGTTAATGATTTTTGCGAAGCCGGGGAGAGGGCCGCGATGCAGGTAATGTCGGAATTGCTGGGGCGTCATGCGCAGACGGGGCGTGTGGACTGGATTGGTGCGCGCCCTGCGCGGCGGGCTGATGTGACGGCTGTGCATCAGGTGCAGGTCGCGCTGTCCGGGCTGGACGGTGACCGCGCGCGGGCGGGCAAGCGTGCCGTCACGCTGATACAGGCCGAGCATTTGCCGGTGATCGCGGGGTTGCTGGGGCGCGTGGCTGTGACGCCGGACGCCTTGCGCCGCAATCTGGTGATTTCGGGGATCAATCTGGGTGCGCTTAAAGGGCGCGATATTGCCGTGGGCGGGGCGGTTCTGCGGCTGACGGTGATCTGTGCGCCGTGCAGCCGGATGGAGGAGACCTTTGGCCATGGGGGGTACAACGCGTTGCGCGGGCATGGCGGGTGGTGTGCCGAAGTGGTCACGCCCGGTCTTGTGACACGCGGGGACGTGGTGCGTGTGGTTGATTGACCCCGCGCAGTCGGGCAACAAGCGGTGATGAACAGCGCGCGCCCCTTTGCCAGACCCGGCCAGACCATTGGCCTGTTGGGCGGATCCTTTGATCCGGCCCATGACGGGCATGTGCATATCACCCGCGAGGCGCTGAAACGGTTTGATCTGGACCGTGTCTGGTGGCTGGTCAGTCCGGGCAATCCGCTGAAGACGCACGGGCCTGCGCCGCTGGACAAGCGCATGGCGCAAGCGCGGCGGGTCATGCAGCATCCGCGCGTGACCGTGACCGACATCGAGGCGCGGCTGGGCACGCGGTATACGGCGCAAACGCTGAAGGTCTTGCAGGCCCAGTTTCGCGGGGTGCGGTTCGTCTGGTTGATGGGCGCGGACAATCTGGCGCAGTTGCATCTGTGGCAGGACTGGCAGTGGATCATGGCAAATGTGCCCGTGGGGGTGCTGGCCCGTCCGGGTGACCGGATTTCGGCGCGGATGAGCCCGGCGGCGCGGTTGTTTGCGCCCTACCGGATTGCGGGGCGGCAGTCGCATCTGCTGAGGCGGTCCGCGCCGCCTGCGTGGTGTTTTGTCAACGTGCCGATGGTGGCGCAATCGTCCAGCGCGATCCGCGCGGCGGGCGGCTGGTCAGCGACGTAGGCGGGCCGAGACAACGCCGGCGCATACGATCAGCGCCAGACCGATCCATGTCAGCGCATCGGGCAGCGCGCCGAAGATGGCCCAGCCAAGCCCCACGGCGGCGATCAGTTGGAAGTAGACCAGCGGGGCCAGTTGCGTGGCCGGTGCGATGCGGTTGGCGTAAAGCAAAAGCAGGTTTCCCAACATCGACCCCGCAGCGCTTAGCACTGTCAGCGCCGCAACTGTCGCCGTTGCCGGTGGCAGGTTGGCCAGCCCGAAGGGCAGCAGCGCCAGCGCCGCAATGGCAAACTGGGTAAAGGCCAGGGCGACCGGTGTGCCCACGCCCGCCAGCCAGCGCGTGGCTGTCAGGAACACGCCGTAACAGGTGCCTGCCGCCACCGCCCACAGCAGGCCCCCGCCGCCGCCAAAGCCGGGGCGGACGACGATCAGCACACCCGCAAACCCGCAGGCAATCAGCGCCACGCGCAATCCGGTCACCGGTTCACGCAGCACCAGCGCGCCAAGGGCAAAGCTGATCAGCGGGCCGATGAAGAAGGCTGCGAAAACGTCCGCCACGTCCTCGGTGCGCAGGGCCATCTGGATGCAGGTGATGCCCGCCGCCAGAATCAACGCCCGCAGCCAGATCCGCCAGTTGCGCAGCAGCGTATAGGCACTGCGCGGGACAAAGGGGGCGATCATCACGGCGGCCAGAAAGAAGCGCGATGAAGCGACCCACAGGGGCGATGCGCCATAGGTTGATGTCAGCAGTTTGCCTGCGCTGTCTCCCAATGGGATCAACGACATGGCGACAAACATGATCAGGGCGGCGCGTTGCATGGGCTGGCTGCTAACACGCAGAACGGGCATAGGGAATGCACCACGTTTCTGTGACTGAAAACGGTTTGATTGCGGCTTGTCCATCGCTTTGCGGCAAGGTTATTCTACGCCGCATGTCATACCCTGTTTCCAGACGTTTCTTTTTGTCCGCCTCGGCGGCCACCCTTGCCACCGGGGCTTTTGCCGACGCGCCTGACGGGTCGTTGCGCCCGCGTCTGCGCGGCGAGGGCATTGCCAAAAAGGCGGTCGCAGGCCCCGAGGTTATCGTGGCCGACGCCAATCTGGGCGGGCAGGTGTGTTATTCGGTGGCGGACGCCAAGACCGGCCTGCGGCTTGAGGGGATGAACCCGCAAACCGGCACGCCGCCTGCCAGCACGGCCAAGGCGATCACGGCGCTGTATGCGCTGAAGGTGTTGGGCAGCAAGCACCGGTTCGAGACGCAGGTGGTGGCCACCGGCACGGTCGCGGATGGGGTGGTTTCGGGCGATCTGGTGCTGTTGGGCGGGTGTGATCCCAGCCTGGACACCAACGGGCTGGCCACGCTGGCGGCCAACGTCAAGGCGGCGGGCATCCGCGAAGTGCGCGGGGGGCTGGTGATTTATGACGGTGGGTATCCGACGGTGCGCACCATTGACCCCGACCAGCCGGCGCATCTGGGCTATAGTCCTGCGGTTGCGGGCATCGCGCTGAATTACAACCGTGTGCATTTTGAATGGAAGCGCGCGGGGGCCGATTACGCGGTCACGATGGACGCGCGGTCGGACAAGTACCGCCCCGACGTGGTAATGGCGCAGATGCGCGTCGAAGATCGCGCGGCGCCTGTTTACACTTACGTCGATAGCGGCGAGCGTGACGACTGGACCGTGGCGCGTGGCGCGCTGGGCGCTGAGGGCGCGCGGTGGTTGCCGGTGCGCAAGCCCGCGCTTTATGCCGGCGACGTGTTCCGGACCATGTTGCGGTCGCAGGGCATCGTCGTGCCCGCAGCCAAGGTCACGATCGCGCGCCCCTCGGGGCAGGTGGTGGCGCGGCAGTTCAGTGACGAGCTGCATGTGCTGTTGAAGGATATGCTAAAGTATTCGACCAACCTGACGGCTGAAATGGTCGGGCTGGCGGCCACGGTCAAACGCGGCGGCACACCGCAGACGCTGAAAGACTCCGCCAGCGCCATGAACGAATGGGTGCGCACGGATCTGGGTGCGCGTGGCATCGAACTGGTGGATCATTCGGGCCTGAGCGAAGACAGTCGGGTGACTGCGGACGGCATGGTCGGGGCATTGGTCAAGGTCTATGGCGACAATGAACTGCGCCCGTTGCTGAAGGAAATTCCGCTGCGCGACGCCAAGGGACGGCCGATGAAATCCGGCCCGATCACGGTACACGCCAAGACCGGCACGCTGAACTTTGTCTCGGGGTTGGCGGGGTATATGACGGCGCATGATGGCACGGTCATGGCGTTTTCGATCTTTGCCGCGGACGAGGACCGCCGCGCCAAGCTGACGCGCGCGCAACGCGAAAGGCCGGAAGGCGCGCGGTGGTACAACGGCCGTGCCAAGAACATGCAGCAAGAGTTGATAGAACGCTGGGGCGCGTTGTACGGGGCCTAAATTAGCGGCGCAGGTTACAGCGTCATGTGACGCGCCCGTGCGCCCCGTTCGATGGCGGCGGCGTGCAGGCGGTCAAGGTTCAGCTCGTAGCGGATTTCTTCCAGCAGGCGCAGTTCGCCATCGCTGAGGTGCCCGTTCGAGGCCGCCACATCGCAGGCCAGCGCATAGGCGGTTTCGAACAGACGCTCGGGCAGTGCCTCGCGCACCAGACCAAAGAGCGCGTCCAGCCCGTCCTCTTCGTCGAACAGGTCCAACACGACCTGACTGACGGTCGACAGACGGTCGACGTCATAGCCCGCAAAGACGGGCAGATTGTTGATGGCCGAGTTGATCTTGATCAGTTCGGCGGTGTCCATTTTCGAATCCGATGCGGACACGGCGATCATCACGGCGATCAGCGCGTCCTGTTCTGTCATCGCGTGTTGGGTGTCTTGGGGCACGGGCACCGTCCTTTGGTCTGCGTGTTGCAGGTGCAGAATATTGACGCGCACCCCTTTGCACAATAGGTAGCGGCGGATTGCGCGGTTATGCGCGACCGATGTTAAGGATATGTGACATGGCGAAAATGACGGAAGCTGGCATGACCAGCAAAGCGTGGCCTTTCGAAGAAGCGCGCCGGATCCTCAAACGCTATGAAAAGGCACCGCCCGAAAAGGGATTTGTGCTGTTTGAAACGGGTTACGGCCCCAGTGGTTTGCCGCATATCGGCACCTTTGGCGAAGTGGCGCGGACCACGATGATCCGCCGCGCATTTCAGGAAATCAGCGATATTCCGACACGGTTGATCTGTTTCTCGGACGATCTGGACGGGATGCGCAAGGTGCCGGGCAATGTGCCGAACCCCGACGCGCTGCAAGAGCATTTGCAAAAGCCGCTGACATCGGTGCCGGACCCGTTCGAGAAATTCGAAAGCTTTGGCCACCACAACAACGCGATGCTGCGCCGGTTTCTGGACACCTTCGGGTTTGAATACGAGTTCATCTCGGCCACGGAATTCTATGCCTCGGGCAAGTTCGACGAGGTGCTGCTGCGCGCCGCCGAGAAGTACGACGAGATCATGGCTGTGATGCTGAAAAGCCTGCGCGAAGAGCGCCAGCAGACCTATTCGATTTTCCTGCCGATCCACCCCGAAACGGGCCGTGTTCTGTATGTGCCGATGAAAAAGGTGGATGCGGCCGAGGGCACGATCACCTTTGACGATCCCGAAAGCGGTGCGGAAATGACGCTGCCGCTGACGGGGGGCAATGTGAAGTTGCAGTGGAAACCCGACTTTGGTGCGCGCTGGGCGGCGCTGGAGGTGGATTTCGAGATGTACGGCAAGGATCACAGCACCAACACGCCGATCTACGACAGCATCTGCCGCATTCTGGGGTGGAAAGCGCCCGAGCATTTCACTTACGAGCTGTTTCTGGATGAGAACGGTCAGAAGATTTCCAAATCTTCCGGCAATGGTGTCAGCATCGACGAATGGCTGACCTATGCAAGTGCCGAGAGCCTGTCCTATTTCATGTACCAAAAGCCCAAGACGGCCAAGCGGATGCATTTCGATGTGATCCCCAAGGCGGTGGACGAATACCACCAGCAATTGCGGGCCTATGTGGATCAGGACGACAAGGCGCGGCTGAACAATCCGGTGTGGCACATCCACGGCGGGGACGTGCCCGAGTCGAAAATGCTGGTGCCGTTCTCGATGTTGCTGAACCTTGCGTCGGTGTCGCAAGCCGAGGACAAGGACCAGCTTTGGGGCTTTATCCAGCGGTACGCGCCCGATGCGACGCCGCAAAGCAACCCGGATATGGATCAGGCGGCGGGCTTTGCCGTGCGCTATTTCAACGATTTCGTGAAGCCCAAGCGCACCTTCCGCCTGCCCACCGACCTTGAGCGCGAGGCGCTGGAGGCGCTGCGGGACGCGTTGAAGGCCTATGATGGCGCATTGGACGACGAGGCGCTGCAATCCGTTGTTTATTCGGTGGGCCGTGACCGGTTCGACCCGCTGCGTGCGTGGTTCACTGCGCTGTACGAGGTTCTGTTGGGGGCAAGCCAGGGGCCGCGTTTTGGCGGGTTCATTGCGCTGTATGGCGTCGATGAAACTGTCGCATTGATTGATCAGGCTTTGGCGGGCGATCTGGTCAAAGACTAAGCATTGCAAGGATGCGGGCGGGGTCGACCCTGTCCGCATTTTGCCGTTTGATGATTCTAGGCTAGTTTACCTCTTGTGTGTTCATAACGAGGTAAGCCATGTTTAGATTAATCCTGCCTGCCCTTATCGCCCTGACATTGACGCTGTCCGCACCTGTGTCAGCACAGGCCCAAGAGGCTGCGATAACCGACACCATCGGCCGACAGATCGAAGCCTTTCAGGCCGATGATTTCACTCAGGCGTTCGGGTTTGCCAGCCCGTCGCTGCAAAGCATGTTCCGCACGCCCGAAAATTTCCGACAGATGGTCACCCAAGGCTATCCGATGGTCTGGCGTCCTGCGCGGGTCGACTATCTGGACCAGCGGACCGAGGACGGGACGGTTTGGCAAAAGGTGATGATCACCGACCAGAAGGGCGGTGTGCATGTGCTGGATTACCGGATGTTGCAAACCGAAGAGGGTTGGAAAATCAACGGTGTGACCCTGCTGGACAGCAGCGCGGTTGCTGTCTGATCCAAGGCCCACCGTGACGGTGCTGTGAGGCACTGTTAACCCTGTGTTGATACATCCTGCCGCCGGAACGGGTGGCATCGCCCCTGTCAGGTCAACACTGGTGCAGGCAGGGGGACATTCGGACCTTTTGCCGCGCTGCGGGAAAGGGTGATATTTATGAACAAGGCAATTACCGATGGCGTGCTGTTGATGCCGCCACCGTTCGCAAACGGTTTGGATATGTATTCCAGCGGCGACGGCACACCCGGGTCGGACACCTATGCGAGTGCTGCAAACGCGGCCTTTGTCCCTGCCGATCAGGATTTTGCCGGCTGCCTTGAGGTGCAGAAGAACGCATCCACGACCAAGCTGCGCTATATGGGGGAAACGCCCCTGCTGCCCGGGTGCTATCTGCGGGTGACGGTGCGGGTGAAGGCGGTCAGCGGCAACCTGTCCTCGGTGCGGATCGCGGGCTATGCCGCGGCGGCGGGCGGTGGCAATGTGGCCGGCGTGGATCAGACCGGCGACAGCGTGGCGCTGACGACCTATGGCGAGGTGGTCGAGGTCAGCGCGATCATCGGCACAGGCGACCGCAACGGCGTTGATCTGGTCTGGGGCACGCAAGCGATCTATGGCCACTTCGGGCTGGACCTGACGGGGCCGAACGGCGGCGTGGTGCGCATTGATGACATCGTGATCGAGGACGTCACATCGGTCTTTCTGCGCGATATGCTGGCGCAGGTGGATGTGCGCGATTATGGCGCGGTGGGCGATGGGACCACCGATGACAGCGCGGCCTTTGATGCGGCCAATGCCGCCGCCAACGGGCGGTATGTGTTGGTGCCTGCGGGCACCTACCGGCTGAACGGCGATGTCACCTTTGACACGCATGTGAAGTTCGAAGGCAAGGTCACCATGCCGCCCGAGGCTGTTTTGCTGCTGCGCCGCGATTTCCATCTGCCTGCCTATATCGACGCATTCGAGGACGAGGAGGAAGCGTTCAAGAAGGCGTTCCAGGCGCTGCTGAACAATGCCGACCATGAATCGCTGGACATGGGCGGGCGCAAGGTGGCGGTGACGGCGCCCATCGACATGATCGCAATCGTGCCCAGCAAGACCAGCTATGCCACCCGCCGGATCATCCGCAACGGCCAGTTCGAGGCATCGGGCACCGCCGCTTGGGCGACCGAAACCACCACGTCGCAGGGCACCTATGACCCCGGCAACGCGACGCGGCTGGACAACGTGGTGAACGTCGCCAACATTCCGGTCGGCAGTCTGGTTCAGGGCAACGGCGTGGGCCGCGAGGTTTACGTGCGTTCCAAGAACGTCGCACAGCAGCGCATCACCCTGTCGGCGCCGCTGTTTGATGCGGACGGCACGCAGAACTTTACCTTCAAGCGGTTCAAATACCTGCTGGATTTCAGCGGCTTTTCCAACCTGGCCAAATTCGGTCTGGATGGCATCGAATTCCAGTGTAACAACGTGTGCTCGGGCATCCTGCTGGCGGAATCCGGTCTGACGTTCACGGTGCAGGACTGTTTCATCTCGCGGCCCAAGGATCGCGGGATTACCTCGCACGGGGGCGGCTGTCAGGGCATGATCATCGACCGCTGTCAGTTCCTGTCGTCCGAGGACGGGGCGGACGTGTCCGACCGCGTGTCGATCGGGTTCAACACCAACGCCAACGACGTGAAAATCCGCAACAACCGCGCCACAAAGTTCCGCCATTGGGCCGTGATCGGCGGCGGGTCGTCGATCATCATCGGCAACCATTTCTTTCAGGGCGACACGGTCAACGGTGGTATTCGCAGTGCGGGGATCGTCATGGCCAAGCCGCACAGCTCGGGGGTGATTTCGGGCAATTACATCGACAACTGCTTTATCGAATGGACCAACGAACACGATCAGGCGCCGGATTTCAGCAGCGAATTTTCGTTCAGCGCCCTGTCGATCACCGGCAACACGTTCCTGTCCGGCAGCGTGGCACCGTGGTTCAGCTATATCGTGGTCAAGCCGCACGGATCGGGGCATTTTCTGGCGGGTGTGTCGATCACCGGCAACAAATTCCGGTCGATCAGCGGTAACATTGATCGGGTAGAGCGGGTCGATACATCCTTTGCCGATCTGGATCGGGGGCGGTTCAAGGATGTCGAGTTTCATGGCAATTCGTTCCATGGGGTCAACACGCCGGTGTCGAACCCGTTGCGGGTCCGCCACGGCGAGACGACCACTGCGCAGACATGGGTGATTGACACCAACGGAGAGCTGCCGTTCGAAGGTTGGGCCACGCAAGTGGTTGCCGTCACCGCCCATGGTCGGCTGCGCAATGACAACAACGTCACCCAGTTTGATTTTCCATACACCGACCCCGAAGAAGGTCCGAACCGCGATCAGGTTCATTTGGGATGGGATCAGCCGATGAAGGGGACGGTGAACCTGATTGTGCGTATGGACAATTAGACCGGTCACCCGCTTCAAGGTCCGCGCCTCCCTCGGGTGCGGGCCTTGTGCAAGTCTGGCTAAAACTTGTGCCAGAACCCCAGCTTGATCCCATATCCGGTAGGATCACTCGGGGTGGTCTCGACCCCGACCAGATAGCTGAATTTGCCGCGTTTCGGGGTGTGGACATAGGACGTTGACAGCGTGGTGCTGCTGCCGCCTGCGTTGGTGCCGGTCCAGAACATCTGGACAAAGGCGGTGCTGCGGTCGCTGAAATTCAGCCCAGCCACGGTGTCCACTTTGACCGTGCGCAGTGCGGTGCCGAAATTCCATTGCAAGGCTGTATCGACGCCCATCCAGCCGTCGTATCGCCCCAGCTTGAGCCCGCGCCCATAGCTGAGCCCCAGCCGCGCCAAGGGTGTGACGGCAATGCCGTTAAAGTCGGCACCGACCCCGACCTGATAGGCCCAGACAGACCGATCACCGCCGAAGGACAGGGGACGGCGGACAAAGATCTGACCGCTGCCGATTTGCCCGAATGCGGTTGCCGTCGTATCGACATCCAGCCCGACGGTGGTTTTTGCGGTCAGACCATATTCAAAATAAAAGCTGTTCTTGATCAGCAAGTGGTCGGTCAGCGTGGATTTCGTCGCGGTGAACCCGCTGCCCTTGTCGCGCAACCATGCACCGGCTGCGGCAGGCGTGGCCACAAGACATGCACATATTATAGCGACCGACAGGCGCATAAATCCCCCTTTGGCTGAGGCGACAGCCTGTGGGAGGGTTGGTTAACAAGTGGTTACGATCTTTGGGGCGTGTTCATGCAAAAAGCCGGACAGCCCTTTCAGGCTGCCCGGCTCTACCGGCACAAGGCCGTTGATTTAGACGTTGACCGAACGACCGCGCGGCCCTGCGATCAGCCAGGCGATAAAGCCCAGAACCGGCAGCAGGACGATGACAATGGTCCAGATCAGCTTGGCGCCTGTTGATGCCGACGAGGTCAAAACCTGGTAGATCGCGTAGATGTCGGCGATCAGAACCAGCAGTCCGACTAATGAATAACCCATGATATTTTCCTTCTTATGCGTGTGCGGTGCGTGTCTCGATTTCTTGTCGTTAAACCGCAGGCTGTGCAGAAAGGTTCCGTCGGGATCGAAAACTATTTGTGGGAACCGATTGCGGTCAGGGCGTGTTGATCCGGTGCAAACACAGAAATTTGAACAGAAATTCTAGGAGACCATGATGAAAACCGGAGCCACAATCGCCATTGCCGTCGTCGCCGTTGCAGCCATTGCCGCAGGCATCTACATGATCGACGTGGACCAGACCGAAGAGGCAAGCCTGCCCGATGTTGAACTGAACGTTGAAGGTGGCAACCTGCCCAAATACGATGCCGAGGTCGGCTCGATTGACGTGACCGAAGAAGAAACCACCGTGAAAGTGCCCGATGTGGACGTGTCGATGGAAGAAACCACCGTCACCGTGCCCGGCATTTCGGTGACACCGCCGGAAGAAGAACAAGCCGCATCCAACTAAGCGATGCGTGATCGCGCGACGGGGCCTCTTGCAGTCATGCAAGGGGCCTTTTGCGTAGCTGCGCAGGGCGTTGGTGCACCTGCGCACGTTGAGCGGCACTGCGCGCCGTGATAGGCAAAGACCATGATAAAACCTGCAAATCCCCTGGCGCTGGACCAGCGCGACGGCCTGCCTGAAGGCCTGCGCGTGCTGGCCGATGCCTATCCGCGTGGCACGTGGGAAACGCACAACAATTTCAACCAGATGATCCAGTTCTGGATGCAGCGGCACATGATGTTCCGGCAGTTGATGGAGCTGCTGAACGCCGACGCCGAACATCTGATGGACCGCAAGATCGGCTTTCAGGACTACGCCCCGCGTCTGTCGCACTATGCGGGGTCGTTGTTGAACGAATTGCACGGGCACCACCACATCGAAGACGCCCATTATTTTCCGCAACTGATCCAGCTGGACGGGCGTATCGAAAAGGCGTTCGACCTGCTGGAAAGCGATCACCTGGCGATGGACGGGCTGCTGCACGGCATGGCCGATGGCGCCAACGCAGTGCTGCAAGGCGGAGAAATCGGCACATTCCGCGATACGCTGACCAAGTTCGGCACGCTGCTGGAACGGCACCTGACCGACGAGGAAGACATCGTCGTGCCGGTGGTGCTGGAAACGGGGTTTCAGGGGTAGGGAACGCCCCTACCGCTTCCCCCCGTACCGTGATTTCCCGCCGCGCATGCCGCCACGTCCGCCGGTGCTGCGACCCGATGCCTTTTGTGCGTCGCCGACGGCCTTTTCCACCGCGTATTGCCGCGCCATCGGGTCGTCGGCCACCACCAGATCGACCGCTTCCAGCCGTTTGACCTCGTCGCGCAGACGGGCGGCTTCTTCGAATTCCAGGTTCTCGGCGGCCTTGCGCATGTCGGTGCGCAACCCGTCCAGGACCGCCTGAAGGTTGCCACCTGCCAGCGATTTGTCGATCTTGGCGGTGACGCGGCTTTGGTCGGTGTCGCCCTTGTAAAGACCGGCCAGAATATCCTCGACGTTCTTTTTGACCGTCGCGGGGGTGATCCCGTGTTCCTTGTTGTAGGCCAGTTGCTTGTTGCGGCGGCGTTCGGTTTCGCCCATCGCGCGTTCCATGCTGCCGGTGATGCGGTCGGCGTACATGATGACCCGCCCGTCGGCGTTGCGCGCGGCACGCCCGATGGTTTGCACCAATGACGTTTCCGACCGCAGGAAACCCTCTTTGTCGGCGTCCAGAATGGCCACCAGCCCGCATTCGGGAATGTCCAGACCCTCGCGCAGCAGGTTGATCCCGATCAGCACGTCAAAGGCGCCCAGCCGCAAATCCCGCAGGATTTCAATGCGTTCGATGGTGTCGATGTCGCTGTGCATATAACGCACGCGAATGCCCTGTTCGTGCATGTATTCGGTCAGGTCTTCGGCCATGCGCTTGGTCAGCGTGGTGCACAGGGTGCGCATGCCGGCGGCGGCGACCTTGCGCACCTCGTCCAGCAGATCGTCGACCTGCATGTCGACGGGGCGGATTTCGATGATCGGATCGACAAGGCCGGTGGGGCGGATCACCTGTTCGGTGAACACGCCGCCGGTTTGCTCGATCTCCCACGCGGCGGGGGTGGCGCTGACGAAGACCGATTGCGGGCGCATGGCGTCCCATTCCTCGAACTTCAGCGGGCGGTTGTCCATGCACGACGGCAGCCGGAACCCGTGTTCGGCCAGCGTGAATTTGCGCCGATAGTCGCCTTTGTACATGCCGCCGATCTGCGGCACGCTGACGTGGCTTTCGTCGGCAAAGACGATGGCGTTGTCTGGGATGAACTCGAACAGGGTGGGGGGCGGCTCGCCCGGGGCGCGGCCTGTCAGATAACGCGAATAGTTTTCGATGCCGTTGCACACACCGGTCGCTTCCAGCATTTCCAGATCGAAATTCGTGCGCTGTTCCAGCCGCTGCGCTTCCAGCAGTTTGCCGTCGCCGACAAGCTGGTCCAGCCGCATCCGCAGCTCTTTCTTGATGCCGATGATGGCCTGCGACATCGTCGGTTTCGGCGTCACGTAGTGGCTGTTGGCGTAGACGCGGATTTGATTCATCGTAGCGGTTTTTTCGCCGGTCAGCGGGTCGAATTCCGTGATGCTTTCCAGTTCCTCGCCAAAGAACGACAGCCGCCATGCGCGGTCATCAAGGTGGGCGGGAAAGATTTCCAGCGCATCGCCACGCACGCGGAACGCCCCGCGAAAGAACGCCTGATCGTTGCGTTTGTACTGCTGCGCCACCAGATCGGCGATCACCTGACGCTGGTCGTACATCTGCCCGACCTTCAGATCCTGCGTCATCGCGCCATAGGTTTCGACCGAGCCGATGCCGTAGATGCACGACACCGAGGCCACGATAATCACATCGTCACGCTCCAACAGCGCCCGCGTGGCCGAGTGGCGCATGCGGTCGATCTGTTCGTTGATCTGGCTTTCTTTCTCGATGAACGTGTCGGACCGCGCCACGTAGGCTTCGGGCTGATAATAGTCGTAATAGCTGACGAAATATTCGACGGCGTTGTCGGGAAAGAATCCCTTGAATTCGCCGTAGAGCTGCGCCGCCAGTGTCTTGTTCGGGGCCAGAATGATCGCGGGACGCTGCGTTTCTTCGATCACGCGGGCCATGGTGAACGTCTTGCCCGTGCCGGTGGCACCCAACAGCACCTGATTGTGCTCGCCTGACAGAACGCCCTCGGTCAGTTCCTTGATCGCCGTCGGCTGGTCGCCCGCCGCTTCAAACTCGGTTTGCAGGCGAAACCGCTGGCCGCCCTCAAGCTTGGGGCGGTTCTTTACGTCCGGCGCAGGGTTCGACAGCACCGGCGGCGAAGAGTCGGAGTGGGCGTAGGGCATGGCAGTCTCGCTTTCATCCCCCAACTTGGTCCGTTTCATCGCGGACGCAAGGGGGGGCAGGGGGCGATACTGTCAGAAACTGTCAGCAGAGCGCAGGGCAGGCTGCGATCCGGCCGAGACGGCTTAGTGGCAATGCACCGGTTGCGACCCGCCGTGGCAGCATTTGCCCGGAGGAGACGATTTGCGACATCCGCCGCTGTGCGCGATGATCGTTTGATCGGGGCGTGACACCTGTTCACCCTGCGTCCGCGCCATGGCCGGAGTGCAAAGCGCCGAAGCGGTGCAGAATGCAAAAACTGTAAGAAATTTCATCAATTTGGTCCGTATATAAAAAGGTTACCAAATTGTTAACGCACGGCTGGTCTGGTGCGTCAACCCGTCTGGCGAGAGTGGGGGTGCCGGAATACACCCTATAGCGGTGACCTCAGGTCTGGCGCGATGGTCTGTCATGGGTTAACCTTTTGGACATATTTTACGGATCAATCTTATGCGCCTGATTTCACTGACCCTTGCCGCCCTGACTTTGGCCACCAGCGCCTTGGCCCAAGTGCCCGATGGCTATTGCACTGTCGTGCTGTCGTCGCGCCCGACGCTGGCACAGGCCGCTGACGATGTGCGCGCCCGCTGGTCCGACCGCGACACAACGGTCTACCTGTCGCAAAACGGCTGGTATGCGATCACCGCCCAAGTGGTGCGCAAGGACCGTGCCGACACGGTGCTGGCCCAAGGCAAGGCGTCGGGTCGTCTGCCCGATGACGCGCTGTGTTCGGCCGGCAAAAGCTATACCCGCGTCGCGGCACGGTTCGATGCGGCAGCCACCGGCGACAACATCATCTGGCAGGCCGTGGACCCGTCGCGCATGGGCACGCAGGACAAGCGGTTCATCCAGCTCGCGTTGGCCTTTCAGGGCGACTACAACGGCTTGCTGGACGGCGACTGGGGCAAGCGCAGCCAGCAGGCGCTGGAAGCCTATGCGTTTCGGGAAAGCGGGCAGGCGCCGGCCAACTGGCACTTGTCGGGGTTGGCATTCGATCTGGTCGAGGAAATAGACCGCGGCGGCTGGCAGATGTACTACAACGCGCTGCTGGGCATGAGCTATCTGTTCCCCACCGCACAGTCGGAAGAGGCGGGTTCGGACAGCAACTTTAACAACTGGGAACACACCGCCAGCAGCCTGCGCTATTCGTTTACCACCAGCGATCAGGACCGCGCCCAGAAAATCCACGACTTCGTCTACGGCGAGGCCGCAGCCGGGTCCGATCCCTATTCCCTGCGCAAGGACGATTTCGCCATCACGGCGGTGCAAAAGGCGAATGGCCGTCACCTCTATGCCCGCTCGCATTACTTGCGCGGGCAATGGTCCACCGTGGTGCTGTCTGCCGATGACCGCGACGTGCATCTGGTGCGCGCCGTCACCGCGTCGATGCAAGAGGGGCAGGCCACCCCGATCCGCTTTCAGCAGGGCGGATTTCTGGATCGCAACATTCAGGCGACGTTGGATTTCATCGACCGGCAGGATCAGGAAAACCCGCCTGTTGCTGCGCCCTCGGCCCCTGTGGCCAGTGCCAGCGGTGGCGACAGCGTCAACCGCCCGCGTGCAGCGGCCCAGCCCGACACGACACCTGCCCCCGTCACGCGCCCCGAACCAAAACGCAGCGCCAGCAGCTCGGGCACCGGCATTGTCGTACGCTCGGACGGGCTGGTGCTGACCAACGCCCACGTGGTTGACGGCTGCACCGACCTGCGCATTGACGGGCGCCCCGCGACCCTGCGCAATGTCTCGGACACCTATGACCTGGCGCTGCTGTCGATCGACGCGGCCAAGGCGTTGCCCTACGCGGCGTTCGCCCCCGAAGCGGCGGGCCTGAATTCGGACGTGACCGTGCTGGGCTATCCGCTCAGCGGTCTATTGGGCGGGCTGAACGTAACGCGCGGCGCGGTTTCTGCGGTGACGGGCCTGAGCGGCGATTCCATCACTATGCAGATCACCGCCCCCGTGCAGCCCGGCAATTCGGGCGGACCCGTCGTGGATGACAAGGGGCAGGTTGTGGGCGTCGTGGTGTCGAAACTGGACGCGCAGCGGCTGGCCGAACGCATCGGCGACATCCCCCAGAACGTCAACTTTGCCATTCGGGGCGGTGTCGCCAAACGCTATCTGCGGATGAACGGCGTGCGTCACACCGAACGGTCGGGGGCCCAGCCGCTGTCGCCGGTGACGCTGGCCGAAACCGCCAAGGCCTTCACAACCTTTATCGAATGCGACTGAAGCGGCTGCGCCCCCCGCGTCAAAACGCATCTTGCCCCACGGGGCGAAATTGCCGATATATCACCCTGTAACTTCAGGAGCCTGTCCATGCGCGCACGAATCTACCAACCCGCCAAAACCGCCATGTCGTCAGGCACAGCGCGCACCAAGGGCTGGGTGCTGGATTTTGTCCCCGCCACCGCACGCACGGTTGACCCGTTGATGGGCTGGACGTCGTCTGACGACACCCAGGCACAGGTCCGCCTGCGCTTTGACACCCGCGAACAGGCCGAAGATTACGCCCGCGAAAACGGTATCGACGCGGTGGTTCAGGACCCCAACAAACGCAAAGCCAACATCCGCCCCGGCGGCTACGGCGACAACTTTGCCACCAACCGGCGTGGTGTGTGGACCCACTGAGGGTGTAAATCGGGTTAAAGTTGTCTCGGAATCGGGGCAAAGATTTCGCGAAGCCTTAAGTTGAACGATACACAGGGCGCCCAATGGGCGCCTTTTCCATATGTTGATGCGGTGCCGCCGATGGCCAGCAAGGCATTTAATAAAGCCAACCTGATGACTCTCGACCGCCAGGTTCTGGCCGAGTTACTGCTGGAAGCGGTTAAAGGTGATGCCGCGCGCCAGCGTCGGGTGCGCGAGCCTGCCGCCGGAGTGCGCCGCAAATAACGGCACTCTCGCGGCTCTGTAAAAAAACCGGTGGAACTCTGTTCCCTTGCTGTCAGTTCCGTGCCACGCTCAAGCTGAAATCGTGTTCACGGAACAAGGGAATACGCACTATGGTCGATTTGGCGCATATAGATACTCTTACCTGTTTCAGATCCGACGTGCGCGACTATGCGATGCCGGAGCATGCGCATGAAGACCATGCGATGCTGTTGATCCCACTTGCCAGCACAATGACAGTCATAGATGCCGAGAAGGGTTTGAAACGGGCGCTTGAGCCGAAATTTTTTTACTTTGTGGACGCCGGTATTCCTCACCGGACCGAGGCGAACCGGGCGAAGCAGGAGCATATAACCTTCTACCTAAATTCAGAGTGGCTGGCGCATCTGCACCAAACAATGGGTGCCCGCCATGCGCACCGCGCCGGGATCTGGCGGATGAACGAAGATGTGGTCGATCTTTGCCGGATCATCCGACGCCGCAGCCAGGGCGGAAGGCTCTCGTCGGGGGAGGTGCATTCCTTCGGGCAGTTGTTTGCGCAGGAATGTATCTTTCAAATCGAGGCACAGGAGCCTGCGGCTGTCGGACATCCGCGTGATCACGGCTCTGAAATCGTGGACGCAGCGCTGGATGTGATGCAGGAGAGCCTTGAAACGGGCATCAGCCCCGAAGCGTTGGCCGAGATGCTGGGCGTGTCTCGCAGGCATTTGTCGCGGCTGTTTCGCGAAAGGACCGGAAGGTCCATCGCCGGCGCACTGCGCGAGCTGCGCCTGATCCGGGCGCGGGAGCTATTGCGGGACACGCACTGGACGATCCTTCAGGTCGCCATGATGTGCGGGATCGAGAATGCTTCCCAGTTTTCGATCGCTTTCAAGTACCGCTTTGATCAGACGCCTTCGCAATTTCGTGCGGCGCAACGCTAGGAAAGAACCGAACCGCAAAGCAATTTGGCCGGTGCTGCAAAACCCACGCGCCGGAAACCTCCTAAGGTCGAGCCATAACAAGGAGGTAAAAATGATGTATTCATTCAGAATGTTGGGTGCCGTGGTCAGCACGCTTGTGCTCGCCGGACCTGGGGCAGCCCAGAACCTGACGCTTGCGACAGGGGCAACCGGTGGGTCCTACTATCCTATCGGTGTGCAAATCTCGACAATCGTGACCGAAGAGCTGGCTGACGAGGGCCTGCGGCTCTCTCCCATTTCCACCGGAGGCTCGGCAGAGAACGTCGACCTGATCGACACAGGCGAGGCCCAAATGGCGATCCTTATGGGGCTCTATGGCCGCGATGGCTATATGGGAACCGGGGTCAGAGAAGGGCGGCCCAAGGTTGAAAAACTGCGTTCGATCGCCTCGCTTTGGCAAAACGTCGAACAGTTCGTCGTGCGCAAGAGCAAGATCAAGTCGGGCGACATGTCTGACATGAGCGCCTTCGGAAGCCAGTTCGTCATCGGACCTCGGAACTCGGGGACCGAAGGGGCGAGCCGGCTGCTGCTGAACGCGAACGGGATCAACCCTGATGAAGCCTTCTCGGTTCTGCACATGAAATATGATGTGGCCGCCGAAGCCTTTCAGAACGGGCGCGTGGACGGGATGTATGCCAGTTCGGGTGTGCCAACGCCGTCGATTGCGCAAGCCTATGTGACCTCTGGCGAGGATGTAACGCATCTCAATATCACCGATGAACAAATGGCCAAGGTCAATGCGATTGCCGGGGACATGTTTACCCGGTTCACGATCCCCGCAGGAACCTACCAAGGGCAGACGGAGCCGATCCAGACAATCAAGGAACCGAACCTGCTGGCGGTCAGTGCCGATGTGTCCGAGGAAACCGTCTACCAGATCACCCGGCTGATCTTCGCGAACCTCGAACGGTAGCACCAATCGTCCTCGGTCGCCAAGGAGATTCAGCTCGAAACGGCCCTGGATGGGCTGCCGGTGCCGCTGCACCCCGGAGCGATACGGTTCTATGAAGAACGCGGGATAGCCATCCCCGACCGGCTCCGCCCATAACACCATCTGCCCGCCGGACCGCATATGGACTGCCGCCACGGTGGTCCATGTGTTCCGGCCCAAAGGACCGCTCTCATGACCGACATCATCCAAAAGACCCGGCGGAAATCGCCGGCCGTGATGCTGTGGAGCCTTGCCGCGCTTGCGGCGATCGCACTGCACGTCACCTGCATCCTGTTCGTGCCCGTGGCCGACACATTCCTGAATGCCTGGCACCTTTCGGCGGTGATGGCGCTCGGGTTCTCCGCTCCTTTGGTTTTTGCCAACAAGCAACGTAACCGAGTACAAAATGCCCTAGACCTTGCGCTGGCCTGTGCGGGATTTGTGACCGGTATCTATTTCATTCTCAACGAAGCGGCTGTGTTTGAACGCCATTACCTGACGGTGACCGATCAGGTGATCGCTTTGGCGGCGGTTCTGCTTGTGCTGGAACTCACGCGTCGTGCCGTCGGATGGCTCATCCCGGGGATTGCGGTCATTGCCATCGCTTACGTGCTCTGGCTTGGTCCGTTGTTCGACGGGATGTTCTGGTTCGGTGGTCTTTCGGCCTACCGCATGGCTTTCCGGGTGTTTTGGCAGGACGGTGCGTTGCTGGGCCCCACTGTAACGATCTCGGCCACAATCATTTTCATGTTTGTCCTGCTAAGCTCGCTGATGCGCTTTGCGGGGGCGACGGATTTCATCATTTCAGGCACCATGCGCCTGATGCGACGGATCCCCGGAGGTTCGGCCCATGTCGCGGTGTTGTCGAGCGCTGCGATGGGCACAGTCAGCGGAAGCGCTATCGCCAATGTTACCGGTACCGGCACCATCACGATCCCGTTGATGAAGAAGGCTGGGCTAAGCCGGGAACTGGCGGGCGGTGTCGAGGCGGCGGCATCCACCGGCTCACAGCTTGCGCCACCAATCATGGGCGCGGGCATTTTCATCATGTCGGACTGGATCGGCGTGCCTTACACAGAACTTGTCCTGATCTCGATCATTCCGGCGCTGCTGTTTTTCTTCTCTATCTCCTTCAACATTCACCTCGAACTGAAAAAGGCCGGGCTGCTGAAACCGGTGCTGGAAGAGGATCTTCCAAAGCCCGTCGGAAAGGCCCAGGGGCTGGCCTTTCTAGGGCCAATCCTTCTGTTGATCTTCCTGCTGACGATCGGATACTCGCCGGTTTACTCAGCCGCGTGGACTTGCGGCGCCGTGATCCTTTGCAGCTTTTTCACGCCAAATCCGCTCGGGCCGTCGCGTTGGCTTGATATCGCGCGGGACACAATGCAGACATTGCTGCCGACCGCGACCGTGCTGATCTGCGCTGGTCTGATCGTCGTCTGCCTTGAAACTTCCGGGCTGGTGGTGGCAATGGCACAGTCCCTGAATGCACTAGGACACGGTCAGCCGTTGCTGATCCTTGTGCTTCTGGCTGTTATTTCGTTGTTCCTCGGGATGGGGCTGCCGGTTACGGCCTCTTACATCGTCGTTGCAAGCTTTGGCGCGGCAGCGCTGACAAGCCTCGGCATCCCGCCAGTTGCGGCGCATATGGCGATCTTCTGGCTCAGCCAAGACAGTGTGCTGACCCCGCCTGTCTGCCTCGCCGCCTATGCTGCTGCGGGCATTTCCGGGGGGAACCCGGCCAAGACAGGCTTTAAAGCCATGCTGCTCGGAAAGGGGCTTTATCTGATGCCGGTGATGTTTGTCTTCCACGGTCTGCTGTTCGATCAGGGCGTAGGGATGGCCATTCAGGCAACCCTGGTGGGAACGGTTGCCATCGCGGTATTCGCAATCGGTGTTGTCGGAATAGCCTTCGCGCCGCTGCGTCTTCTTGAGCGGCTGACCATGGGTTTATCTGCAATCCTGTTGCTCTGGCCCGCGTTGACGCTGCAACTCGTCGGGGCGGTTATCGCGACCCTCTTCCTTGTGTTGAACTACGCCCGGTTGCGGGCCTCCAAACGAACGGAACAGACAGTATGACTTCCCGCATGAGCTTCCCCTTAGAGCACGCCGAATTTCAGATGGTGCGTGTTTTCCCGGACGGTCCGAACGGAGGAAACCCGGCCCCAATCGGTCTTGGCGTTGACGGCATGTCGGGCGAGGATCTGCGCGCCGTCGCGGTGAAATACGGCCACGAGTGCGGATTTGTCATGGCCACGACGCGTCAGGACGCTGACTTTCGCATGCGGTATTTCGTTCCAAATCACGAAATGGAAATGTGCGGCCATGCGACAGTCGGCGCGCTCTGGCTGATGCGGCTACGCGGATACCTTGCCCCGGGGTCGTACACCATCGAAACGCTCAGTGGTCTGGTGGAGGCTGAGGTTCCAGAAGCGAAGGATATCACGATCAGTCAGCCACAGGGCTCTACGGCCGTCTTGACGCGAGAGCAAAGCGCGGAGGTTCTGAAGGTGCTGGGCCTAGAAGAGACAGATCTTGCCGCCGCCGAAATCCTGAATGCCAGCACCAGCCGAGTGAAGACCTTGGTGCCAGTGCGCTCCGTCGCCCGGCTGCATGAAATACATCCGGATTTCGACCGAATGGCAGCAGTCTGTTCGGCCATTGACTCAACCGGCCTCTACCCTTTCGCGGTAGGAAATGCGGGCGAATTCCATGCGCGGCAGTTTCCGCGGGGGTCCGGCTATGCCGAGGACGCAGCGACAGGAATCGCGGCCTCCGCTCTCTCATACGGGCTCCTGCACTATAATCTGGCAAGGCCTCGTTCCGAGGTCACAGTCCGGCAAGGCGAGGCAATGGGCTGCCCTTCACGTATCCAGGTCAGATTGGAGGAGAAGGGCTGCCGACTGAGCGGCTCCTGCATTCTGGATCACAGCCTGACCGTGGTTCCCGCATGAATACCGTGCAGTGCGCCACAGCACGGCTTCAGGCGCAGGGGCTGATCTTGCCGGATGAACCAGAAGCAATGGGGCGTTATGCGGTCTGGCGCCGGGATGGCGACCGCCTTTACACAGCCGGGCTTCTGTCCAGGACGGCGGATGGGGTCATACCCGGTCCGTTCGGACCTGACGACGATCCGCTCCAGGCCGAGGAGGCGGCGCGGGTCTGCGCGCTTCGCGCACTTGCCGTAGCTCAGGCTGCTGTCGGATCTTTGGACCGTGTCGCAGGTGTTGCCGCACTGCGGGGGGTCATTGCCGCCAAACCGGATTTCACCCGGCATTCCCAAGTGCTCGACGCAGCTTCGGAAATCTTCGACTCTATTTTCGGTCCGCAGGTCCGCTGTATTCGCACCGCGGTCGGGGTCTCCAGTCTGCCTGCCGGGGGTGGGGTCGAGATCGAAGTAACCTTCGCTCTGAAATGAACGCACCATCTGCCGGGGAAGACGTCCCTTCCAAGTTAGACCGTGGAATGGTCCGCTATATCAGGGCGCTTTCGCGTATCGCGGGTGACATGCCAACCGCATCGCCGCGCATGCGGCGGGAGGTGGCAGAAAAACAAGCACAGGTGATGCGATCCGAATCCGACCCGCGGCTCGACGCCGACCGCGTGATCTGGATCGACAGTGCGCCGGTCCCGGTCCGAGTGCGGCTGTTTCAGAAACGCGGCGATGGCTGCGGCCCCGCTCTTTTGTTCATGCATGGCGGCGGCTGGGAGATCGGCAGCCCTGAGACCCATTGGGAGCTAACGGCGACATTGGCGATGCGGGCCGGTGTGTCTGTGATCTCGGTCGACTATGCGCTCGCGCCGGAGCACCGCTTTCCAACGGCACATCAGCAGTGCCAATCCGTGCTGCGCTGGATTCTGTCAAACGCGTCAGAACTTAACGTGGATCGGAGCCGGGTGTTTGTGGGCGGCGACAGTGCGGGCGCCAACCTCGCAGCATCCTTAACGCTTTACGCGCGCAACGAGGGTCTTTCGCTGGCCGGACAGATCCTCGCCTATCCGATCTGCGACTTCGACGTGACCCGCCCTTCCTATCGCACTTGGGCGAACGGCCCACTCCTTACTGCGGCGCGAATGCGAAGCTGCATTTCGGCCTATTGCCCCGACCCGCAGGTTCAGAGGACGAACCCCTTCGCGGCGCCCTTGCTGGCATCGAGCCACGCAGGGCTGCCCCCTGCCTATATCGCGCTTGCTGAATTCGATCCGGTACGGGACAGCGGGCTTGCCTATGCCGGAGCCTTGATGCGTTCCGGAGGCGCCGTGACCCTGACAGATGGGACGGGGCTACCGCATGGCTACCTTCGGGCAGGAGCGTATTCCAAGGCTGCGGCGCGCGAGATCGACGCGTTGTGCGATTGGCTCAAGGACATGGGTTCAGCCGTCGCCACGCTCAGTACCGCGCGGTAGTCTGGGAAGTTGGGTCTGAAATAGAACACGGATTGCACGCGACTGGACCCGCAAGGGGGCCGCGATGTCAGCGGACTAGTGCGATCCGGTCAGACGTCCGCGAATGACATAGCCCATGGCGACAAAGAACAGCGCAGCCATCGCATACCACGTCAAAGCATAGACCAGATGGGTGTTGCGGAAGGTCAGGCGGGTCAGACCGCCGCGTGGCCAGTCTGCGCCTGTGGCCTCGGAATCAATGAAATACGCGGTCTGCGCTTGTCGCAGCCCTGCCGCGCGGCTCATCTCGGACAGGTCAGCAGACACCCAACGCCCCGTGTCCGGCTGGTTGCGCTCCAAAAGGGTGCCCCCCGGTTGGTCCAGCCGCACCAGACCGGTCACGCGTTGCTGCCCTTGGGGGCGTTCCCACGCGCCTTGTTCAAGCGTATTTGGCACAAAGCCGCGATTGATCCAGAGTATCATGCCATCCGTCACCAACGGCGTCATGATCCAGTATCCGGGGCCAATCTCGGTCACCGCCTTGATCCGCAGGCTTTGGTCATGCGCAAAAGTACCCGTTGCGAACACCCGCAGATATTCGGGCGCCGCATCCTGCGGGGCAGGGACCGGATCCCCAAAGGCGCGGGTTTGCACGCTTTCGATCAGGTCCAGCTTCCACGCCAGCCGCCGCATCTGCCAGTTGCCCAAAGCGATCATGCTGACAAACATCACGCCTGCCAGCAGCAGGATCGTTGCATCAACCCAGACGGGGCGTCGCGCGGCGTTCACTCCAGCGCGCGCACGCGCTCGATCTGGTCGTGTGCGGGCATCATATTGTTGTTCAGGTGCGTCATCACCCAGATTGACCCGACCAGAACGATCAACAGCAGAATGCCGGTGAACACCAGCGACATGACCTTCCAGCCTTCTTCGGCCTTCACCGTGACGTGCAGGAAATAGACCACATGCACGATGATCTGCACCGCGCCCAGACCAAAGATGATCGTCAGCGCCAGCCAAAGGTGAATGTCGACTTCGCCCAGGACAATCCAGAACGGGATGGCCGTCAGGACAACAGAAAGACCAAAACCGATCAGGTAGGACCGATAGGACCCGTGTGCATCATGCGTGTCGTGCTGTTCGGCGCTCATAGCAACACCCCCGTGAGATAGACAAAGGAAAACACCCCGATCCAGATCAGGTCAAGGAAGTGCCAGAACAGGCTCAGGCACAGAATGCGGCGTTTGTTGTCGTGGTTCAGCCCGTGCTTTTGCACCTGCACCAGCAACACCGCCAGCCAGATCGTACCTGACAAAACGTGCAGCCCGTGGGTGCCGACCAGGAACCAGAACGACGACAGGAACGCGCTTGCGCCCGGTCCGGCCCCCAGATGCCACAGATGGTGGAACTCAAGCACCTCCATCGTCAGAAACCCGATGCCAAAGGCGCCGGTGACCAGCAGCCAGATGGTCATGACCCGTTGCTTGCCCTGCTGCATGTTGATCACGGCAAACCCGTAGGTGATCGACGACAACAGCAGAAAGGCCGTGGCCAACAGGATCTTTTCAATCTCGAACAGGTCCGAAGGCGCGGGGCCTGCGGCATAGTTTGTCCCAAGGACCGCATAGATCGCAAAGAGGATGCCAAAGATCAGGCTATCGCTCATCAGATAGATCCAAAAGCCCAGCATTGTGCCGGTCTCGTGGTGGCCATCGACGTGACTGGCCGGATCGGTGTCGTAAAAGTCGAACCCTTCGGACGGCTCGGGGGGATGGGTTGCTATTGTCATGGCTGTTTACTCCGCCGGAACCACGGGCCTGCGCCCGTTCGCAATCGCGCGGACCTCGTCCGGCTGCAAATAGAAATCACGGTCATAGTCAAAGGTATGGTAGATGCCATAGGCGATCGACCCGATGAAGCCGACCAGCGCCAGCCACCAGATGTGCCAGATCAAGGCAAAGCCCATCACCGTCATCATGCCCGCGATGACAAGGCCGGTCGCCGTGCGTTTTGGCATATGGATCGGCACGTAACCTTCTTGCGGCTCTTCGGCATTGTGGGCCTTCATGTGGTCCCAGGCGTCCAGCGCATAGACGTTCGGCACATGCGAAAAGTTGTAGTAGGGCGGTGGCGACGACGTGGACCATTCCAGTGTCCGTGCGTTCCACGGGTCCCCGTCACAGGCCAGCGCCTCGCGGTTGCGAATGGATACAATGATCTGGATGATAAACGCCACCACACCCACCGCAATCATCGCCACGCCCAACGCGGCAATGCCGAACAGCAGCGCATAGCTGGTGTCCTCGAACTGGCTCAGGCGTCGTGTCACGCCCATCAGGCCAAGGATATACAGCGGCATGAAGGCGAACCAGAATCCACCGACCCAGCCATAAAAGCTGACCAGTCCCCAGAACTTGTTCATGTGGAACCCAAAGGCCTTGGGCCACCAGTAGTTGATCCCGGCAAAGACGCCAAAGACCACACCGCCGATAATCACATTGTGAAAGTGCGCCACCAGAAACAACGAGTTGTGCAGCACATAATCCGCCGGTGGCACCGCCAGCAGCACGCCGGTCATGCCCCCGATGGTAAAGGTGATCATGAATGCAATGACCCACATCATCGGCAGCTCGAACTTGATGCGTCCCTTGTACATGGTGAACAGCCAGTTAAACAGCTTCGCCCCCGTCGGGATCGAAATGATCATCGTCGTGATCCCGAAGAACGAATTCACGTCCGCCCCCGCGCCCATGGTGAAAAAGTGGTGCAGCCAGACCAGATAGCTGAGGATCATGATCACACACAGCGCGTAGACCATCGACGTATAGCCGAACAGGCGCTTGCGCGAGAACGTCGGCACGATTTCCGAGAAGATGCCAAAGATCGGCAGGATCAGGATGTACACCTCTGGGTGGCCCCAGATCCAGATCAGGTTGATGTACATCATCGCGTTGCCGCCCATGTCATTGGTAAAGAAATGGGTGCCCAGATAGCGGTCGGCGGTCAGCAGCGCCAAGGTGGCGGTCAGAACCGGAAAGGATGCGACGATCAGGATGTTGGTCACCAAAGTGGACCAGGTAAAGATCGGCATTTTCATGAATGTCATGCCGGGCGCGCGCATCTTTACGATTGTCACGATCAGGTTGATCCCCGACAGCGTCGTGCCGATCCCTGCAATGTTCAGTGACCACAGGTAATAGTCGACACCGACGCCGGGGCTGAACTCAAGCCCCGACAGCGGCGGAAACGCCAGCCAGCCGGTCGCCGCAAATTCACCCACGAACAGCGACAGCATCACCAGAACCACACCGGAAAACGTCAGCCAGAAGCTGAAGTTGTTCAGGAACGGAAAGGCCACGTCGCGCGCGCCGATTTGCAGCGGCATAACGTAGTTCATGAAACCGGTGATAAACGGCATCGCCACGAAAAAGATCATGATCACGCCATGCGCGGTGAACACTTGGTCATAGTGATAGGGCGGCAAGAATTCGAGAAGCCCAGCCGACGCCAACGCCTGATGAATCCGCATCAGGATCGCATCGGAAAACCCACGGATCAGCATGACGGTGGCCAGCACCATATACATGATACCGATTTTCTTGTGGTCGACCGAGGTGAACCATTCCGTCCACAAATAGCCCCAAAGCCGCTTGTAGGTCAGCCAGCCGACAACCCCGACACCCAGCGCCATGGTGACGATGAAAGTGCCCAGAATAAGCGGGTCATAGAACGGGAAGATGTCCCAGTTCAGCTTGCCCCAGAACCAGTTCACCGGATTGGCGATGTCTGGAAACGTGTGTGCGGTGGTTTCGGTTGCTGTGGCCATGTTCAGTTCCCCGTTGGTACGGACATCTGCGGCGTTTCGGGCGGCAGCAGGTCCATGGCAGTGGTAATTTCTTCGGCGCGGTCCGACAGGTCCGGGCGCAGGATCGCGAACATGCCTTCGGGATTGTCAGCCGAGCAAAGCCCACGATAAAGTTCGCGGTTGTACAGCCCGTCAATGCCGCCCCCACCCAGCGCATCGACCATCATCATGTCGTTCATGCACAGTTTGTCGTCACCGACGCACATGTTCAGGATGCGCGGCCACAGGCCCTCTTGGACCGAGCCGTAGTAATGCACGTCGTCGTCGATGCTGGGCTGTTCCAGTTCAACAAAGGACGCGCGGTCCAACGGCTGTTCCGCACCGGCCACCTCTTTGGTCCAGTCCTCGAAACCCGCCTCGTCCAGCGCCTTGACGTCGAATCGCATCCGCGAGAACCCGGCGCCGTTGTAATGCGAGGCAAAGCCCGCATAGGTGCCGGCATGGTTGATCACCCCGTTCAACTCGGTTTCCATCCCGGCCATCGCATAGATCATGCCCACCATGTCGGGGATGTAAAAGGCGTTCATCACGGTGGTCGATGTCAGCTTGAATTCAACGGGGCGGTCCACGACCACCGCCATCTCGTTCACGGTGGCGATGTTGTATTCGGGGTAGATGAACAGCCATTTCCAATCCATCGCCACCACCTGCACCTGCAACGGCGTCACGTTTTCATCGACGGCCTTGGTGGCGGTGATGCGGGGCAGGTCGCGGTAAGGATCAAGCCGGTGCGTCGCCACCCAGGTCAGTCCGGCCAGGCAGATGATGATCGCCAGCGGCACCGACCAGACGACGATTTCAAGGCTGACCGAGTGGTCCCATTCGGGATCATAGGCCGCGTCTTCGTTGTCGGCGCGATACTTGATCGCAAAAAACACCGTCAGCGCCAGCACCGGAACAATCACGATCAACATCAGAACGGTTGCGTAAATGATCAGGTCGGCTTGCTGCGATGCGACATCTCCGGCCGGGTTCATGACGACCAGATTGCATCCCGACAATGCCAGCGCACCAAGCGCCAGCAAACCGAAACGACCAATCCTGCGATTTGTTCTGGGTTGAAAGAAAGACATCCAAGACCTCTTGTGTGTTTCTTCGGAGGGTGTTCCCCTGTGGCAGCTAAATAACACTCGGGGCTGATTTAGACAGCGCGATCGCTGCGGTATTTTGGCACGGCTGCCCCAGGTCGGGCTGCGGTATTTTAGCACGCCTGTCGGAAATTGTGGTGATTTCCATCTTGGCCGCTATCCTAAGAACGACAGCGAAGAAGGGGTTGGACCATGGCGATCGGTAATGCGGCAGGCACGAAAATGGGCAAGGCAAGCGACGTCGATTCGAACACGAGACAGACCGTGCAACTGGATGACGTCATCACCACTGTGGTGATGGCGCGGGTGACGGACTATTTCGGTTTCTTCGTCTTTGCCATCGCCTCGGCCCTTGTTTTTCCTGCGATTTTCTTCCCTTACCTTGAACCCGTGCCCGCAACGCTGGCATCGTTCGCGGTGTTCTCGCTGGCGTTTCTGGCCCGTCCCGTGGCCAGCCTGATTGGCCGCAAACTGGAACCGCGCATCGGCAAACCGGGGAAAATCACGGTGGCCCTGATGCTGCTGGGCACCTCGACCGTCGCCATCGGGTTGCTGCCCGGATACGACCGCATCGGCTGGGTCGCCCCCGCGCTGCTGGCCGTGTTGCGCGTGATTCAGGGGCTGGGACTGGGCGGATCATGGGACGGCATGACGCTTCAGCTTAAATCGGCCGCCCCCAAGGACCGCGACGGTCTTTACAGCATGGTGCCGCAACTGGGCGGGCCCATCGGCTTCTGCGTCGCCGCCGCAATGTTCTACGTGCTGACCGGCTTCCTGACCGAAGAGGAATTCTATCAATACGGCTGGCGGTTCGCGTTCTTTGCGGTGATGGCCGTGAACGTCGTGTCGCTGTTTGCACGGCTTCGGCTGCTGACCACGAATTTCGGCTCGGATGAAGAAACCATGATGAAATCCGCCCCGCTTGGCTTTCTGCTGCGGACCGAATGGCGGTCGATTCTGCTGTCGGCTTTCCTGCCGTTGTCCAGCTATGCATTGCTGCACATGCTGACGGTTTTCCCGATCAGCTACACGCTGCTGTTCACGGACAACGCCATCGACCGGATCATCCTGTGGCAGCTTGTCGGCGGCGCGCTGGCGGTCGGAACCGTGATGTTGTCCGGGGTGCTGGCAGACCGCTATTCCAAACGCGCGGTGATACTGGGGTCCAGCGTGCTGACGCTGCTGCTGTGCCTTAGCATCGGCACGCTGAACGACAATCCGGCGGTCTATATCGTTGCGGGCTTCATCATTTTCGGCCTGTCTTATGGTCAATCCAGCGCCATCGTCCCGGACCGGTTTTCCCCCGATTGCCGCTACTCCGGCTCGGCGCTGTCCACCAACCTGTCGTGGATATTCGGCGCGGCCTTTGCCCCGCTGGTGGGGCTGTTTCTGGCCAGCACCTTCGGGCTGTGGGCTGCGGCGTTGTATCTGGTGTCCGGCGTGCTGGTGACATTGGCCACGCTGTTCATCCTGCGCCGCCAGTTCGACAAGATCTAAGGATCGCGCACCGCGGCCTGACTGCGGGGCACATCGCCTGACCTGCGCCGCCGCCTTGGCGGCGCACGCATGGATTGCATTTGACGCCCCTGTCCAAACCGCCTATCCCTGAGCGCACCAGGGGCGCTGAAAAGCTGAGACGTACCCTTTGAACCTGAACCAGATAATGCTGGCGGAGGGAGGTCGTATGTTTCGCGGATTGCGTTCCTGCTCTCTCTTTTTGCCCGCGCGAAAAAGGAGAGACCATGGCCCCCCAAGATATCCTGACAGCCCTGCGTGACCAGAATCCGCTGGTGCATTGCATCACCAATTACGTCGCCATGAACATCGCCGCAAACGTGGTTCTGGCGGCGGGCGCATCGCCCGCGATGGTCCATGCGCCCGAGGAAATCCCCGAATTCACACCCATCTGTGGCGCGCTGACGGTCAACATCGGCACGCTGTCGTCCGCGTGGTTGGCCAGCATGACCACCGCCGCAACCGTTGCGGGCGCGCACAATATCCCGTGGGTGCTTGATCCGGTGGCGCATTTCATCTCGGACTATCGCAAAGCTGCGGCGCAAGACCTGCTGGCGCTGCGTCCGACGGTCATCCGCGGCAACGCCTCCGAAATACTGGCGCTTGCGGGCGAGGCCGGTGCCGGCAAAGGCGCCGACAGCGGCGACAGTGTGGACGCCGCGCAATCGGCTGCAAACGCGCTGGCGACGCAGTGGGGCGCCGTGGTGGCGGTCACCGGGCCGGTCGATTATGTCACCGACGGCACGCAAACCGCGCAGGTTTCGGGCGGCTCGCCCCTGATGCCCAAAATCACCGCGCTGGGCTGTTCGCAAACCGCACTGATGGGCGCCTATTGCGCCTCTGGTCCTGCGTTTCAGGCCGCCTTGGGCGCCCTTGCGCATTTCAAGGTGGCGGGCAATGCGGCCGCCAAGGTTGCGAACGGTCCGGGCAGTTTCCAGATGCATTTTCTGGATGCCCTGAGGTCGACCCGTCCGCAGGATCTTGCGCAGGTTATCGCGTGATGGCCTTTCACCGCGCCCAATTGCGCCTGTATCTGGTCACCGACCGCGACCTGTGCGCTGCGATGGGGGTGGTCGAAACCGTGACGCGCGCCGTGGCGGGGGGCGTCACCATGGTGCAACTGCGCGACAAGACCGCGACCACAGCACAGCGCATTGAACTGGCCATAGCGCTGAAACAGGCCCTGCATGGCAGGGATGTGCCGCTTGTCATCAACGACGACATCGCCGCTGCCGTCGCCGCAGGGGCCTGTGGCGCGCACATCGGTCAGGGCGACATCGCACCGGCAGCGGCGCGGGCACGGCTGGGGCCGGACAAGATCCTTGGCCTGTCGTGCGAGACGGTGCAAACCGTGCAGGCCGCCGATGCGTCGGTCGTGGACTATCTGGGTCTGGGGCCGGTCTTTGGAACGCCCACAAAAACCGACCACGCACAGCCCATCGGCTTTGACGGGCTGGCGCAGATGGTCGCCGCCTCTGCCTTGCCCACAGTCGCCATCGGCGGGTTGAAATCCGCGCACATCGGCGCAGTGCACGCGGCCAAGGCCGACGGCATGGCCGTTGTCTCGGCCATTTGCGGACAAGCCGATCCTTGCGCTGCCGCCCGTGCCTTTGCTCTTGCGCAAAACGAGTGTGCCCCATGATCCCCAATGTTCTTAGCATCGCGGGGTCCGATCCGTCCGGCGGGGCGGGCATTCAGGCCGACATCAAGGCGATTTCGGCGAACGGTGCCTACGCGATGGCCGTCCTGACCGCCCTGACCGCGCAGAACACCCAAGGGGTCAGCGACATCCACATCGTGCCGCCCGCCTTTGTGCGCAGCCAGATCGAGGCGATTTTTGCCGACATCCGCGTCGATGCGATCAAGATCGGCATGATCGCCACAGCCGAAGGGGCCGCCGCCATCGCGCAGTCATTGGCCGGGCAGGCGGGCATTCCCGTCGTGCTGGACCCGGTGATGATCGCCAAGGGTGGCGCGACCCTGTTGCAACCCGACGCGGTTGCGGCCCTGCGGGACAGGTTGCTGCCGCTGGCCACGGTGCTGACCCCGAACCTGCCCGAGGCGGCGCATTTGCTGGGCGTCGAAGCCGCCACCACGCGCGACGACATGGTGAAGCAGGGCGTGGCGCTGTGCGCGCTGGGGCCGCAGGCCGTGTTGATAAAAGGCGGTCATTTGAGCGGTGCCTCCAGCCCCGATTGTCTGGTCACAGCGCAAGACGTGGTGTGGTTCGACGCCCCCCGCACCCGCACGGCAAACACCCATGGCACGGGCTGCACCCTGTCCTCGGCCCTTGCGGCGCAACTGGCAAGGGGGCTTGGGCCTGCCGACGCCACGCTTGCTGCCAAGACCTATGTCTCGACCGCCGTCGCCCATGCGGGCGATCTGTCCGTGGGCACGGGCCACGGCCCCACCCACCACTTCGCCACGCTTTACGCCAAATAAAAGAGATCCCCCCATGAAATCCGTTATCCTTGCAGGCTTGCTGTCGCTAATCACCGCCCCGCTTTATGCGCAGGATCAGGTTACCCTGATGTTGGACTGGTTTGTGAACCCCGACCACGGCCCTGTCATCATCGCGCAGGAAAAGGGCTACTTTGCCGAACAAAACCTTGAGGTTCAGGTGATCGCCCCCGCCGATCCCTCGGCCCCGCCCAAGATGGTCGCGGCGGGGCAGGCCGACCTTGCGATTTCCTATCAGCCGCAGTTGCACCTGCAAATCCACGAAGGCTTGCCACTGCAACGGGTCGGAACGCTGGTGGCCACACCGCTGAACTGCCTGCTTGTGCTGGACGATGGCCCCATCGCCACCCCCGCCGACCTGAAGGGCCGCAAGGTCGGCTATTCCGTCGGCGGCATTGAAGAGGCGATGTTGGGGCAGATCCTGAAAACCCATGGCCTGTCGCTGGACGACGTCGAATTGATCAACGTCAACTGGTCCATGTCCCCGTCGCTGATGTCGGGACAGGTCGATGCCGTGATCGGCGCGTTTCGCAATTTCGAGCTGAACCAGATGGACATCGAAGGTGTGCCGGGCCGCTGTTTCTACGTCGAGGAAGAAGGCCTGCCGCCCTATGACGAACTGATCTACGTGGCCAACAGGGACACGATGGATGTGGATATGATCCGGCGTTTCCTTGCCGCGACCGAAAAGGCGACCCAGTACATTATCAACCATCCGGTGGAGAGTTGGGAAGTCTTTGCCGCCACCGCACCCGAGCTGAACGACGCGCTGAACTCCGCTGCGTGGACCGACACATTGCCCCGTTTCGCCCTGCGTCCGGCCGCGATGGACGCGGGCCGCTATGCCCGGTTCGAGACGTTCCTGCATGACGCGGGCCTGATCGACGCGCCCTTTGCGGTCGATGCCATCGCCATCGACGTGACCGCGCCATGACCGGCGCAGCTTACGGGGCCGCCTTTGCACAGTGGCGCGACGGGTGCGCGGATCAGTGGCGCGCCTATACCCACCATCCCTTTGTTCAGGGGCTGGGCGACGGGTCGCTGCCACGCCCTGCGTTCCTGCATTATCTTGTACAGGATTACCTGTTTCTTGTACATTTTGCGCGGGCCTGGTCGCTGGGCGTGGTCAAGGCCGAGACCCTTGCCGAAATGCGTGCCTGCGCTGCCACAGTCGACGCGCTGGTCAATCACGAGATGTCCCTGCACGTCAAAATCTGCGCCAAAGCCGACATTGACGAAGCCACGCTGTTCGCCGCCACCGAAGAGATCGAGAACGTCGCCTACACCCGCTATGTGATGGACGCAGGGTTGCAAGGCGATTTCCTTGATCTGATGGCGGCACTGGCCCCCTGTTGTTTCGGCTACGGCGAGATCGGGACGCGGTTGGCGGGCGCAGCCGACGCGCGCACGCCCTACCGGGACTGGATCGAAACCTATGCCGATGCGGACTATCAGCATGTGATGGCTTCGGTCGGGCAGATGATCGACGACGCGGTGCTGCGCCGGTTGGGGCCGGATTTTGCCACCTCGGCACGATGGCCGCAGTTGCAGGCCCGCTTTGCCACGGCCACCCGGTTAGAGGTCGCGTTCTGGGACATGGGGCTGCGCGGCGCGTGACAGGGGCACCGTCCATCCATCTTTGCGGGGCCTGCCATATCGACGGCATACGCTTGTTTTCGTCGATTGATCTGACGTTGCCTACGGGCCAATGGACCTGTCTGCTGGGCCGGTCGGGCGTGGGCAAATCCACGCTGTTGCGCCTGATTGCCGGATCGGCGGGGGCGGGTGATTTCGAGGGACAGATTGCCACTTCGGACGGGCTGCCGCTGGCGGGGCGTGTCAGTGTAATGGCCCAATCGGACATGCTGTTGCCGTGGCTGAGCGTTCTGGAAAACACCGTGCTGGGCGCGCGCCTGCGCGGTCAAACGCCTGACCTGCACAAGGCGCGCGACCTGCTGGCCTGCGTCGGGCTGTCGGACCATGCGGGCAAGACGCCGCAGGCGCTGTCCGGCGGGATGCGCCAGCGCACGGCACTGGCCCGCACGTTGATGGAAGACCGGCCCGTTGTCCTGCTGGACGAGCCGTTTTCGGCGCTGGATGCCGGCACGCGCGCCGATATGCAGGACCTTGCCGCCCGGTTGCTGAAGGACAAGACGATCCTGTTGGTGACCCATGATCCGGCCGAGGCTGTCCGGCTGGGGCATCAGATCATCGTGCTGTCCCCCGAGGCCGCGACCCCTTGGGCGCTGCCATCATGTCCGCCGGTCCGCGATCAATACGCGCCGGACACTGTTGCCTGTCAGGCCGCACTGCTGGCGTATCTCAGGGGCGCGGAATGATACGCCTGCGCTATGCTTTGGCAGCGGCTGGCCTCGCGCTGTTGCTGTGGCAGGGGATTGTGTGGATCACCGCTGTGCCGCCGTTCATCTTGCCGTCGCCCTTGCGGGTGGGGCAGGCGGCCTGGGCCAACCGGATGCTGATCGCTGAAAACGCCTGGGTGACCGCAAGCGAGGTTGTCATCGCCCTGATCATCGGCACCATAGCGGGCGCGCTGACGGCCATCCTGCTGGCGGCATCCCAGCGTCTGCACCGTCTGGTGATGCCTGTTCTGGTCTTTACCCAAGCGGTGCCGGTGTTTGCGCTGGCGCCGGTGCTGACACTTTGGTTCGGTTACGGGATCGCGTCCAAGGTCGTGATGGCCGTGCTGATCATCTATTTTCCGGTCACATCCGCGTTCTACGACGGGCTGACACGGGTGCCTGCGGGGGTTCTGGACATGGCCCGTATCATGGGCGGCACGCGCTGGCAGGTGATGCGCCGGATCAAGATCCCCCATGCCCTGCCGTCCTTGGGCACCGGGCTGAAACTGGCCGCTGTCTATGCCCCTATCGGTGCTGTCATCGGTGAATGGGTCGGTGCGTCCAAGGGGCTGGGATACCTGATGCTGCTGGCCAACGGGCGCGCCAAGACGGACCTGATGTTCGCCAGCCTGTTTGCGCTTGCCATCATGACGTTGCTTTTGCATGTGGCCGTGACCAAGGCATCGGACCGCCTGAGCGCCGACTGATGGTGTGGCCCGACCGGGCGCCCCACGTCGTCAGCCGTCACTTTCCGGTCATGTTGCGCCGCATCAGACGCTGGTACAGACCCGGTGACAGGCGCATGATCCATGCGGCCAGACGGGCCACACGGCCAACGGGGATGAACTGTTGCCCCTTGCGGACCCCGTTCAGGATCACCGTGGCGGCTGTTTGCGGTGACATATAGTCGATCCCGTCCGCCGCCGAGCCGGGCCGCACGATCCCGTTATCGGTGCGTTCGGCGTTGCCGATGTTGGTCGCCACAAAGCTGGGGGCGGCGATCAGGCAACGCACGCCATGCGCGGCCTCTTCCGAGCGCAGCGATGTGAAAAACCCCTGCATCGCGTGTTTTGACGCGGCATAGGCGGTGCGCCCGTGCAGGGGGGCAAATCCGGCGACGGACGAGATGGCAAGATGCGTGCCCTTGCTGTCGCGCACCGGCGTCAGGAATGCCTGCGCCATGGACACTGCCGCGAAATAGTTGATGTCGAACACGCGGCGGTGGCTTGCCAGGTCGGCTTGGGCGAACGCGCCGATCTGCGACACGCCGGCGTTGTAGATCACCATGTCGATCGAAGGCCGCGCAGCGATGATCTGCTCTGCCGTGTGCGCCAGCGCGGTGGCGTCGGTCAGGTCAACGGCCACGGGGGTGCGGCTGGGCGAAGGCTCCAGCCCGCCAATGTCGATGTCCATCAAGACACAGTGCCAGCCCTGATGTTCCAGTTGTGCCGCCAGCGCCCGCCCCAATCCGCCGTTGCCACCCGATATGACAGCCGTCTTCATAGGCCCGCCTTGGTTTTCCACAGATCGAACACCTGCGCCGAGGTCAGTTCGGGCGTGTAGCCAAAGACGCGTTTCAGGCGGGTGTTGTCCAGAACCGGCCGGTATTGCAGGAACCGGACCTGGCCGGGTCCGTATTGCGACAATCCCAGCGGATGCGCGATGGCCAGCGCCGTCTTGAGCGTCCAGGCGGGCAGCCGCAGGATCGGTTTGCCAAGGGCCTGTGCCAGTTCATCGACCGACAACCAGCCATCCCCCGCCACGTTATAAATCCCCGCAGGGCCGGTGGTTGCGGCACGTTCCACGATGCGGGCCAGATCCCGGGTCCAGATAAACACGAACGGGCTGTCGCTGTTGCGGATTGCCAGCAACCTTTTGCGCCGGAACAGGGCGGTGATCTGGTTGTCGGTGCCGGCGCCCAGCACGGTGCCCACGCGCAAAACGACCTGTTCCAGCGCCGGATGGTCGCGGCGGGCATCGGCCAGAATATCCTCGACCTGACGTTTGTGGTCGGCATAGGCGAATTCGGGATTGCCACGGCACGGCGCGTCCTCGGTCAGGGGCACCGGATTGTCGGCGTGATAGCCATAGGCCGCGCCGGAGCTGGTGACGACCAGCCGCTTGACCCCGTGGGCCACACAGGCGGCCACGACATTGCGCGTGCCGGTGACATCCACGGCAAAGGCCTGTGCGCGGGTCATGCCGGGTGGCGGGGTCACGATTGACGCCAGATGCACCACCACATCGGGCCGCTCGGCGGCGATCACCGTGCCGGGGTCGCTGCCGGTCACATCCATGGGCCGGAAGGTCACATCCGGTGGCAGCGTGGCACGGTCAAGGTCGGTTGCGATGACATCGTGGCCCGCCAAGGCCCCGACCAAGGCGCGCCCGACCATGCCTGCGGCGCCAGTGATCAGGATGCAGGTCATCGGCCTGCCTGCGTGCGCGACATAAGCTGGGCCAGCACCAGCCCCGAAATCGCGTGCCAGATGCCCCAGAAGGCGGCAACAACCGCCATGCCGCCCAAGCCCCCGAAAAAGCCGAAGATCAGCACCAGCCCCAGCCCCGAGTTCTGGATGCCTGTTTCAATCGTCACCGCCCTGCGGTCAAATGGCGTCAGCCCTGCAAGGGTGGCCAGCGCATAGCCTGCGCCCAGACCCAGCGCGTTGTGGACCATCACCAGCCCCGCGATGCCACCGGCAAAGGCCAGAAAGGTGGACCAGTTCGCGGCAAGGGCGATGGCCACGAAGCCCACGAAAATGGCCATCGACGTCAGTTGCAGCGGGCCGCGCAGCCGGGCGGTCAGGGCGGGGCGTCTGTTGTTCAGGGTGATGCCGAGGATCAGGGGCAGGATCAGCATCAGCCCCACGGTGATCGCAATGTTCACCGGATCAATCTGCGTGCTGCGCAACAGGCTGGCAGAGGGGGCGTACAGGCTGCCCCAAAAGGCGATATTGAAAGGGGTCAGCAGGATTGCCCCCACGGTGGAAAAGGCGGTCATCGACACCGACAGCGCCGTGTTTCCGCCCGCCCGATGGGTGATGAAATTTGAAATGTTACCGCCCGGACAGGCCGCCACCAGAATAAGCCCCAGCGCGACCGAGGCCTGCGGTTGCACCACGATCACCAGCAGGTAGGTCAGGACCGGCAACAGCACGAATTGCGACAGCAGCCCGACAATCAGGGGTTTGGGGGCCTTGGTGAACGCCCGGAAATCGGATGGTTTCAGATCAATGGCGATGGAAAACATCACCACGGCCAGAATGCCGTTGAGCAGCATCAACGATCCGGCCGAGAACGAGACGACCGCGTCATCCATCATGGCGGTCCCCTGCGAGTTTTGCGATCCAGCCGGTCACTGCTTTGCGGTAGGTCGCCTTGTCGACGTAATAGGCCATGCGGGGCAGGTCGATGTAGCGCACGCTGCCGGTGGCCCGCGTGAACCCGCGCGCCTTGGTGTCCTGCAAGGTTCTGGCCGCGCGCGACCCTTGCCGCAGCCCCTTGATATAGCGCACGACCATTTCCGCCTGTTCGTGCCGCCCCTGCCAGCCCAGTCCCGATGCTTCGACCATGCCCAGCACGAACAGATCGTCGCGTTCGGGGTGCATACAGTTCAGGTACAGATGCGGCGCGTCGCCCTGCCAGTTCAGGTGCGCATTGTCGATAAACGGATAGTCCAGCCTGTAGCCCGTCGCCGCCAGGATCATGTCGTAGTCGGCGCTGGTGCCATCCTTGAAATGCACGGTTTGTTCGTCAAATCGGTCGATGTCGGGACGCACCGTCAGATCGCCGTGACCTGCGTGGTACAGCACCAGCGAATTCACCACAGGATGGCTTTCGTACAGTTTGTAATCCGGCTTGGGGAACCCGTATTTCTGCGGATCACCGACGAACCATTTCAGGATGGTGCCATCCACGATCCGCTTGAGCGCCATGGGCAATTTGATCGCGCCGCCCAGCGTGTCGGCGGGTTTGCCAAAAACGTATTTCGGCACAAAGTAATAGCCCCGCCGCATCGACAAATCGCAAGAGACCCCGTGATGGATCGCGTCCACGGCAATGTCACAGCCCGAATTGCCCGCACCGATCACAAGCACCCGTTTGTTGTCAAACTGGCTGGCCGCGCGGTATTGCGAGGAGTGGATCAGTTCGCCGCTGAAGTCGCCCTTGAACTCGGGCAGGTTTGGGGTGCTGAGCGTGCCGTTTGCGATCAACAGGCCGGAAAATTCTTCGGCGTGCTCGCCTTGTGCGTCCTGCCATGTCACGCGCCAGCCGCCGCCGGGACCGCCCAGTGGCACGCAGGACTGCACCCTGGCGCCGAAGCGATAGTGACGGTTCAGGTCGAATTTTTCGGCAAAGGCGCTGAAATACTGCTTCATCTCGCGGTGCGACGGGTATTCGGCGGCGGTGTCGCGCATCGGAAAATCTGCGAACTCGGTCATTTTCCTGGACGAGATCAGATGGGCGGAGTCGTACATCGTGGACAGCGGCCCATCTATGTCCCACAGCCCGCCGACGCCGGAATGCAGTTCGAACCCCTGAAAGGCGATGCCGTTTTCGGACAGCAGCTTGGCCGCTGCCAGACCCATGGGGCCGGCCCCGATCAGGGCCAGCCGTTCACCTGTGCCTGTCATATCTTCCTCCCGTATTCATTTTAGATTGAACAGATGTTCAAAATAAGGCAAGGTAAATTTATGAAGCCTGATCAAGCCACTGATGCGAAACGGAAAAGAGCGCCCTCGAAGCGGTCCCTGGCGACGCGCGCGCGGGTTCTGGATGCGGCGGAACAGGTGTTTGCCCATCGCGGTTTCGATGGTGCCACGATTCGTGACATTGCCGCCGAAGCGGGCGAACCCATCGGCACGATCCACCATCACGGCGGTGGCAAAGAGGCCCTGTTTCATCAGGCCGTCGCGCGGCGGGCCGAGGCATTGGCGCGCACCCGTCTGGAGGCGCTGGAACAGGCGCGGGGCGGGCAGGCCATGACCCTGCACGACATTCTGGATGCCTTCATGCGCCCCTTTTTCACGCTGTCGGCGGAAGATCCGCGCTGGCGCGATTATGCACGGCTGGTGGCCTTTGTGTCGGTCGATGACCGCTGGCGCGACCTGTCTGCGCAGTACTTTGACCCCACCGCCGCTGTATTCATCGCGGAAATCCTGTTGCAGTTGCCGGATGTGTCCAGACAGCAGGTGGCTGCTGGCTTCGTCTTTTCCGTCTCGGCCATGCTTGCGTTGCTGACCTCGAAGAACCGGATTGGCGATCTGGGGGCGGGGGATGGGTCCGAGGAGGAGCAGATTGCTCATCTTGTCCGCTTTTGCGCCGCGGGCTTTGCAGGCTGACAGCGGGCAACGCCCCCGTGATCACAACAGGGGCCGGCGCCTTGAGGCTGTCATTTCGCGCTGTTAGGCTGATGGGTGTCGTCGTGTTCTGAACCGCAGCCCAGCCGAATGAAAGCACCTGATATGCCCCACGACCATGATCACGACCACGGCCACGACCATGATCATGCAGGCCACGACCACGACGGGGTGCACAGCCACGCCCCCGATGTCAGTGCCAGCAATGAAAAAGTGGTTCTGGTCGGCTTTTTGCTGACCTTCGGATTCATGTTCGCCGAGCTGATCGGCGGGCTGTTGTCCGGGTCATTGGCATTGATTGCGGATGCGGGGCATATGTTCACCGATGCCGCCGCGCTGGCCCTGTCGTGGGCCGGCTTCCGGTTTGGCCGTCGCAAGCGGGATGACAAGCGCACCTTTGGCTACATGCGGTTCGAGATCCTTGCGGGCTTCATCAACGCGATTTCGCTGATCCTGCTGGTGCTGTGGATCGCCTACGAGGCGGTGCAACGTCTGTTGGAGCCTGCGCCCGTGCTGGCGGGGCCGATGCTGGTGATTGCGGTTCTGGGGCTGGTGGTGAATTGCGGTGTCTTCTGGATGCTGATGAAAGGTGACACCGAACACGTCAACATCAGGGGCGCGATGGTGCATGTGATGGGCGACCTGCTGGGGTCTGTCGCCGCAATCGTTGCGGCCGTTGCCATTTATTTCACCGGCTGGACCCCGATTGACCCGATCCTGTCGGTGCTGTTGGCGGCCATCGTGTTGCGGTCGGCCTGGGCGCTGCTGAAGGCGTCGCTGAACGTGCTGATGGAAGGCACGCCGGGGAACGTCGTGGTGTCGGATTTGAAGCAGACGCTGGTCGCGCAGGTGCAGGGGTTGGTCAATGTGGACCATGTGCATGTGTGGTCGATCACCTCGGGGCAGCCTGTGGCGACGATGGATGTGCAGCTGGCTGATGGGACCGATGCGGCGAAAGCCTTGTCCGAGGTCAAGGCATTGTTGGCGCAGGACTACGGCATTGCCCATTCCACCATCGAAGTGGACTTTGGCCAGGGCGATGTGACCTGCGCGCTGGACCCGGATGCCGGGGAAATGGATGATCATGATCATGATCACGACCATGGCCACAGCCACGCCCCGAAACCTGCCTGACCTGTCAATGCGCGGGGCGCGGCCCGTTACTCTGCCGCTGCCGGAACCGCATTTGCACCCGCATCGGGTTGGGACACTGCGGCGTTTTCGTCCATCTGCGCCTTGACCCCGCGCAACCGCAACGCGTTGCTCAGGACAAAGACCGACGACAGCGCCATCGCCCCCGCCGCCAGCACCGGCGACAGCAAGATGCCGAATGCAGGGTACAGCACACCCGCCGCCACGGGGATCAGCGCGGTGTTGTAGCCAAAGGCCCAGAACAGGTTCTGCCGGATGTTGCGCATGGTCGCGCGCGACACGGCAAAGGCGTTCACCACCCCGCGCAAATCCCCCGACATCAACACCACATGCGCCGATTCAATCGCCACATCGGTGCCGGTGCCAATGGCAATGCCGACATCCGCATGGGCCAGCGCGGGGGCGTCGTTGATACCATCCCCGACAAAGGCCACCTTGCGGCCCCCTTCGCGCAGGGTGTTCAGGGCTGCGACCTTGCTATCTGGCAGAACGCCCGCGATGACGTGGTCGATGCCCAGCTCGCTGGCAATTGCCTCGGCTGTCTCGCGTTTGTCGCCGGTGATCATGGCCACCTGCAACCCTTGGGCGCGCAAGGCAGCGATGGCGGCGGCGCTGGCGGGTTTCACGGGGTCTGCCACGCCGATGACGGCGGCAATGCGCCCGTCGATGGCGGCGAACAGGGCCGAGCGTCCGGCGCGGGCCAATGAGGTTTCGACCTGCGCCAGTGCACCGGTGTCGACGCCTTCACGCGCCATCAGACGGTCCGCGCCCACCAGCACGTCGCGCCCGTCCACTTGTGCGCGCACGCCATAGCCGGCGATTGCGGTGAAGCTTTCGACAGTCTGATGCGCCGCGCCTTCGGCCTGTGCGGCACGGACAATCGCCTGGGCAATCGGATGTTCCGACCGTCCTTCGACCGCCGCGATCAGCGCCAGAACCTGGCCACGGTCAAACCCTTCGGCCAGCACCAGATCGGTCAGTTCGGGGCGGCCTTCGGTCACGGTGCCGGTCTTGTCCAGTGCCACCACTGTGACCTCGCACAGCTCTTGCAGCGCGTCGCCCTTGCGAAACAGCACGCCCAGTTCCGCCGCGCGTCCGGTGCCGACCATGATCGACGTGGGGGTGGCCAGACCCATGGCGCAAGGGCAGGCGATGATCAGCACCGACACGCCCGCAACCAGCGCATAGGTCAGCGCGGGCGACGGGGCCAGCAACAGCCACGCCAGCACGGTCAGCGCGGCGACGGCCATGATCGCGGGGACGAACCACAGGGTGATCCGGTTTACCAGACCCTGAATGGGCAGCCGCGCGCCCTGGGCCTGTTCGACCATGCGGATGATCTGGGCCAGCGTCGTGTCACCGCCGACCCGCGTTGCGCGAAAACGAAAGCCGCCCGCGCCGTTGACCGTGCCGCCGGTCACCGTGGCGCCGGTGCTTTTTAGAACAGGCACAGGTTCGCCGGTGATCATGCTTTCATCGACATGGCTGTCGCCGTCGACAACCGTGCCGTCCACCGCCACACGTTCGCCGGGGCGCACGACCAGAATGTCGCCCGTGCGGATGTCGTCGATGGGCCGTTCGACGATCTGGCCGTCCTGTTCGACATTGGCGGTGTGCGCTTGCAGCCCCAACAGCTTCTGGATGGCCGCGCCTGTGCGCCCCTTGGCGCGCGCCTCGAGCCAGCGGCCGATCAGGATCAGCACGACGATGACCGCGGCTGCTTCGAAATAGACCGCGCGCACGGCGTCGGGCAGCAGTGCTGGCAGGAATGTGGCGATGACCGAGTACAGGTAGGCCGACAGCGTGCCCACGGCGACAAGGCTGTTCATATCGGGCGCGGCGCGCAGCAGGGCAGGGATGCCCTTGGCGTAGAACATGCGGCCCGGTCCGATCAGCACCAGCGTGGTCAGCGCAAACTGGATGATCCACGACGTTTGCGTGCCGATGGTGTTGTGGATCCACATGTGAAAGGCAGGGATCATATGCCCGCCCATTTCCAGAACGAAGACCGGCAGCGTCAGCGCCGCGGCCAGCAGGGCGGCACGTTGCAATCCGGCAGCCTCTTCTTCCTTGCGGGTGACGGTGTCATCGGTTTGGCCGGCGGCATGGACCTTTGCGGGATACCCCGCCTGTGTCGCCGTGGCGGCGATGTCTGACGGCGTGACGGTGCCGTCAACATAACGGACATCGGCCCGCCCGGTGGCCAGATTGACCTGTGCTTGCGTGACGCCCGGCAGCGCAATCAGTGCCTTTTCCACACGGCCCACGCAGGACGCGCAGCTCATCTCCGAAACCTCGATGGTGGTGTCCAGCGTGCGGGCGGGATAACCGGCGGCGTCCAGCGCGCCCGTCAAGGTCGTGGCCGAGACACTGCCATCGTGGCGCACGCGGGCGGATTCGGTGGCAAGGTTCACCTCGGCCAACTGCACGCCGGGCAGGGCATTCAGCGCCTTTTCGACCCGTCCGACGCACGAGGCGCAAGACATGTCGTCGACGCGCAGAGATAGGGTATGTGCCGTTTCCATTGCTGTGCTTTCCGTCCGGTGGTGGATGATTGCCCCCTACATAGGGTTTACAGTTGCTGGAAGGTAAAGGGGGTGGGGTGAAATTAATTTGTGCGTCCTTGACACTCCAGCAGGTGGAACCCCCATCTGTATCGAAGAACGCAGATGCGCCGCCCCCGCGCGGGCCGAACAAAGGACATTTTCCATGAGCGACACCATCCCCCGAACCGCCGCCCGTTTGCACGTGCCGGACATGACATGCGGACATTGCGAAAAATCCGTGCGCGGTGCCCTGGCGCAAGCGTTGCCGGAGGCTGCGGTCGATGTCGATCTGACGACGCACATCGTTCAGGTCGCAGGCGACGCCGAAACCGCACGCGCGGCCTTGGATGCGGCAGGATTTACGCCGACGGTTGTCTGACGTCGCCCTGACCGGTCACGCCCCGGTATATCCGCCCGCATGACACCAGCGGCGTGTTGGTCTTGCGATGCCGCAGGGCAAGTGCGCGGCCCTGATGGCCTGATATTTGCAGGCGGCAGGACGGCGGCGGTTCGGTCAGATCCATGCCGAGGGCGTCAATCTGAATGCGTGCGGCGGCAGACAGTGTTTTCAGGGTTTGTGGCCCAGCGAACAGGCTTTCGGTTTCGGCGCCGTTGGCAAATATGACCTCGTGGGCGTCCAGCAGCAGGTGAAAATAGCTGACCGGTGTCAGATCATCAACGCGGGCGATGCCGTTGATCGTGGTCAGGTGCTTCGCCGCGACCATGACTTCCTGCGCGCCAAACAGGGTCTGCGCGATGCCGGACCTGACAAGAACGCGGTGCTGCGGCGAGACAATCAGATCGGTTTCAGGCAGTTCCCTGCCAAGCGCGCCTGCGCGAATGCGGATCGGGCGGACCGAGGGGGACGCTGCCAGCGCGGTTTGCGACAGGTGCCGGGCGCCAATCCACCGGATCGGGCATAGCCCGTGATCGGCGGTCAGCACCCTGTCCCCGATCCTCAGGTCCTCGACCCGGGCCACCGCTTCGGGGCCCGTGGCGATGCAGGTGCCTGCGGCAAAGCAGATGACCAGCGAGGAATAGGGTACACTTGGCGTCCCTTGGTCATAGGCAATGGAATAGGTGACATTCGGGTCGATCACTCCGTCTGCGACGAAACCGACGACGTTGTTGCTGAGCCCCAGCAAGTCCGAGGAGGTGAAGGCATAGATCCTGATCGTGTCGCCCGTGCCCGGATCGGTTAGGGTATAAGAGTATTCGGTTTCGCTGGACCCTGTCAGGTTGAACAGGCTGCCCGAGCTTTCCGATGTTTGCCCGCCGATCCCCAGCACGCCGGTGTCGCCGTCATTGAAGTCGGGATCGTTGTCGTGGACAATGATTTTCTCCCCGGTCAGATCGCCAAAGGTGACGGTGCCGGCAACGCTTGTATTTCCCAGCGAACTGTTGGGGAACAAGGACCCCGGACCGGTGTACGAGGTCACGCTGTCCAGAGAATACAGGTACACTTCGAACGCTGACATCAGGCGCCCCCACGCGGTCGTGATGTGACGGGGCGCAAAGGCACGCAGATAAAGGGGCGCCGACCTGTGCGCAGGCCCTGTGTCGCAAGCACGGCACAGTTTCGGTCGCGGCAGCGTCGCTGTGGACGCGTTAGAGTGAAAGCCGACATTCGCACGTGACGCATTTCCCAAGTGGTGCGCCGGAATGTGGGGGAAAATGTTTAAGAAACCTTTTGCGCTGCATCAAAATCTTTGCGCAGCCGGCGTGCGGGCCGGTGACAGCCCGCGCGCGGGCTGTCTGATGTGCGGCGGTCAGGCGTCCAGCTTGGCGACATCCACAAGCGCCGTGTGCGCACTGCATCCCTGACCCAGCCGCGAGGTGCCAAGGTCGCGGGTCAGCGTGTTGGGGTTGCCGTGCGGGTCCATGTTGCCGCCGGGGTCGCCGAACCATGCGCCGGTGGGCAGGGCGACAACGCCCTGACGGATAGCGTCGCTGACCGATGCGCGTGCGCGGCACGCCCCGCGTGCGTTGAACACCCGCACCAGATCGCCGGTTTGCACGCCGCGCCGGGTGGCATCGTCGGGGTGGATCACCAGCGTTTCGGGCCGCGCGCCCGGCACATCCGCTAACGCGCTTTCCAACTGGCTGTGCAGCTTGTCGCCCGGTTGCGGCGACACCAGATGCAGCGGCGCGGCTGCTGTTGCGGTGCCCAGCCATTCGGTCGGCGGCAGCCACACCGGATGCCCGGGGCAGTCGTCATAGCCAAAGCCGTCGATGGTCTGGGAAAAGATCTCGATCTTGCCCGATGGGGTTTTCAGCGGCGCCCCGTCGGGGTCTTCGCGGAACAGGGCAAGAAAGGTCCGGTTGGGGCCGCTTTGCTGGATTGGCAAATGCACCCAGTTCTGCGCCCGCAGCCCGTTCAGGTCGGGTACCTCGATGCCTTGCCCCGCTGCCCGCTCGCGGTATTCCTGATACAGGGTTTCAATCCAGGCGTCGGCGTCCTTGCCTTCGGTGAAATCCTCGCCCAGCCCCATCCGTTCCGCCAGACCGGCAAAGATCGCATAGTCGTCGCGGGCCTGTCCCACGGGCGGGATCAGACGTGGCATGTGGAACAGATAGTCGTCCATATTGGTGCGCCCGATGTCCTCGCGCTCGTATGGGGTGGTCGCCGGAAACACGATGTCGGCGCGTTTGGCCGTGGCGGTCCACCAGGGTTCGTTGACGATGATCGTTTCGGGGCGTTGCCATGCGTCGTGCAGGGCGTTCAGATCCTGATGGTGATGGAACGGATTGCCGCCCGCCCAATAGACCAGCCGGATGTCGGGGTAGGGCGCGCGGGTTCCGTTAAAGTCATACATCTGCCCGGGATTGCGCAGCATATCGGCGACGCGGGCGACGGGGATGACCGTGTTGACGGGGTTCTGACCTTGGGAAAAGGTCATGCCGCTCATCCCTTTCAGCGATTTGCCGACGCCGCCAATCGCGCCATAGCCGTAGCCGATGCCGCCACCGGGCAGGCCGATCTGGCCGATCATCGCGGCCAGCACTGCGGACATCCAATAGGGCTGTTCGCCATGTTCGCCCCGTTGCAGCGACCACGCGACGGTGATCAGCGTGCGGGTCGCGGCCATGCGCCGCGCCAGTTCGCGGATCGCATCCGGTTCGGCACCGCACAGGGGGGCGGCCCATTCGGGCGTCTTGGGCTGGCCATCGGTCTGGCCCATCAGATAGGGGGCAAAGCGGTCAAACCCGGTGGTGCAGCGCGCAAGAAATGCGTGATCTGTCAGCCCTTCCTCCTCCAGCACATAGGCCAGCGCCAGCATCAACGCGGTGTCCGAGCCGGGGCGCAGCGGCATCCATTCGCACATCTGTGGCGCATCCACCCGCTGTGGGCCGATGTTGATGCAGCGCATGCCCTTGGCGGCAAAGCGGTCGAACCAGCCTGCGGTTTCGTGTTCGGTGATGCCGCCCATGCTGACCTGGGCATTCTTCGGATTGACGCCGCCGAACATCACCAGTGTTTCGGTGTTGTCGTGGATGGTCTGCCAGCCGTCCTGATGTTCGTAGAGAAACTTCAGAAAGTTCTCGCCAATGACATGGGGCATGATGGCCTGCGCGCAGCCTGTCGAATAGCTGCCGAAAGACGCCACATAGCCGCCGGCGGTATTCAGAAACCGGTGCACCTGGCTTTGCGCATGATGAAAGCGCCCGGCCGAGCCCCAGCCGTAAGAGCCGCCATAGATGGCCGTGTTGCCATGGGTCTTGCGCACGCGGTCCAGTTCGGCGGCGGCGATGTCCAGCGCCTCGTCCCAGGGCAAGGCGACAAATTCGTCGCTGCCGCGGCCCGTGGGGGTGCGGTTTTCCAGCCAGCCGCGCCGGATCGACGGGCGGGCGACGCGGGTGTGGTGGTGCACCGCGGCGGGCAGGATGTCGGGAATGGCCGAAGGGTGGGGATCGGCGGCAAAGGGGCGCGTTGCAACGATGCGGTCGTTTTCCACATCAACCTCGAAGGCCCCCCAATGGCTTGTCGTGACCTTGGTGCGGGTGCCTGAGCTGTCGGCCATCGTTCAGTTCCTTTGCAAGTCTGATTTGCGGCGAAGCTAGGCTTCGGTGCAGGCAAATAAAAGATGCATATGGCGTGGTCGGCGATTTTGAGGGGGCCAATCCCGCCGATGGATGCATCTCGTGGTTCCTTTTGGAGGGCGGACTGTCTACGAAGAAAGCCGAGGCAGTATACAGGAGACAAAGATGCGCAAAGCCATCCTTCTTGCAGTTGCGTCAGCGATGCTGGCGACGTTAATCCCCGCAGGGTCGGCAGTTGCCGCGCCGTTTGGATATTACGAAGTAACGGGGGTCGACGACGACGACATGCTGAAAATGCGGGCCGGTCCCGGTATTGGATACAAGGTGATACTGGGTCTGCCCAACGGCACGGTCTTGCGGGTGCACAACTGCACGCAGACCGGCGGCACGCGCTGGTGCGAGGTGTCGCTCAAGGGGGCGCGGTCGGTGAAGGGGCATGTGTCGTGGGCGTACCTGCGCGAAAAGTAATGTGGGCTTACCTGCGCGAAAAGTAATGTGGGCATATCTGCGCGAAAATTAGTGTGGGCATACCTGCGCCAGCGGTGAACCCGCGCGGCGCCTACAGGCTTCCGACGATGGCGCGTGCGGCTTCGATGGCCACGGGGGCCGCCTGATGGGCGAATGTGTCGGGGGTCCATTCCGACAGCGACGCCGCGACGTGGATTGCGCCCAAGGGGCTGCCGTCGCGTCCGGTGATGACCACGCCGATGGCGACTTCGCCCAGAACGAATTCATCCTGGACCATCGCGTAGCCCTCGCGGCGCGCGGTGCGGATCGTGTCCAGTATCAGCTCGGGGTCGGTCTGGGTTTTCGACGTATAGGCGTGCAGCGGTGTGCGGGCGATCACATCGCGCACCGCGTCGTCGGACAAGGCAGACAACACAGCGCGGCCGCCCGCCGTGCAAAAGGTCGGGATGCTGTGGCCGACAAGAGTTGCATAAAAGGTTTCGCGTTTGCTTTGCATCCGCAGGGCGTAGATCAGGCGGGTTTCGTCGAACAGGCTCAGGTCGACCCGCTCGGACACGGTTTTGCGCAGTTCCAGCAACACCGGCGTCGCCTTTTGCACCACGGGGTCCATGCGCAGGGTGTCCAGCGTGTGATCCAGCAGCCGGAGCCCCGGCAAATAGCCCCGGTCGTCACCGCTGCGCCGGACATAGCCCAACTGTACCAGCGTGTGCACCAGCCGCTGCGCCGCTGACCGGTCAATGCCCGCGCGTTCGGCGATACTCGCAAGGCTCAGAGGGCGGTCGGCGTGGTGGAACGCGCTAAGCACCTGCATGGCCCGCGCGGCGGACCGTACAAAAAGCCGGTCTTCCTCTGCTTGAAAATTGGTCGCCCTGGGCGAATCCGAACGCAGAATGCTGGGCATCAAATACCTCGATGTTGACGTGAGCGAAGAATCATTCCTATGATTGAGATACGATACATCTGTATCGCTATGCAATACACTTGTTAAGCTGACGTCCTAACGAACTGGCTGGCAAGAGAGCGGGGATTTCATGAAAGTAGCCTTGGCAGGCTTTCTGCACGAAACGAATACATTCGCCCCCGATCCGGCGGATTTGACCGCGTTCCAAGCGGGCGGCGGCTATGTGCCGTTGGTTAAAGGCGTCGGGATGTTCGACGCCCTGCGCTGCGTCAATCTGGGCATGTCCGGCGCGTTGCGGGTGGCATCGGAGCAGGGTTGGGACGTTGTCCCGGTGCTGTGGGCGGGGGCGATCCCGTCGGCACCGGTGACCAAGCAGGCATTCGAGCAGATATTGGACGACATCGTTGACGGCATGCGCGCGGCGGGGCCGCTGGACGGTGTTTTTCTGGACCTGCACGGTGCGATGGTGGCCGATCACATCGACGACGGCGAGGGCGAAATTCTGGCGCGGGTGCGCGCGGTCGTGGGGCCGGATGTGCCGATTGCGGCGGCGCTGGACCTGCATGGCAATATCTCGCAAGGCTTCGTGGATGCGGTCGACGTGCTGGTGGGGTTTCGCACCTATCCGCACGTGGACATGGCCGACACCGGCGCGTCGGCGGCGCGGCTGCTGGACCGGCTGATGCGCGACGGGCTGCGCCCGGCCAAAGCGTTCCGGCAGATGTCCTATCTGGTGCCGATCCCGTTCCAAAGCACCGACTTGATGCCCGCGCGTGCGCTGTACGAAGGTCTGACCAAGGTCGAGGCCGACGGCGCGCTGACGGCGTCGTTGTTCATGGGCTTTCCTGCGGCAGACATTCCCGACTGCGGCCCCTGCGCCATCGCCTTTGCCGAAACCCAAGGTGCCGCAGACCGCGCTGCCGATGCGATTGCGGCGTCTTACGAAGCCGTCGAATCTGATTTTGACAATGTCACCTATCAACCGGACGCCGCCGTGGCTTATGCGCAAGCGGCTGTCGCGCAATCCGGCGGGGGTCCGGTGGTGATTGCCGACACGCAGGACAATCCCGGTGCGGGCGGCGTGTCTGCCACCACGGGAATGCTGCGCGCGCTGATCGACGCGGACGCCCAAGGGGCGGCCATCGGGTTGATCGTTGACCCCGAAACCGCGCGGCACGCCCATGCCGCTGGGCAGGGGGCGGTGGCGCGTTTCTGCATCGGCGGGCACCCCGCGCTGCCCGACATCAAACCGGTCGAAGTTCAGGCCGAGGTTGTGTTCCTGTCGGATGGCAAGATGCAGGCGACCGGCCCCTATTACGGCGGTACGCATCTGGATCTTGGCCCCTCGGCCTGCCTGCGCATCGGCGGCGTATCGGTCGTTGTGACCAGCCGCATCGCCCAGATGGCCGACCGCGAGATGTTCCGGTTTGTCGGGATCGCCGCCGAGGATCAGGCGATTGTGGTCGTCAAAAGCTCGACCCACTTTCGCGCCGACTTTGCGCCCATCGCCCGCGAGATCATCGTGGCCTGCGCGCCAGGCCCGATGCCGTTCAGCCCGGCCGACCTGCCGTTCACGCGGCTGCGCGAGGGGCTGCGGCTGTGTCCGAACGGCCCCGCTTTTCAGACTGCGCGTGCCCTAACCGGTACGCCATGATCGCGGCAGCATGTCTGCCGCGCTTTTAACCACCAACGAAAACCAACAAGGGAAACAAAAATGCTGACACTTAGATCTGCTTTGAAAACCACCCGCGGCCTTGCTGCGGCTTTGGCCACGGGCACGGCCCTGATGGCCCCCAGCGCGCTGCTGGCCCAGGACGGTGAAAAGACGCTGACAGCCGTCATGCACTCGGGGTTGCGTGTTCTTGATCCGGTTATCACAACCGCGCACATCACCCGCGACCACGCCTACATGATCTATGACGTGCTGACCGCCGTGGACGAAGATTTTGCCCCGCAGCCGCAGATGGCAAGCTGGGAGATCTCGGACGACGGTCTGGTCTATACGTTCACCCTGCGTGACGGCCTGATGTTCCACGACGGCGCGCCCGTGACCGGTGCCGACGTTGTCGCGTCGCTGACCCGTTGGGGCAAGCGCGACTCGGGCGGGCAGTTGATTTTTGACGTGACCGACAGCCTGGAAGCGACGGACGACAAAACTGTCGTCTGGACGCTGACCGAACCGTTCGCACCCCTGTTGGACGTGATTTCGAAACAGTCGGCGGTGCCGCCGTTCATCATGCCCGCACGCATTGCGGCCACGTCGCCGGATGAAACCATTACTGAATATGTGGGCTCTGGTCCCTTCGTCTTTAACGCGGATGAATATGAACCCGGCGTTTCGGTGACCTATGAGAAGTTCGACGACTACGTGCCCCGCGACGAGCCGGCATCGTGGATGGCAGGCGGCAAAGTCGTCAATGTCGACAAGGTCGTGTGGACAACCATGCCCGACTCGTTGACCGCGATCAACGCGCTGTCGGCGGGCGAGATCGACTATCTGGAACAGGTGCAGATCGACCTGCTGCCGATCCTCAGCTCGAACCCCGATGTCACTGTCGAAAAGCGCGATCAGCTTGGTTATGTCGCGGTTGGTCGCCCCAACTTTTTGCTGCCGCCGTTCGACAACCAGTTGATCCGTCAGGCGGCGATGGCGGCACTGGACCAGGAGTCGATGCTGGCGACCATGCAGGGCGATCCCGAATACTATAACGTCTGTGGTGCGATCTTTGGCTGCTCGACACCTTTGGGCAGTGAAGCCGGGTCCGAAGACCTGACAGGCGGCGCGAACATCGAAAAGGCCAAGGCGCTGCTGGAAGAGGCCGGTTATGATGGCACCCCCATCACGCTGATGGCGCCCACCGATGTGGTCAGCCTGATCAACCAGCCGGTCGTGGCAGCGCAAGCCCTGCGCGAAGCGGGGTTCGAGGTCGATCTGCAATCCATGGACTGGCAGTCGGTCGTGCAGCGGCGCGCCCAGCAGAACCCGGTCAGCGAAGGTGGCTGGAACCTGTTCTTCACCAACTGGATGGTGCCCGAGATTTCCGACCCGCTGATCAACGTGATGGTCAACGGTCGCGGGGATGACGCATGGTTCGGCTGGCCGACAGACCCCGAGATCGAAGAGCTGCGCGCCGCCTTTGTCGCCGCCGCTGATGCCGACGCGCAAAAAGAGATCGCGGTGAAAATTCAGGAGCACGTCATGACGAACGTCAACTACTTTATGATGGGCGAATACCTGATCCCGCAGGCGCGTCGCAACACCATCCAGAACATGCTGCCCTCGCCGGTGCCGGTGTTCTGGAACGTGACCAAAGAAGCTGAATAAGCTGTACCGAGGGGCGCGCGGCAGCGTGCGCCCCTTTCTTTATTATATTGCGCGCCTGACGCGGCCCGCCCGACCAACCCGCCAAACCCCAAGGAGCATCCTGCATGTTCGTCTATATTCTTAAGCGTGTGCTGGCCACGATACCGGTGATGGTGATTGTCGCCATCTTCGTGTTCCTGCTGCTGCGCCTGACGCCGGGTGATCCGGCTGCGATCCTTGCCGGAGATGCGGCGACACCTGCGCAACTGGAACGTATCCGCGACAGCCTGGGTCTGAACGACCCGCTGTTGACGCAATTCATGACATGGATGGGACAGTTGGCGCGGGGCGATCTGGGCACGTCGCTGTTGTCGAACACGTCGGTTGCCGGAATGGTCGGGGCCCGATTGGGGCCGACCATCAACATCGCGCTGATGACCATCGTGATTTCGGTCCTGCTGGCCGTGCCGATGGGCGTAATTGCCGCGTGGCGTCACCGCACCTGGGTCGACTTTCTGGTCATGTCCTTTTCGGTTCTGGGCTTTTCGGTGCCGGTCTTTGTCATCGGCTATATCCTGATCCAGATCTTTGCGATCGACCTGCGGTGGGTGCCAGTGCAGGGGTACAAGGCCCCCTCGGAAGGGTTTGGTGCCTTCTTCAGCCGCGCGATCCTGCCGTCGCTGACGCTGGCCACGATCTATATTGCGCTGATCGCGCGGATGACCCGCGCGTCGATGCTGGAAGTGCTGGGCGAAGACTATATCCGCACCGCCCGCGCCAAAGGCGTGCGCGAGAATGTCGTGCTGTTCCGTCACGCGCTGCGCAATGCGGCCGTGCCGATCCTGACGATCATCGGCACCGGCTTTGCGCTGTTGATTTCGGGCGTGGTGGTGACCGAAAGCGTGTTCAACATTCCCGGCATCGGGCGGCTGACGGTCGATGCCATTCTGGCGCGCGACTATCCGGTGATCCAGGCGATGATCCTGCTGACGGCGGGCATCTACGTGATGGTCAACCTGCTGGTTGATATTTCCTATTCATTCTTCGACCCAAGGATCAGGTACTGACATGGCCGAAACTCCTCAATCCCGACACAGTGCCTTTCAGGTCCTGACCGGCTTGTTTTCCCTGCCCGCGGGGGCCCGCGTCGGCATTGGTCCGATCCTTGCCGCGGTGATCCTTGTGGTTATCGTGCTGGCGGCCCTGCTGGCACCGCTTTACGTGCCTTATGATCCGCTGGCGATGAACGCGATGGCGCGGCTGAAACCGCCGTCATCCGAATTTCTGCTGGGCACCGATCCTTATGGCCGCGACATCTTTAGCCGGGTGATGACCGGCGGACGGGTGTCGCTGCTGATCGGGATCGGCGCGGCGGCGGTCAGTGTGGCCGTGGGGCTGATCATCGGCCTGGTTGCGGGCTATTTCCGCACCGCTGACAGCATCATTATGCGGATCATGGACAGCCTGATGGCCATTCCCGCGATCCTGCTGGCGATTGCGCTGGTGGCGTTGAACGGTCCCAGCCTGGGGTCGGTGATCGTCGCGATCACGGTGCCCGAAGTGCCGCGCGTGGTGCGGCTGGTGCGGTCGGTCGTGCTGTCGGCGCGTGAAGAGCCCTATGTCGAGGCGGCGATCGCGCTGGGCTCGTCGATGCCGAAAATCCTGATGCAGCACCTGATGCCCAACACCTTTGCGCCGCTGATCGTGCAAGGCACCTATATCTGCGCCTCGGCGATCCTGATCGAGGCGATCCTGAGTTTTCTGGGCGCGGGCGTGTCGACCGAAATCCCGACCTGGGGGAACATCATGGCCGAGGGGCGCAGCTATTTTCAGATCAAGCCGGGGCTGATCTTCTGGCCGGGGCTGATGCTGTCGCTGTGCATTCTGGCGATCAACCTTTTGGGCGACACCGCGCGCGATCTTCTGGACCCGCGCATGAAAAAGCGGGAGGGATAAGATGGAATTCAAATCCAAAGACTTCACCGACGCCAAACGCGTTCTGAAACTGCGCAAGCTGAGTGTCGGCCTGACAGGGCGGCCCGATGCCAATCCTGTGCTGAACGGCATTGATCTGGATATTCGCGCCGGCGAAACCCACTGCCTTGTGGGGGAAAGCGGCTCGGGCAAATCGGTGACCTCGCTGGCGGTGATGGGATTGCTGCCCAAGGACGCGCTGGAGATACAGGGCGGGCTGATCGAGCTGGAGGGGGTTGAGATCACCAACGCCAAGCCCGCGCAGATGCGCGAGCTGCGGGCGCGGCGGATCGCCATGATATTTCAGGAACCGATGACCGCGCTGAATCCGGTGCTGCGGGTGGGCGAGCAGATCGAGGAGGTGCTGAACATGCACACCGATCTGTCGCGCGCCGAGGCCAAGAAGCGCACCATCGACATGATGGAACAGGTGCACCTGCCAGACGTGGAACGTATTTATTCGGCCTTTCCGCACCAGTTGTCAGGCGGCCAGCGCCAGCGCATCATGATTGCCATGGCCCTGATCCTGGACCCTGACCTGCTGATCGCGGACGAGCCGACCACGGCGCTGGACGTGACCACGCAGTTGCAGATCCTCAAGCTGATCTCGGAAATGCAGGAACGCCACGGCACCGCCGTGCTGTTCATCACGCATGATATGGGTGTGGTGGCCGAAATTGCCGATACCGTCAGCGTGATGCAAAATGGGCGGATCGTGGAACGCGCACCCATTCGCGACCTGCTGACCGACCCGAAAGAGGAGTACACCCGCAAGCTGCTGGCCGCCGTGCCCAACCTGGCCCCGCGCCCCGCACGGGCCGCTGCCGGGGCGGGCGATGTCATCAAGGTTGAAGGGCTTGAGATGACCTATGGCGGCACCGGCGTGTTCCGCAAATCCAAAGGGGTCAAAGCGGCGAAGGATGTGAACTTTAGCATCGCACCGGGCCGGACGCTGGGCATCGTGGGCGAAAGCGGCTCGGGCAAATCCACAGTGGCGCGCTGTGTCATGCGGTTGATCGACCCGACCGGTGGTGCGGTCACCGTGGCGGGCAAGGAAATTGCCCACCTCAGCCGTCGTCAGTTGCAGCCCCACCGCAAACACTTCCAGATCGTGTTCCAGGACCCCTACCGGTCGCTGAACCCGCGCTGGACCGTGGCGCGCAGCCTGTGCGAAGGTCCGATCAACTTTGGCACCTCGAAGGACGAGGCGATGACCCATGCGGCCGAACTGCTGGAACTGGTGAACCTGCCGCGTGACGCGCTGGACCGCTACCCGCACCAGTTCTCGGGCGGTCAACGTCAACGGCTTGCCATCGCGCGCGCCGTGGCGATGAAGCCCGACCTGCTGGTCGCGGACGAAGCGGTGTCGGCGCTGGATGTCAGCGTGCAGGCCCAAGTGCTGGACCTGCTGGACGACGTTCAGGACCGCTTTGGCATTGCCATGCTGTTCATCACCCACGACCTGCGCGTCGCGGCGCAAATCTGCGACGACGTTCTGGTGATGCAAAAGGGGCAGGTTGTTGAACACGGGCCCGCGGGCGACGTGCTGGCCAACCCCAGCCACGACTACACCCGCAACCTGATCGAAGCGGCCCCGGGCCGCCATTGGGACTTTGCCAATTTCCGCGCGCTGGACACGACGCGCGCACCACAAGGAGCCATATCATGAGCGTTATCCCCAAAATCGAAGCCTTCGCCGCTGAGCTGACCGAAATGCGTCAGGACTTTCACGCGCATCCCGAACTGGGGTTCGAGGAAACCCGCACCTCGGCCATCGTGGCCGAAAAACTGCGCGCCTATGGCGTGGACGAGGTGCACGAGGGGCTGGGCGGCACCGGTGTTGTCGGTCTGATCAAGGGGCAGGGCGGCGGCAACCGCCGCGTCGGCCTGCGCGCCGATATGGATGCGCTGCCCATCGAAGAGGCGTCCGGCGTCGCCTATAGCTCGACCAATCCGGGACGGATGCACGCGTGCGGCCACGACGGGCACACCACCATGCTGCTGGGCGCCGCCCGCTATCTGGCCGAGACCCGTGATTTCGACGGCACCGTGGTGCTGATCTTTCAACCCGCCGAAGAGGGCCTGGGCGGCGCGCGCCTGATGATCGAAGAAGGGTTGTTCGAGAAATTCCCCTGCGACGAGATCTACGGGATGCACAACGACCCGAATTCGGAGCCGGGGGTGGTCAGCGTGACGCCGGGCCCTGCGATGGCCGGAGCCAGCTTTTTCGACATCACCATCACCGGCACCGGCAGCCACGCCGCCATGCCGCACCAGTCGAAAGACCCGATCGTGATCGGCACCGCGCTGATCCAGCAACTGCAATCTGTGGTCAGCCGGAACACGCCCCCGACCAAGCCGCTGGTGCTGTCGGTGACCAAGTTCAACTCGGGCTCGGCCTATAACGTCGTTCCTGGGGCCGCGACCATCGCGGGCACCATCCGCTATTTCCACGACGACGTGATCGAGATGGCCGAAAGCCGTATGCGCGAGCTGTGCGAAGGCATGGCGCTGGCGTACGGCGTCAAGATCGACGTTGACCTGCGCAATGTTTTTGATGTGCTGATGAACGACCCCGACCTGTCCACCGCCTATGTGGCTGCGGCGGCCGGTGTGGTGGGGGCCGACATGGCATCGGAAGGCACCGAACAGGCGACAGGGTCCGAAGACTTTGCCGACATGCTGAAAGTGGTGCCGGGCGCCTATTGCCGTGTCGGCCACGCGGGCAGCATTCCGCTGCACAATCCGGCCTTTGTGCTGGACGATGCCATCCTGCCCGTCGGCGCGTCGATCTATGCGCGGATCGTCGAAACCCGCCTGCCCAAGGCCTGAGGGCCCCATTCTATATAACAGCCGGTGCAGCGTCACCGGACCGGAGGAGACACGATGACCAATCCACTTGATCTGCCCTTTGACGCAGACGAAATGATCGCCGGGCTGAAACCCTGGATCGAAACCGAAAGCCCCACCTTTGACGCGGCTGCCGTCAACCGCATGATGGATGTGGTGCAGCACGATCTGGCCGCACTGGGTGCGCGGGTGGAACGCATTCCGGGGCGCATGGGCCTGGGCGACAGCGTGCGCGCCACCATGCCCCACCCCAAGGCCGGGCAGGGTGGTATTCTGCTGCTGGGCCACATGGACACGGTCCACCCCATCGGCACGCTCAAGCAACTGCCGTTCAAGCGTGAGGGCGGCATTTGTTACGGCCCGGGCCTGATGGACATGAAGGGCGGCAACTATGTGTTTCTGGATGCCCTGCGCAAACTGCTGGCCGCCGGGGTCGAGACACCGCTGCCGGTCACGGTCCTGTTCACGCCGGACGAAGAGATCGGCACACCGTCGACCCGCGAGCTGATCGAAACCGAGGCGAAGCGGCACAAGTATATCCTTGTTCCCGAACCCGCCCGTCCTGATGGCGGTGCGGTGATCGGGCGCTATGCGATTGCGCGGTTCAACCTGCAAACCCGTGGCAAACCCAGTCACGCGGGCTGGGCGCTGGGAGAAGGCAGATCAGCGATTGCCGAGATGGCAAAGTCGGTGGCGGTGATCGAAGGTATGACCACGGACGACTGCACGTTCTCGCTGGGGGTGTTCCATGCGGGCCAATGGGTGAACTGCGTGTCATCCTTTTGTGACGCCGAAGTGCTGAGCATGGCCAAGACGCAGGAGCTGCTGGACGAAGGGGTGGCCAAGATGCTGGCGCTGAATTCGGACAGCGGTGACGTGATCATGAAAGTGAAGCGTGGCGTGACCCGCCCTGTATGGGAACCAAACCAGCCCGGCACAATGGCGATGCTGAAGCTGGCACAAGAGATCGCGGGCGAAATCGGCTTTGAAATGTCGGGCGCTTCGGCGGGCGGTGGCTCGGACGGGAACTTCACCGGCTTCTTGGGGCTGCCCACGCTGGATTCGATCGGGGTGCGCGGCAAGGGACTGCACACGCTGACCGAACACATCGAAGTCGACAGCCTGATTGAGCGCGCCAAGCTGGCGGCGGCGCTTTACTGTCGTTTGGGCGCCTGATCGCCCGCGCGCAGCTCTCTAAATACCACAGGCGACCGCATTCCGGTGCGGTCACCTGGCAGACAGAACCGGTAATCCGGTGCGATTCCCCGTTGATGCCGTCCGATTCCCCTCAGATTCCCCAAAATCACCACCAAAGCGCACCGAGTCAGCGGTGACTCGGCCCTGTGACTCGCGCTTTGCAGGGGATTCCCCGCCAGATACCGCCATTTTCCTGCGCCACGCCGGAAACCAGCGGTCAATGCGCAAGAAATATGCAGTCGTAACCCGTTGTTTTTATGAGATTTCCGCGAAGAATTCAGAAAACTGTCATAAAGTATAAAAAAGGGGTTGCGGGTATTGGG
>TARA_R110002012_G_scaffold320297_3_pt1 | contig 102347 bp, 66 predicted proteins | sample TARA_R110002012 | Tara Oceans TARA_R110002012 (sample SAMEA4396515) | marine metagenome | biome: Westerlies Biome; feature: [DCM] deep chlorophyll maximum layer (ENVO:01000326); material: water (ENVO:00002006), including particulate matter (ENVO:01000060) such as... | depth 40 m
GGCGAACCCGTCACCCCGAGCAACTTTTTGAAGCAATTGATAAAGTGGTGATCAGAAGGTTGGGTGGTTGAACCTACTTTATAGACTATGCTTCTGTTTATTCACTTCAGTACTTTAAGCAAGGTATAAGGGGTATTTTCCGATTTTGCTGAATATACTTTTTGCATAGGTCGTTACGGAAGAGAATGGGACTTTAAATGTTTTTTTAAGAGGATTTTGACCATCTGGCAAAGTAGTATCATCCAGAACTGAAGATGCTGAAAGGTCATTAGGTCCGCAGTATGCTTGTTTTAATTTGTGACGATAAAATCTCGCGTCGATCTAAGGAGCGGTAGATTTATAAGCACGACCGAATCAATAAAACCCTAGTTTCCGATTCATTTTTTTCGTCCGAAACCGAGCGAAAGTCATCAAAGTCGGACAAAGGAAAAAATTGTAAATCCTTTTCTACATCGACCCAAAGGCATTTTCGCCTCATTGGCACTGGCTGTGCAACTGTTTGGGGGCAAGATGCATCTTTAAAGTGTATCAGGTGATAAGTATGAAGTACAAAGTATCTGGTAGAAAGTACCAGGTATGAAGTACCAAGTATGAAAATTATTATTCCACAGGTGACTCTATTCACACTCCCAACTGCCAACCATGATCAAAAACTACTTTAAAATCGCATTGAGAGGTTTTGCAAAGCATAAACTCACCTTTTTTATCAATCTTTTTGGGCTATCACTGGGTCTTTGGGCAGCGATTCTTATTGGCCTTTGGGTGACTTCTGAGATGAACGTAAATAAGGAGTTACCCGAGGTGGAGCGGGTCTATCAGATGATGGAGCATCAATCCTATGGAGCTGATATTTTTACCACGGCTTCCACGCCCGGTGTGCTGGCGGAAAGTATGAAGGAAACACTGGCTGATGTGGAATATGCTGCCACCTATACCTGGTTGCAGAATTTACTGTTTGTTCAAGGTGATAATCGGATCAAGTTGGAAGGCCTCTATGCCATGCCTGATTTCCTTAAAGTGTATGACTATGGAGTAGTAGAGGGAGATCTGAATTCCATGCTCACAGCCGACAACCATGTGGTCTTGACTGAGAGTGGGGCTATTTCGCTTTTTGGCAGAACGGATGTAGTGGGCGAGGATGTAGAGATAAAAGGAGGAACAGATTCGGAAAACTTTATAGTTCAGGGTGTGATCAAGGACTTCCCAAACAGTTCATCCTTGCAGTTTGATTTTGTGCTTCCCTATTCCATCTTTTTTGAGGAAAATGACTGGCTGGAAGAATGGGGAAATAACGGTCCCCAAACCGTCGTACGACTGCGTGATGGCGTAGATGGCGACAAGTTTTCTGCCAGCATGGAGAACTATATCAAGGATAGGAATGAAGAATCCAATGTGCGGTTGTTCGCTTATCCTTATGCTGACTACTACCTGCATGGTAGCTGGAAAGACGGTCAGAAAGTAGAAGGAAGAATCAAAAACGTGAAGTTGTTTGCGATGATAGGCATCTTTGTGCTGCTTATTGCCTGCATCAATTTTATGAATCTCAGCACAGCAAAATCCCAAAAGAGAGCCAAGGAAGTGGGGGTGAGGAAAGTGGCCGGAGCGGACAAGGGTTCCTTGGTTATGCAGTTTATGAGCGAGTCCTTATTGATCACATTTTTCTCGGCGATTTTTGCAGTGCTTTTGGTAGAGGCCAGCTTACCCATATTCAATAACCTCACTGGAAAATTGATGACCGTACCTTACGGCTCAGGTTTTTTCTGGCTGGAACTGGTCGGTATCATCCTTTGTACCGGGGTAGTTGCGGGAAGTTATCCTGCGTTTTACCTCTCCGCTACTAAGGTCGTATCCGTATTCAGATCATTTACCAAAGCCGGAAGAGGCGTGGTGATGGCCAGAAAGGGACTGGTGCTATTCCAGTTTATATTGGCTACTATCCTGATTGTTTCCACGCTGGTGGTGTACCAGCAGATCAATTTTGCGATGAACCAGGATTTGGGCTACGCCAAAGATCAGCTGATTCAGATTCCTCTGGAAGGAGAGCTGTTGGAGAGTTTTGATGTATTTAAGGCCGAACTGGAAAAGAATGAAAATATCGAATCTGTGAGCAGATCTTCCTTTGGATTTCTGGGAAGAAACTCAAATACCGGTGGCGTATCCTGGGAAGGAAAAGACCCTGAAAACGCAGCACTATTTGAAATCATCCGGGTGGATTATGAATTTCTAAAGACGGCAGGTTTTGAGTTGACAAAAGGACGGGATTTCGATAGAGTCAATGGTGCAGATTCTACTTCCGGCGCTATCCTAAATCAAACTGCTTATGAGCTGATGCAAAAAGACCACGAAGGATCTGAGTTTTTCAGACTTTGGGAAGATGAGCGGGCTATTACCGGAGTGGTCAAAGATTTTCATTTTGAGAGTTTCCGCCAGAACGTAGCCCCAGCCATTTTTCTGCTGGACCCGAAGAACACCTGGCAGGGCTATGTGAAAGTGAATACTTCAGATATTCAGGAGACGGTTGCCTTTATAGAAAATCTGGGGAAAAACATGAATCCTGAGTTCCCATTTGAATACAGCTTTATGGATGAGAATTATGCGAGGCTCTATCGGGAAGATGTGAGATTCCGGGATTTGGCGCAGTACTTCAGTATTCTGACGATCATTATTTCCTGCTTAGGTCTGTTGGGTTTATCCGCACATATCGCCGAGCAGAAAACCAAGGAAATCGGAATTAGGAAAGTGTTGGGAGCTTCCACTTTGTCTATTCTTCAGGTGATCAACAGGGAGTTTATCCTAATCGTATTCTTATCCATTCTCATAGGTTCCGGGTTGGCATTCTGGGTAATGCAGGACTGGTTGAATGGTTACCAATATAAGATCAGCTTTGAATGGTGGTTTATTCCCCTTGCCGCTATCACGATCATGGGAGTAGCGTTGATGACGGTAACTTTACAATCCTTGAAAGCCGCCAATTCCAATCCGGTGAAGGCGATAAAGAGTGAGTAGGGAATTGGTTTTGGGATTTTTGATACAGCTCTATATGATTATCCGCAATGATGGTAGTCACCTTAGATTCTTTGCTTATCAGGTTGGAAGGCCGATGACCGAAGACTCCCGCAGTGGCGGGACAGGCAGAAGTGGCCTCAATTCTTAAGTTTAGCATATCTTATTGCTTTTGACACCTTACTGGTAGAAAAGCGGATATACATATAGCTTTAAAATGTGATGTGCTGGGGCGAAAAATGTTTCGACCCTAAAAAGGAATGGTTACGACAGACTCAAATAATACGAATTGCATCCTTCCTCGCGATGACGTATTTTTAAAAATCCTGAAATAAACTTAACCAACTCATGAAATTCCTTTCACTTTTTGCCCTGAGCATAGCTTTTTGTTTTTGTACCACAAAGCTTCCTGCCAACCAGCCTGAAGCGCCCCTTCAAGAAATCGAAACAGGCGCGGAGCAAACTGAATTGTACCTGCCGCTTTTAAAAGGCAAACGTGTGGCTGTACTGGCCAACCAAACCTCAATTATCGGCAAAACCCATTTGGTGGATAGTCTGCAAACCTTGGGAGTTAACATCGTGAAAGTTTTTGGCCCGGAGCATGGATTCAGAGGTAATGCCAGTGCTGGCGCAAAAGTGAGCGATGAAAAAGACGAAAAAACGGGAATTCCAATCATCTCACTTTATGGTAGAAAAAATAAGCCAAGCAAGGAGGATTTGGCAGATGTGGATATACTGATCTATGATCTGCAGGATGTGGGAGTTCGATTTTATACCAATATCAATGCCTTGGCCCGTCTGATGGAGGCTTGTGAAGAGAATGGCAAACGCCTAATTATCCTGGACAGGCCAAATCCAAACGGGTATTTGATCGATGGTCCGGTGCTGGATATGAAGTATAAATCAGGGATCGGGATGTTTCCTATTCCCATGGCTCACGGCCTTACAGTAGGGGAGTTTGCGATGATGGCAAATGGGGAAGGTTGGCTGGCAAACAAGGTAAAAGCTGATATAGAAGTGATTCCTGTTGCAAATTATGCACATGATATGCCTTACGTTTTACCGGTTTCTCCTTCACCAAACTTGAATACTCCTCAGTCTGTCTTGCTTTATCCTAGTCTTTGCATGTTTGAGGGGACTTATATCAATCTTGGTCGCGGTACTTATTTTCCTTTTACAGTTTTGGGAAGTCCTGCTTACCAAGGAATCTACGAGTTCAGTTTCACCCCAACAGGCATCAAAGGAATGGCAGAAACGCCACTTTTTATGGATCAGGTTTGCTATGGAATTGACCTTCGGGAATACGATACAGAAAAATTAAGAGCTAGTGGGCAAATCAATTTTGAATGGATCCGTGAACTTTATAAAGCTAGCCCAGAGAAGGAAAAGTTTTTTGATTCGAAGCTCAGCAACCAGATGAATACCATCGAAATGCAGATAGGTAGGGGAGATTTCAGACAGCAAATCATTGATGGTGTTCCTATGGAAGAGATTAGAGCAGGTTGGGAACCAGGGCTTACTGCCTATAAGGAAATGCGAGAAAAGTATTTGCTTTATCCTTGAGGTTAATCTCCATAAAAACCTTTGTCTTTTTGCCCTCGGTCTGCGTCTCGCAGACCGAAATGAAATAAATTAAAGTGGTTTGTGGGACACAGACCATGGATTGTCCAAAAATTGTATTCGACCGATTGCGGACAAAAACGTTCGGTGAATATCTTGAGATTTTTTATTTTTTGGCTTTAATGTGCTGATTTAAGGGTTTTTGACTGGCACAGAAGTGGAAATAGTAGTTCCGTCATTGTGAACGACTTATGGGGAGGGCAATCTTATCGCCTCGGTAAATGTTTTCAGATATTGAATATGTGGTTTGTGGAGACACAAACCACGGCGGGAGACTGAACTTGTGGTTTGTGAAGATACAAACCAAGGCGGGAGACTGAACTTGTGGTTTGTGAAGATACAAACCAAGGCGGACTATTTCACTCACAGTGGCGAGAAGCGAATGATGAATATTGAATTTTAGAATGCGAGGAAGCTTCACATTATTTCAACTAAGAAACATTACAGCGTTATGTGGAAAAACTATCTTAAAATCGGCTGGAGAGTACTGAAGAAAAACAGGCTTTACACCATACTCAATGTACTCGGACTGACTATGGGTATTTCCGGGTTTCTGATGATCATGCTTTTCATTCAGGATGAGATTAGTTACGATCGCTTCTATCCTGATTCCGAGTCAGTTTTTAGAATCACCTCCCACTGGGGAGATTACAGTACTTCCAGTTATGCCACTGCGCCCCCATCACTTGGACCAAGGATACAGTCGGATATTCCAGAAGTTGAGGCGGTCACCAGATTGCTGAAATGGAATGATTTCACCATACAGCCTGGCTCCGGACAAAATAAGGATCAAGTATTCCGGGAAGAAAGTATCTTTTATGTAGAGCCAAATTTCTTTAAGGTTTTTGACCTGAATATGCTGGCTGGAAATAAGGAAACGGCACTTTCGGATTCCAAAAACGTGGTGATTACCGCGAGTTTGGGGCATAAATACTTCGGTGATCTCTCCCCAAATGAGATGGTTGGCAAGACTGTGATGATAGGAAGCAACGATCCCAATCCGAGGCAAATCGCAGGGGTGGTCGAAGATCTGCCTTCCCAGACGCATTTTCAGTTTGACATGCTAGTGTATGAGCCTTGGATGAATGCGGAGATTTTTGATATGGAGAGCTGGTCATGGCCTATTCTTTATACCTATGCGAAGTTTCCATCGGTTAAGCAGGATGTAGTCGCAGCAAAGCTGGAGAAGATCGTAGCCGATTATGCCATTCCCATGCTGGAGGCTGGCGATGAGAATTCGGATTACAATCTGAAAGTTATGCCCGTACAGGATATTCATCTCAACTCCCATTTACTTCGGGAGCATGAGGCAAATGGATACCAGAGCTACATTTACATTTTCTCTTTTGTAGCTGCATTTGTGCTGCTTTTGGCCTGTATCAATTTTATGAACTTGGCTACTGCCAAAGCTGGACTAAGATCTATGGAATTGGGTGTGAGAAAGGTGATGGGTTCACAGAAATCCCAATTGATATACCAATTCCTCACTGAAGCTTGGATTCTTGTGCTGATTAGTGTGGTCATTTCCCTAGTGGCGGTGACACTGTGTAATGGTGTTTTCAATCAACTTACCGGCAAAGAACTTCAATTTGAGCTTTGGAAGAACCCGATGATCCTATGGATGATACCATCTCTGGTGATTATCCTCACGCTTCTTTCTGGCTTTTATCCTGCATTTTATCTTTCCTCTTTTAAGCCACTTCAGATTATTAAGCGGCAATTGTCTTTTGGGAAAAACAGCAACAGTCTACGACATGGGCTGGTAGTATTTCAGTTTGCTACTTCACTTACCCTGATCATTTGCACACTGTTGGTGCAGCGGCAGATGAGTTTTATCCAAAATTCTGATCCGGGTTTTGAGCGTGATCAGCTGGTCATTATTCATAACGACGGAGAGATCCAGAACAACCAGAGGGAGGATTTCAAAGGGCAATTTACCTCAAGCACCAATGTGCAAACACTGAGTTTCTCCACAGGAATTCCCATGTCAGGTCAGTTTCAGATGCGTTCATTTTCGCTTCCAACCAGTGATCAGGAGCAGGGTATGAATTGGTACGAAGCTGATGCTTCCTATCTGGATACCTATCAGTTTAAGCTGATCGAGGGGAGGAATTTTGCAGAGACTGAGGGAGCTGATATTAACAAAATCATCATCAATCAGACGGCAGCCAGACAACTCGGGATTTTGGATGATCCTATCGGGCAGTTGGTCGTCAAAAATGCTGGAGCCAATGACGAGGCTACACAGGAGGTAATCGGCTTGGTGGAGGACTTCAATTTCGAATCTTTTCGGAATGAAATCAAACCTCTGGTGATTGAATACATGCACGATTATTTCCTGCGGGATTACATTTCGGTGAAAGTCCAAGGTGGAAATATCACTGCCGGAATCGCGGAATTGGAAACTGCCTGGAAGAAGTATGAGCCAAGAGTTCCCATGAATTACAGTTTCCTGGGTGAGGATTTCAACAGGGTTTATAGATCCGAATTGAAGATGGCGAATCTACTTCAGGTATTGACGGGCATTTCTATTTTGATAGCCTGTCTAGGACTGTTTGGATTGACTGCCTATACTACGGAGCGGCGATTTAAAGAGATAGGAATACGCAAAGTCTTTGGAGCGACTTTGTCCGAAATATTCCTGATGCTTTCTCTCTCTTACCTCAAATTAATCCTGATTTCCATGCTGATTGCGGTGCCGCTGGCCACGGTGTTTATGAATAAGTGGCTGGAAGAATTTGCCTATAAAACAGGAATAGAGATTTGGGTGATTGGAGTGGCTATACTGGCATGCTTTGGACTTGCTTTAGTGACGATCTACTTCCAAACCTATAAGAGTATCCGTGCGAATCCGGTGAAATCGCTGAAAAGCGAGTAGTCAGTTTACAGTGATCAGTAGCAATAATGAGTTGAGAGTCAGGAATCAAGAACCAAGAATTCGGATTATCAGATTGCTTCAGGGCAAGAATTCTGATGTGACACTAAGGATCGGGATGCTTTTCTCAATGAAGAATAGATGGAGGAAGAGAATATTTCAATCTTCAAATATTTCAATTTTTAAATCAGTAAAAAATGATAAAAACCTACATCAAACTAGCATTTAGAAACTTATTGAGAAATAGGACTTCGACCGTGATTCATATTGCTGGATTGAGTGTGGGGATTGTCTCTACTTTGATGATTTTGTTCTATGTGGATTTTGAACAGAGCTACGAGAACATGCATGCCAAGGCAAAGAACATTTATAGGATCACACTCGATATTTATAATGGAAATGAGTTTGTGCTGAATGACTCGCAAACCTACCAATTGATAGGTCAGGAACTGAAGGAGCAGATGCCTGAAATTCTGGATTACGTGCGTATGTATCCTATGGAGCCAATCGAGGTAAAAGCTATTTCAACTGATGTGAAAAGCTATGAGTCTAAGGGTTATCTGGTAGATGAATCCATTCTGGATATTTTCACTTTTGATCTGATTGAAGATAAAGGGATATCCAAGTTTTCGGAGCCTTTCAAAGTGATTGTTTCAAAGTCGTTAGCGGAAAAATATTTTGGAAAGACAGATGTGGTAGGAGAGATGCTAAGCTTTCCATATAGTACAACTCCCTTGGAAGTTGTGGCTGTAATGCAAGATTCTCCGCAGAATACCCATATCAAATATGATTTACTGATTTCGCATTCTACTTTGCCTATCACCCAAAGTTGGTATGATAAAAACCTCTGGAATGCCAATAACGAGTACACTTTCCTCCTGATGAGTGATGGAGTTAATCTCGCAGATTTCAATAAGAAATTGGCGAAATACTCTGAAGACAATGTGCAAATGGAAGATAGAATAGTGCTCGCTGAGCCTATGGAAGATATTCATTTGTATTCCAATAAAACCTATGAGCCTGAAGTGAACGGTAGTGCCCAGACGGTTAACTTCATGTTCGTGATTGGCATTCTCATCTTGGTTCTGGCCTGGATTAATTACATCAACTTATCCACTGCCAAAGCCATGGATCGTGCTAAGGAAGTTGGGATTAGAAAGACGATTGGTTCTTCTAAAAGTCAGTTGGTTTTCCAGTTTTTCACTGAAGCATTTCTTACGAATTTGCTAGCTGGAGTGACTGCATTATTGATTTTTATAATGCTACTGCCATATTTTAAGGAGTTTACCAAGCTGGATCTGAGTATTGCTCATTTCGGAGAGCTACGATTGATGCTCTTGCTTTTGGGAGTCATCATTTTCGGAACTCTATTCTCAGGTTTTTATCCTGCTTTGGTATTATCCGGTTTCAATCCAATATCAGTTCTAAAAGGCAAATTCAGCAATACGACCAAGGGAGTTGCACTTCGCAAAGGATTGGTTTATGTACAGTTTATTGCTTCTGTAGTTTTGCTTTGCGTCACCATGGCGGTTTACAAACAAATGGATTTTTTGAATTCCCAGGATTTAGGAGTGAAAATTGACAATTCCCTGGTGATCAGAACTCCTCAGGGGATTGAATCTGACTCTCTTAAACTTAGTTTGATGAACGCTTTTGAATCAGAAGCTTTACAGAATTCCTGGGTAAAAGAAATAACCAATGCTGGCTCGGTGCCTGGCTCAGAAACAAAGGATATGAGTTCATCTTCCAGAGTCAAAAAATTAGGAGCTGGTGAAAGTGACGCGAACTATACCTACTATCATTATTCCGTCAAGGAGAACTATCCCGAAGTGATGGGATTAGAGCTATTGGCAGGGAAATCATTTGAAGCAGAAACGCCTTTTGAAAGTGTTTTGATCAGTGAAAAGGCCATGGAAAATATAGGTTTTTCAACTCCTGAAGAAGCAATAGGCCAGAAAATTACTTTCTATAGAGGTGAGACCCCTTCTGAAATTCTTGGAGTTTTTAAAAATTTTCATCAACGGTCTCCTAAGGAAGCATATATGCCATTGATTTTATATCGAGGCAATAATCCAGACAATATCATTGTCAAACTGAATACTGCCGATTCAAAAATGGCTGTGGCTGGTTTGGAACAAATTTGGAATAAGGTGTATCCAGAGTCCAGCTATGATTATTACTTTCTGAATGATACCTATAACGCACAGTATCAGCAGGAACAGCAGTTTGCAAAAACAGTCTTACTCTTCACATTATTGTCTATCCTGATTGCAGGATTGGGCCTGTTTGGTTTATCTGCATTTATGGTTCAGCTGCGCACCAAAGAGATTGGAGTTCGCACAGTTTTAGGCGCTTCCAAGCTTTCGCTAGTATGGATTCTTTCCAAGGGATTTATGGGAATAGTTGCACTATCAGGATTGATCGCAATTCCGATTTCGTACTATTTTATACAGTCATGGCTGGGAAATTATGCTTCACAGTTTGATATCAACTGGCAGCTCTTTGCAATTCCGCTGCTGTTTATAATCATGGTAGCAATGCTGACAGTAGGCGCTCAGACGCTGAAGTCTGCTTATGCAAATCCGGTGGATAGTTTGAAAAGTGAATAACCAGTTTGCGGTGTTCGGATTACAGTGATCAGCCGCTTTAGTGAAGTGAAAATTAAAAATTTAGAACCAAGAAATTGGGTAATTAGATTTTGCTCTCGGAAGCTTTTGGTACAAAATTATAAAGCAAATTGAGTTGAGGAGATGAAATACTTGTCAGTCCGAGCGAAGTCGAGGACAAAGATTTCACCTGAAGTTAAAAGGGTTTCGATTTCGCTCAGCCTGATACCAACTTCGCTCTTTTGTAAACTCTAAATTTCACGTACCCGCAATGACGATTATATAAGATTTAATATTTCACGCCCGAGTAAAAGGGTGGAATAAAATAAAATTTCCAATGCTTGAATCAGTGAACTATGTGGAAAAACTACCTTAAAATCGCATTTCGGAGCTTGATCAAGCGACGGCTATTCACTGTGGTCAATTTGCTAGGGCTGGTGCTGGGTTTGGTTGCCTTTCTTGGTCTGTTCGCCTACGTAGCAACTGAATGGAGTTACAATGATTTCCATGCGAATAAGGATAGAATCTATAGGATTGTGGTCAATGATGGGGACGAATCATTTGAGACTTTCCTTCCTCCCGGTTATGCAGGGGTGTTGGAAACTAACTTTTCGGATATTTCTTCTGCAGCCAGAGTGGCTAACGATATTGCAGGTGGACTGATTGCAATTCCCGAAACAGATCTGGTTTTCAGAGAAGACGCGATAAACTTTGTAGAAGGCGACTTTTTTCAGACTTTCTCCTTTCCAATCGCAAGAGGAACTGCTGATCTAACTGCTACAAATACTGCTGTAATCACACAAGGTATGGCAGATAAGTTTTATGGTAATTCAGACCCAATCGGAGAGAGCTTTTTTCTAAGTAATCAATTTGGTAAACAGGAGTTTATAGTCACTGGTGTTCTTGAAGCGATCCCGTTTCGATCAGACATTAAAGGGAATGTTTTTTTATCGATCAGCACTCTGGAAAATCCTGACAATCGCTCTGGGAATGACTGGGCAGACCCAAATGGCTTTGATTCAGGCTTTGTCAATCTTTTTATTTTGGCTAAAGAAGGTGTGGATCAAAATAAATTGGCTGAACAGCTGACCAGTTTTATCCGCCAAACCCCTAATTCCGAGGAGACGACCATAATTCTTCAGGACTTGCCTAGTATCCACTTGGGAAATTCTATTTCTGATCCCTTACCTACGACCTCCGAGATGGGCGCAGTATTGGTTTTTCTTGCGATCGCAATTTTGATTTTGGCTATTGCTTACGTGAATTACCTCAACCTTTCTTCAGCGAATATTTTGACGAGGATTAAGGAAATCAAGATGAGAAAAGTACTGGGAGCACATGCTTGGCAACTTGCTCAGCAGTTTATGACCGAGACGCTTCTCATTCTGCTGGTTTCACTCTTTATTTCCATTATTGGCTTGAATTTATTGGCTCCTTTTGCCACTAGTATTTTTGGGAAAGAAATTTGGTTTGGAGCCTTGAAGACGCCTCAGACTATACTTGTGATCACTGCAATTATCGGGGCCTGCGCTCTGATTTCAGGGTTTTATGTGGTTGTTCTTTCGGGGAAATTTGAACTGCGATCCCAATTGAAATTTAAGCCTGAAAGCCAGTTGCTACGCAAATCCCTGGTTGTTTTTCAGTTTGTGATATCTATTGGAATCATCATTTGCACCATGGTCATCCGCGATCAACTTTCATTTATGCAAAGTCAAAATTTGGGAATGAATGTGGATCAGAAACTGGTCGTGTCAGGTCCAAATGACGTTGGAGAAAACCGATCCTCAAAAATGAATGCCTTCAAACAGGCTCTGGAATCTCAAACTTTTGTAAAGAAAATAGCCGGTTCTAATAATCTGCCGGGGCAGGGATATAATTTTTCTACAGGGGGAATTACCCCTATGGTTGCCAGACCTGAGGATAAGGAGAACAATTATTCCATGTTTATTATTGACGATCAGTTTATCCCGACCTATGAAATTGAGGTTTTGGCAGGGAGAAATTTCACTTCAGGTGAAGCCGTGCAGGGTTGGAGTGGAATTAATAAAGTATTGCTCAATGAGTCTGCCGCTGCTCAACTTGGCTTTGAAAATCCGGATGCAGCAATCGGTCAAAATATTCTCTGGGGAAAAACTTTTGAGGTTGTTGGGGTAACGGCAGATTACCATCACATGTCTTTGCGTGAAGCTATCAAACCTATGATTTTCCTTGCTTCCCAAGCTGATGGGTTTTTTACATTGGTCGTTGATCCCGCTAAGATGAAAGAAGCCATTGCTTCTACCCAGGAGACTTACGGATCCATATTTCCAGGAAATCCTTTTACCTATTCCTTTATGGATGAAAAGTTTGCTGCGCAATATGAGCAGGAAGCCCAATTGAGTTTGGCTTTTTCCATAGCGGGCATTTTGGCAATTATGATATCCTGCCTGGGATTATTTGGTTTGGCAGCTTATGCGGTGCAGCAGAGAATTAAGGAGATTGGTATAAGGAAAGTGTTGGGCGCAAGCACAGAAAGTCTATTAAGCCTGATCAGTAAGGATTTTGTCATACTGGTTTTCTTTGCTATGATCTTCGCTTTCCCACTAGCCTGGTATGCGATGAATTCCTGGCAGGCAGACTTTCCTTATAAAGCAGGTCTTTCCATTTGGACCTTTTCCTTAGCTGGGATTTTGACCTTGGTGATAACACTTCTCACTGTAGGATTCCAAGCTTTAAAAGCTGCCTGGGCTAATCCTGCGGAGACATTAATAAGCGAATGATGAATTTTAAAAAGTCGGTAAACTTGACAACCTACCAACTATAAACATTAAAACAAGATGTGGAAAAACTATATAATAATCGCTTGGCGTAATATTCAGAGAAGCAAGGTTTTCTCATTTATTAATATAGGCGGACTGGCGCTGGGTCTAGCTTGCTGTATGATGATTTTATTATATGTGAAGGATGAAGCGAGCTTTGATAGATTTCATGAAAACGGTGATAATCTTTACAGGATAAAAGTTACCATGAGCAATGCCGAAGGTTCCAATACCATAGCGAGCACCAATGCCATCCATGGACCTACGTTTCAGGAGGAAATTCCTGAAATCACCGAGGTCATCCGAACCCAAAGTCAGCCCTTTGTGATGAGAAAGGGAGATGAACTTTTGAATACAGATGTTTTATTCGCTGATCCCGAGTTTTTTGAGGTTTTCACACTTCCTCTGCTGTCAGGGGAACCCACTAGGGTGCTTGCTGATATTGGATCTATCGTAATTACTGAGGAAGTAGCAAGAAATTATTTCAACACCACTGATGCTGTTGGGAAAGTAATAGAGCTTAAAGTCAGAGATGAATTTATGCCATTTACGGTTTCAGGTGTGGCAAAATCCATTCCTCAAAATTCTTCCCTACAATTCGATTCTGTTATCTCTTTTGCTTTTCAGGAAGTAAATGGATGGACAGATAGCGAGTGGTTGGGATTTTACATGAATACCTTCGTGCAAGTGGATGAGCAGGCAAATATTGAGGAAGTTGCTGGGAAAATGGATAAGATCTTTGCAAGAAACGCTGCAAAGGAATTGGAAAACTCTCAAGGCTTTAAGAATGAGATCTCTTTTGGGCTACAGCCTTTTATGGAGATACATCTGGATACGGAAATCGGTAGTGGCAGAAATGGGATAGATAAAGCAAGCAGCCCAGTTTATTCATACATTCTATCCGGTATTGGACTGTTTTTGCTGACTATAGCCTGTATCAATTTTGTTAACCTGGCGGTAGCTAGGTCACTGAAGCGGGCAAAGGAAATCGGTATCAGGAAAGTAATCGGGGGACATAGAAAGCAATTAATATCCCAATTTCTAACTGAGTCCTATCTGATGACTTTCATCGCCTTTTTGCTGGCCCTTATCCTTACTCAGTTATGTCTTTCTGGATTCAATGAATTGGCAGATAAGCAGTTGTCGCTTTCCTATTTGCTAGATTTTCAATTAGTATCCGTATTTATCGCCTTGCTACTTGTGACAGGTTTGGTGGCTGGATTTTATCCGGCTTTGGTACTTTCCGGTTTCAGTCCTACGAAGAGCTTGTATAAGCGGGCGAAGCTTTTGCAGCAGAATTTCCTGACCAAAGCTTTGGTAGTCTTTCAGTTCACACTTTCTATTTGTCTGGTCGTCGGGACCATCGTAATCTTCAGTCAATTCAATTATCTGACGAAAGTAGATCTGGGGTATAATGATGATAATCTGATGAAACTTGGCGGTTTCAGGGGAATTGAAGGTGGGGTTAGCGGAATCAAACAAGAAATTCTTGCGCTTCCAGGAGTAGAATCTGTGGGGGCATTTAATGGAAATTATAATGGAACTGGAGCAAAAGTCGATGACGTGAGTATAGACTTTGGTTACATAGGCGTGGACGATGATTTCCTCAGTACGATGGAGATTCCGTTGGTGGAAGGAAGAAATTTCTCAGCTGAGCATAGTACAGATCCCACGGATGCCATTGTGGTGAATGAAGCATTTTTGAGGGAATTAGGCTGGACTTCCGGAGTAGGAAAAGAGGTAGACTTTTTTTGGAAAAACAAAAAGATGAACATCATCGGAGTGGTGGAGGATTATCATTATGCTTCGCTAAAAGAAAAAATTGCACCGCTGGTGATGACACAGGATCCCCAATATGGTCTTCAGTCGCTTTTTATCAAACTGAATCCCACTATGACGGTGGAGACGATCAAATCGATTGAGGAGATATTCAAAAAATTTGTTCCTTATATGCCATTCAGTTACAGTTTTGAAGATCTGAATAACCTCAATCGATACGAACGGGAGCTTAAGTGGAAGCAGATCACTACTATTGCGGCCTTGCTCTCCATTTTCGTGTCCTGCATAGGGTTGTTTGGCTTGGCAGCGTTCAATGCCGAATCCAGAGTTAAAGAAGTTGGCGTTAGAAAAGTGATGGGAGCTTCCGTTGGGAGCATTGTTGCCTTGCTATCCTCTGACTTTGTGAAACTGATCCTGATAGCCATAGTAATAGCTTTTCCTATTGCCTACTACGCATCACAAATTTGGCTGGAGGAATTTGCCTATCAAATTCAGCTCCAATGGTGGTTCTTTGCGCTTGCTGGTGTGATGGGAATTAGCATTGCTATGCTGACAGTAGGTATAGAATCCTTTAAAGCAGCATTGATGAATCCGGTGGATAGTTTAAAGAGTGAGTGATGGAATTTTCGATTCTTCCTTATGGGTTTAGCAATAAAATATGTTGAAGAAAAGGCGACAAATTCTTCATGATTTGTAACCTCATGCGGTAGTTTTTTATCTAAAAGAATATGCTCAAAAACTACTTAATTATCGCTTGGAGGAATTTGATCCGAAATAAGTCTTTTAGCTTGATCAATATCCTTGGATTAGCAGTCAGCATGTCTGTTTGCCTGCTAATTATCATGGTCATTTTGGATCAGTACAGCTATGATACTTATCATAATAATAAGGATAGGATATACAGAGTTCATACCACTCGCTATCAGCAAAACAATGGGGAATCAGCCAGTTCTGCTTTGCCATTGGCTGAGAAACTAAGAACTGAATATCCTGCTATCGAAGAGGCAGCTGCAATCAATAAGGAAATCGGCGGAGATATTATCTATGGTGATAAATTCGCTTCGGGTGGAGGTTATTTTGCTGATGAAAATCTCTTCAAAATTCTTGATTTTTCCTTCAAAGAAGGCAACCCAAATACTGCTTTAAAGGAACCGTTTTCCTTAGTGATTACCTCGGATTTAGCTGAGATACTTTTTGAAAACGAATCAGCGCTTGGTAAGGTGGTGGCTTTTCATGATAAGGATATTAAAGCCACTGATATTGAGGAGGGAAATATAGAAACAGACTTCGGGTATTTCACGATTACGGGCGTGCTGAATCCAACTCCTGGCAAAACACATCTTCCTTTTAAATTATTGGCTTCTTTGAATACCATGAAGTCTTTACCCCAAGGGGCCATTATGTCTACTGCGGAAAATGATTGGGATAACGTTTGGACCAATTACACCTATGTTTTACTGAAAGAGGGAAGCGGAAAGGAAGTATTACAAAGTGACTTGGATCAAATATCTGAGGAGATCTATGGACCAAAGTATGAGAATAAGCATTCGTTCAAAGCCATGGCTTTAGGGGACATTACTCCAATTGGGTTTATCGGAAATACTACCCACGTTTCCATTCCTAAAGTCGTCTTGTTGATTTTGGGTGTATTATGTCTGATTGTTATGTTTTCGGCTTGTTTGAATTACACCAATATGTCCGTTGCCAGAGCGCTGACAAGGGTGAAGGAAGTTGGTATAAGAAAGGTATCCGGGGCAAATAAGAAGCAGATATTTGCTCAGTTTATTACTGAAGCTGTGGTCATCTCTTTATTTTCCTTGGTTTTCGCTTTTATCATGCTGCTGGTTTTGGAAAGGGGTGTTGACGGATTGACATTCAATCAATATTTGAAAATTTCCTTTCAGCAAAGCCTGCCTGCGATGCTGATTTTTATAGGGTTTAGTATTCTGGTAGGAGTTGTGGCTGGATTACTTCCGGCTATGTATGTGTCCAAACTTAATCCGGTGAACCTCTTCAATAAATTAAGTGGAGTGAGGTTTTTTAAAAGCATGGGCATCCGAAATATTCTACTGGTAATTCAGTTTTCGATCTCTTTGATCTTTATCATTTCTGTGGTACTTATTCAGTCTCAGGCAAAGCACATTCTTAATTTTGATTATGGGTTTGACAAGGATAATATAGTTACGGTTAAACTCTTTAATCCTGACAATTACCAGCGCTTTGCCCAGGCAATATCTTCAAATCCCGCTGTATCAGAGGTTGGTGCTAGTTCTTTGATTCCAGGTGGTGGATGGAATTTTGGTGGAGAAGTTCTCAATTCTGATTTCCCACTTGACAGTATATATACCAATTTTTTCGATGTTAATAGTGGGGCAAAAGATGTGTTAGGGTTGGAAGTTATCGCTGGAGAAAATCTGCCTGTAGAGGGAAATGACAATCTAATCATGATCAATGAATTTGCTGTCAAAGACTTCAAGTTAGGGAGCAATGAGCAGGCTATCGGCAAGCAATTAGCAATTCAGGATGGGGATGATTTCAAAAATGCCCAGATAGCAGGTGTAGTAAAAGATTTTCAATTTCTCTCTCCGGATAGGGAAATGCAGAGTTTGGTTTTGCGCAATAGAAATGATGCATTGGGTTTTGCTTTGGTAAAAGTGTCCGGTGAAAACCAAGCACAGACACTTTCCGCTTTGGAGACCGCCTGGAAGGAAGTGAATCCAGCCTCCAAGTTCTCTTACAAGTACTTGGATGAAGAGCTTTTGTTTATACACCAAGTTCTTGGGGATGTAATGTCCGTCATTGGGTTGATTTCGTTTTTGGCGATTTTTGTTTCCTGTTTGGGTCTCTTGGGCATGGCTACCTACACTGCTCAAACACGCACCAAAGAAATTGGAATCAGAAAAACCTTAGGATCCAGTATTCCCCAGATTATTTATTTGCTTTCAAAGGGATTTCTAAAACTACTGGGATTCGCTGTCCTTTTGGCCGTGCCTGCAGCTTATTTTATCAATAACCTTTGGCTGGAATTCTTTGCATCCAGAGTAAGCATAGGAGTGATTCCTATTGGAATTGGCGTGGGTTCGATTTTGGTTATCAGTTTGGGGATTATTTTGTCCCAGGCTTATCGGGCAGCACAAGTGAATCCAATTGAAAGTTTGAAAACTGAGTGATGGGAGATTTCGGATTTATTGGACACGTTCCAAAACCAGCAACCGCACTTCGATAAATTCCGGGCCTTTTATTTCTGAAGCTTTCATGATAATAGGATGATGGCCTTTATCCAATTGAATTACTCCGATTTCCAAGGGTTTGTAATCCTTCTCATAGGATTCATCCCGAGGTGAACGATCATATTCCACGGCTAGATAGTCTGAGTCATGCGCTTCATTGATGAGAGTGCTGACTTCATTCGCTCCTTGTTTCAATTGTAGCGTCGAACCTACTGCTGAAGGCTTACAGGTATAATAAACGGTTGCTTTGTACTTACCTGAAGTCAGAATATCTGTATCCCAAGTGATACTATCGGTAGTAGATGTCCAATTGGTGAAAAAGGAGGAATTGGGATGAATGCTGGATCGCGCTATGCCGCCATGGGGAATCCCATCTCGGGCTGGTAAGAGTGTGTACTTGCTGTCTTTGAATCCTACTGGAAATATCTCCTGCCTGTCGCAATCAAGCTCTGATAACACAGAATTGATCCACTCTTCTTTTGCTTTGGATAATTCACTATAAGCAGCAGATGTATCCTGGGGAATAGGCTGATCCTGTCCAGGATCTGCTTTTAAGTCATACAACTGATTATCGCTATCCAGGATATAGTTTTGGTTACGGACACTGACTCTGCCATTCCAATGGCTATACACATTTCGCTCCTTCCATTCTTCCTCCGAACCCATAAGCAAGGGCTTCAAGCTTAGGCCGTCTAATGGTTTTTCAAAAGGGTTTGTGATGCCTGCCAAGTCCATTAGCGAAGGTAAAATATCGATGGTACTCGCCAGCTGAGAGATGATCTGTGGTTTTAGAGTTTCCTTCCAATACATGATAAATGGAGAACGAACCCCTCCTTCGTCAGTGCTTCCTTTAATGCCTTTTAGTCCATCATTCCATCTCCAGCCATTTGGGCCATTGTCAGATAGGTAGATCACTAGGGTGTTTTCAAGAAGCTTCAGGCTATCCAGTTTATCTACAACTCGACCTACATTCCAATCCAGGTTTTCACATAGAGCATAGGCTGCTCGAGTTTTATCCATCTTTTCTTTATCGGCATAGCGATGAGAAGTATCAATGGCCGCATCCTTGTATTTGTCCCACCAAACATCAGGAACCTGCATAGGACTATGAGGTGTATTGTAGGCCAAGTAAACAAAGAAGGGTTGATCAGAATTTTTCTCAATGTAGTGCATCGCATGATCCGTCAGATCATCGATAATAAAGCCATTACCTTGGGTTACCTCACCATTGTGCTCTAGCATTGGGCTGAAATAGTTGCCCCAATGCCCTGAGGCAAAGCCATAGTACTCTTCAAAGCCTCTGTTATTTGGGTGATAAGGAGGCTGGGAGCCATTGTGCCATTTCCCAAAAGCAGCCGTTTTGTATCCATTTGACTGGAAAATTTCGGCAATCGTTTTTTCATCCAAATCCAATCGCTCACCACCTCTGGAGGTAGAATAAACTCCGCCACGTGGATGATACCTGCCTGTCAAAATCTCCGCTCGGGTAGGTGAGCAAACCGGGTTTACATAAAACCTGCTGAACTGTACCCCATTGTTTGCCAGCTTATCAATATTGGGGGTGTGTACGTTTGGATTTCCATTAATACCCAGATCTCCCCAGCCTTGGTCATCTGACACGATTAGAACGATGTTGGGTTGTTTCTCTACTTTTTCCTCGGTCTGGCAGGATTGAAAAAGCAGAAGTCCAATACTAAGGATCAGATGAAAAATAATTTTTGGATTAAGTACCATTGATCTACGAAGGTTAAGTGGGCTGACGCTATTGAAATCCTTCATGCAACTTAAGTAGAAATGTCTTAATCAAAAAAAGCCCGGAATTGATCCGGGCTATATTAGAATTGAGATCTTCCGAAACTTAGAAAACGCCTTTGAATTCCTCCAGCTTCTGATCCACTTGGGTATCTACTTCGAACCACAGCATCACATCTGCCCACATGAAGGTTACCGTAGCTACTTTATTATCCTCAGCTGAAATGAAGTAAGCAAGCCTCTCGAATGTTTCAGGAGCTGCCATTGGAGTAACTTTGATAGCTACAGCATCGTCTTTTGCCATTGCTTCCTCGTCGATTTTACCATCTTTCATGTAAGCAAAAACTGCATTGGCTTTGCCGTTTAAATGTATTGTCCAATCACCAGATTCCTGCGGAGTAATGAATAAAGAGTATTTACCCGCAGCTAGGTTTTTGCCTCCAATACTTACTCCAGTACTGAATTCAATAATTGTTGGGCCATTTGCGCCAGCTCTCCAGGTAACGCCATATTTTTCAAGCTCGCCAAATACTTTTCTGCCTTTCACGGCAGGAGAAGAGTAGTCAATGCTGATTTTGGTGAAACCAACATTTGCAGATACATAGGCTGCGGGGCTAGGTGCGGGAGCCTGTAGCTGCGCAAATGTTGCTGTGGAAACTGAGAAAAACAGAATAAAGGCAAATGCCGATAAAAAGAGTTTGTTGTAGTTCATATGATTATAATTTGTTATTAGTAGGCAGGTGACGGTAGTTCTGAATTTACTTTTTCTGTAAAAGGAAAGCCTTGCTTCGATAAAGAATAAATACTAAGTACTTGGATGTCATTAAGGTGAAATTTTAACTTCCCTCCTTGACTCAATAAGGCTCTCTTATTTCAGAGGGTTTTTGATCTCCAGAATTTTACTTTTGATTGTTTTCATCAGGTTTTTGGGATAGCTTCTATTCCCTATGTATATATCTGTCATAAAGTTAATGGCATAATCACCATATTTTCGTAACAGCAGATTTCGGATAATTCTATAGCTATAAAACCATTTGGCAGCGACAAGTGAGGTATTAAGTTCTGGTAACAGTTCTTTTTCCAACTTTTGCTGGTAAAGCACTCCTGCTTTTACCGGATCCACCCCAGCCTCAATAATTGCCTGTGCTACCAATTCTCCGCTCCAGAGAGAATTAGATATTCCTTCCGCAGTGACTGCATCTGCAAATCCTGCAGCATCACCAATTAGAAAGACGTTTTTCCTGACAAAGCCATCGGTACGCGGGGAGATTGGAATCTGATATCCATGAGCTTTTTCGCTAATGATTTCTTTAATTTCCAGCTTCTCCAGATACTTTTTGTAATAGACTTTAAGGTCAATTTTCTTTCTTCTTGTCGAGGCTATCCCTAGTGAAAGGTGGTTTTCTTTAGGGAAACTCCATGCATAACCGTGAGGAATACTGTCCATATCGAACCGCACTTCTATGGATAATCTTGCGAAATCTTCAGCACTTACTTCTACCTCATATTCTAAAGCAGGAATGAGTTTGCGAGTTTCCTTCCAACCCGCAAGTTTAGCGGTGGGACTTAACGCTCCATCTGCGGCGATGATCAATTTAACATCAATATCACCTTGACTGGTGTGTAGGGTAGTGCTGTTACCAAAAGTGATGGATGTTAGCTTGTGTTCTTGTTTGAGAGTTGCTCCAGCCTCTATGGCTTTCTTCACAAGGAAATTGTCGAATTTGTCACGCATGACCATGCTGATCACCGGAACATCCCGAACAGTGGAAAGTACTTTTTCCTCCCCTTGCATATAAACTTTCATCCTGTCATATTCCCGCTCCACGACAGAGGAAATATCAAAAGGCAACCTTCTACGTCCTCTATAAACCAGTCCGCCTCCACAGGTTTTATATCTTGGTAAGGTTTCTTTTTCTATGATGACTGTAGAAATGCCTTTTTTCGCCAGAAAATAAGCAGCCAAAGCCCCTGCGGGCCCACCGCCTATTATTGCAACGTCGTAATGACTCATGTACTCAATCGAAAATCAATGAAAACTGATGTGCAAAGAAAGGCCAAAATAGAAGCAAAACTTCATCCTTCATGTAATTATCTCGGCCAGTCTTGGACTTGATATATCCGAAGGATAAAGTTGTCCTTAGTTTTTCTCCAGCTCTTTTTTGATAAATGCCACACTCAGAGGTATCTGGGTAACAGATCTGGAACTTTCATCTTCAATCGTTAAATATTCTGTTCCTTGTTTTTTGGCCTCTTTGATGATTCCTGCGATATCAATGTCTCCAGTTCCCAAGACCACATTGGTTTCTACATCTCCTTGCCCATCTTTAGATCCTGGAGTACCTTTTTTTCGGTCTTTGAGATGAAGAATTGGAAATTTGCCAGGATATTTTTTCATGATTTTCAGCGGATCTCCTCCACCCATTTTTACCCAGAACACATCCATGTTAAAACCAAAGTTTTTGGCATTGTCCAGCATGTAATCAAACCTGACTTTATTACCGTCTTTGGTAAATTCATATCCATGTGGATGATATAGAAAAGTAATTCCCTCTTTCTTCAGTTCCGCACCTACAGCATTGAACAGTGCAGTAGCTATTTTGATTTCTTCCATAGAGATAGGGCCTTCTGCGTGAGGTATCCAGTAGCAGATGGCGTATTCTGCACCATATTTTTTTGCCTGATCGATAATGGGTTGAATGTCTTTTGTGAGCTGCATATACTCAGCACCCACACCTATGACACGCAGATTGTTGTCAGCAAGAAGTTTTGAATATTCCTCATCTGACATCCCGTATCCGCCCCCACCTTCCAGTGCCGAAATTCCCCAATCCGATATAAGCTCATGATATTTAATAGGATCTACTTTCATTTCATTCCGCAAGGAATATAACTGCAGTGCCACTTCCTGAGCTTGAACACCTAGCGTACATCCAAGCAAAAAGAAGGTAAATAGAATTTTTTTGATCAAATTTTTCATATTTGGTTAACTTAGGTTTGACCTAAAATATGCATTATTCTGCAGTTTTCGATAGTAATTCTTAAATTGATGTTTTACCCTTTACCTATGAATTCTGATCGAAGAAAGTTTATCCAAAATACCTCGCTGATGGGACTTGCCATGTCAATTTCACCTACCTTTTCTTTTGCCAACAACCGTGATAAAGTAATTGGTCATGGAGAATTTCAGTATCAGGTGGACCCAAAATGGGGGATGCTTGATCCTGCTAAAATCCCTGTAAACAACTGTCACGAGATGGTGATGGATCGTAAGGGAAGGATGATCATGGTGACCGACGAACCAAAAAACAATATCATCATCTACGATCAATCAGGTAAGTTTTTGAAGGATTGGACTCTAAACATGGATCGTGCCCATGGCTTGACCTTGGTGGATGAAGGAGATGCAGAATACCTTTGGATTTCGGATAATGCAGGCAGAGTGGTGAAAACTTCCCTGGATGGTTCCATTGTCGCGGAAATAGCCGCCCCGGTAAGTGAGGGTATTTATACTGAGAAAATGTCTTATGTGCCTACAGAAACTACCGTTGCTCCAAATGGAGATTTGTACGTAGCAGACGGATACGGATCGCAATACTTTTTGCAGTACGATAAGAATGGGAAGTTTATCAAGAAATTCGGAGGAAGTGGATCCGGAGATGAGCAGTTCAGTACTGCACATGGCATCACTGTAGACCAGCGTGGAGGTAAGGCACCGACCCTCCTTTGTACATCCAGAGGTCATAATTCCTTCAAAAGATTTAGTATGGATGGTGAATATATGGAAACGATCTTTTTGCCAGGAGCATTTGTGTGTAGACCTGTGATTCATGGAGACCATCTCTATGCAGGTGTGTGCTGGTCTCGTCTTCGATATTTAGAGCAAACACCGGATTCTGGTTTTGTGACTATCCTAGACAAGGATAATAAAGTTGTTTCAAATCCGGGTGGCACGGCGCCGGAATATAGACATGGAGAACTGCAGCTTATGGTGCAATCCGAAGCTATCTTTAAGCATTGTCATGATGTGTGCATAGATCAGGATGAAAATATCTATGTGTGTCAATGGAATGCGGGCAAGACATATCCTATTAAGCTTACGAGAGTATGATAGATTACTGCAATTTTATTTAAGCTAATTTTTAAAAATAGAACGTATGAAAAAAGTTACTGTAGGCTGGTTTGAGATCCCAGTCAAAGAAATGGATAGGGCTTTAGCATTTTATCAAAAAGTCTTCGATTGCCAACTTCAATTGATGGACATGGGTGATTTTCAAATGGCAATGTTTCCCGGTGAAGGAGGAGGCCAAGGAGCAGAAGGTAGTCTGGTTTTCCACAAGGATTTTTATGAACCAAGTAGTTTGGCTGGAACTCTAATCTACTTTGTCTCTGAAGACGTCTCTATTGAGCTTGCAAGAGTAGAAGAGGCTGGAGGGACAGTTCAGATTTCCAAACGTATGATTTCACCTGATTATGGATTTATGGGTGTTTTCTTGGATTCTGAAGGCAATCGGATCGGCCTTCATTCCATGAAATAAAACCTCCCTAAGCTAGAATTACATTTGTTTTAGAAATGGAAACAAACTGATGTAGTCGCTCAATAAGAAATGATGAGCGACTACATCAGGTTTTACCTTTTACAGGAAATTGAGCTAGATAATCACTACTCTTAGACTCAAAGCTCCATGTGCTCCTACAACCAGGGATTGTTCAATGTCGGCGGTTTTGGAAGGTCCTGCGATAAAAATTCCAAAGCCGGATTTGGCCATTCCTATTCGATTATATGCTTCATGCATATTTCCCACGATATTTTCCTTCTTGATCACGATGACCAAGTGGGCAGTGATAAATGGGATTGCTCTTAGATTCAGGTTGCTTTCATCCAGCCAGATGGCGGCATTTTCAGCAGAGGCAAATTGCCCCTCAATAATTGCTAAGTCTAAGTCTGCGAAATCAGAAGGATGCTGAGGCAGGTCGCAATTGTTGAATTTTGCAAAAGTTGGACTTGAGCTATATATCTTTTTGAAAGTAGTCTCTGCGATCATTTGCTCAAGCTCTTTCTTACTTACCACCGAACCTTTATTTCCAGCCAGAGAAATGGTGTAAGTTTCTACTAGATCAGTAGCAACATCAAAATCTGGAATATCCGGAAGCGGTTTTTCCTCCAGCTTTAATCTTTGGATTGCTGCCAATATGGATTCTTTGCTGCTCATTTTCTATTCTTTTTGTACCAGGCTTTGAACGATTCTTCAGGTAGGTCAGGTAGATTTCTTCCTTTACCCCAAGCATTCAGTGGATTGTAGATGATGCTATCCGGCAAAGTTTTTAAGGATGCGCGCATCATTTTGCCGGATATTCTGTAAGCCAATGGGCTTTTAAAGATTCCATTTGCCATTTTCATGGAAAGACCCTTCAATGAGGTACCATGAGCTTTGGTGATTACCTGTCGCCACTCGTACAGTTGCTCGTGGATGTTGATTTTAACAGGGCAAACGTCAGAGCAGCTACCGCAAAGGGTGGATGCGAAGGGTAGTGTGCTATATTTTTTCAGATCAATGCCTGGTGAAAGTATGGATCCAATAGGTCCGGGAACTGTGCTTCCATAGCTGAATCCTCCGCTTCGTCTATAAATAGGGCAGGTATTCATACACGCTCCACAGCGTATGCATTTCAGGGAATTTCTGAATTTCTCCCTGCCAAGTTGCTTGGTCCGGCCATTGTTTACCAGGATTAAGTGAAGTTCTTTGCCTGGGGATGGACTTCTGAAGTGAGAGTTGTAATTCGTGATTGATTGTCCCGTAGCTGATCTAGCTAGTAATCTAAGGAATACTCCTAGGTCTTTTCTTCTGGGAATAAGCTTTTCTATACCCATACAGGCTATATGTGTATCCGCGAGATGCACACCCATATCTGCATTTCCTTCATTAGTACAGACCACAAATTCTCCAGTCTCGGCTACAGCGAAATTAACACCTGTGATGGCCACTTTAGCCTGAAGGAATTTTTCCCGCAGATGTAATCTTGCAGCTTGAGTTAAGTAAACAGGATCGATATTGTCTTTTTCTGTTTGTAGCTTCTCGTGGAAAATCTTGGATATATCAGCCTTTTTCAGGTGAATAGCAGGCATCACAATATGACTTGGTGGCTGCTTCAGAAACTGAATAATCCGCTCTCCCAAATCAGTATCCACTACCTCAATTCCCTTAGCTTCCAAAAATGGATTTAAGTGACACTCCTCTGTGAGAATGGACTTACTTTTGACTACAGTAGTGCATTTCTTTTCCTCCAGAATTTTCCCAATGATCTGATTATGTTGGTCCGCATTTTCAGCCCAGTGAACTTTGATGCCATTAGCTGTGGCTTTTTTCTCCAATTCTTCTAAATAAAAATCAAGCTTGGAAAGCGTGTGATCTTTAATTTGTGAAGCAAGCTCACGCAGCTTTTCCCATTCAGGAATCTGATGGATTGTGGCATCTCGATTTTGGCGTACGATCCATAGCGTGTCATCGTGCCATTTTGCACGTTCTTTATCTTTTAGAAAAACCGTTGCATTCTGAGGATGACTCATGAGATGACCTGGTTAAGAATTTCTGCAAAATGCATGAGTTGTACGTTGTCTTTATCGCGTGTCGCGATTCCCTGCATGTGCATGATGCAGGACATATCTCCACCTACGATGATTTCTACGCCCTTATCCAAGTGATCAGCTATACGGTCTTTGCCCATCTGCACGGATATGGATTCTTCGCTTACCGCGAAAGTTCCGCCGAAACCACAGCATTCATCTTTTCTGGTTAATTCTACTACTTCCAAACCCTCTAAATCTTTCATCAACCGCAATGTTTTATTATAAACTGGTTCGTTTCTTTCGGAATCGCTGGCAAGTCTCAATCCGCGCAATCCATGACAGGAAGCATGAAAGCCAATCTTATGAGGAAAGCAACCTTTGATTGAATCAACCTTCAACACATCTGTGATGAATTCACTGAGCTCGTAGATGATTGACTGTATGTGTTCCTGGTTTTTGTGAAGCTTATCTATTTTCGGGGAATGTTCCTTAACATGTAAAACACAGCTACCTGATGGTGCTACTATGTAATCAAATTCGGCAAAATCACGGATGAATTTGGCAGTAGTTCCTTGGGTGTCCGCCTCAAAACCCGCATTTGACATAGGTTGTCCACAGCACGTCTGATTCAAGGGATAGGTGACCCTGCAGCCTAATTTTTCCAGTAATTCTAGCGTAGCAATCGCTACATTCGGATAAAACTGATCTATGTAGCATGGGATAAATAGGCCGATATGTGGAGAGTCTTTAGTCATTGATGGGTAAATTAAGCGATCTAATCCATTGAAACCAGCATCGCCGCTCCTAATGCAGATCCATTTGGAAAATCACTCGGAATGATCTTTACTCCTGGTAGTTTTTTGCGAAGCATCTCTACAAAGATATCGTTGGCATTGAAGCCACCATCTATGAAAAGTCTTCCTACAGGCGCATTGTCCAATACAAGTTTTATAGCAGCAGTTTGAAGATCTGTGAGCTCATGGATAAAGGAATAATAGGCTTCAGTAAATTCCGGAATCAAGTGCCATGTTGATTCGGTGGGATGATCGATCCCATAATCTTCTGGTTTGAGGTGTTGAAAATGAATACGTTTTACCTCAGATTTTTTTACTTTTTCGTACAGCTCAGCACTAAACTTCAATTTCTTGTATGTTCCAAGAGGCATCTTAAAATGCTCGTAAAGCTTCTCTACCTGATATTTGTGCTCTTCACCTATAAACAATCTTGAGATTTTGATGGGATCACCTTTAATGCTTAAGAAATGAAGACAATCACATTTCAGCTCTTTTTTGGTGAGTTTTGTCTTATTAAATGGATTGATGCAAATCGACCAGGTACCAGTGGAAAGCAAGGCAAAAGGTTCTTTTTCCTGCTCTATATATGGTAGCAGTGCAGACGAAGAATCATGGACACCAATTCCACAAGGTATATTTCCCAGTTCAGGCTTGGTCTTCAACAGTGTATTACCTGGAACTATCGGTGGTAATAATTTTCTTATTCCTTCGCGATCCACCCACTCATGGTAATCATTTGCCTCGTAATCCCACAATCCTGTATGACAGCCAATGCTAGTGTAGTCAGAGACCATTTCACCTGTAAACAGAAAACTTAAGTACTGAGGAAAATGGAATGAGTGGGCAATTTTTTTGAATAATTCCGGCTTGGTGTATTTAATGAAATAAAGCTGTAGTCCAGAATTCAGCATGGCCAATGGAGGAGAAGATGTAGCACGACAGAAGGTCATTTTCCCACCATTCTCCTCATAAAACCTATTTAAAAGATCTTCAGGAAAAGGTTTGAGGTAATCATACAAGGGAGTTGCAGGGTTACCATTTTCATCTGTGTGGACGAAAGAAGCTCCATGACAGGAGAAATTCAGTAGCTTAATCTCATAATCCGGAGATTGTAGAGCTTCTTTAAAAGTGGTTAGCATCCATTCTTCAAGCGGTGCCAATGGTTCACTAGGGAAATTATCTTCATCAGGAATAGCATCCAGTCGTATGTATGAACTGTGAACTTCGGCTAACTTATCATCAAAAAGAAAGAATTTCTTGTTCGTCTTGCCAATGTCAAATACAGCCGTTACGGGAATTTTACTCATATCAACGCTATCAAAGCGATTTTCTAATGATCATCTTAAAAGGATTTTTTATAGGGATTCTATCCTCACCTCCCAGGATTTGATTTGCGATGGACTGACCCATCTGAATGAAATCTGTAGAAATGGTAGTAATTCCTTCCGCCAGAATCTCTTTCAGCGGAGTTTCATTGTATGAAATTATCCCAATGTCCTTACCTAATTCTAAATCCTGCTCGCGGGACTTTTTCACAATATTTGCCAAATCAGTTTCGGCTAATACTATAAATGAATCTCCTTCGTAAAGTGGTTCATCATCGATTCCATCCAAAATCACATTGGTGAAATTATGGAAAAAGCAAAAACGCTTAAATCCATCTATGATCTCTACCGGATACATTTCACCCTTGGGAAATACCAGAATCAACCTGGAGTACTTTCGCAGATGTGTAATTCCTGATTCCAGTGCTTCCAGTATATCTCTGGCAAAATCCTGATAAACTCCTGGAAATTCATTCTCGTGGTTTTTAACGTCACGGTCCATAATAAGGAGTTTATCTTTTGGAATTTGCTTGATCAAATCATAGCAGGTTTCAGGATGTGTATTTTCATCGAAGAAATGTGGCGCCAAGACGTAATAGTTGTAATTTCCCAAATTTCGCTCTAGTAGACTTTCGAAAATTGAGCGGTTGTAATGGTGAATTTGCAAATCTACGGTCGCCTGATTCCCCAATGTCTCCACTATAGAATAATAGATGATTTTCTTATATGAACTAAGTTTATTGAATATCAATAGCACCTTTACCTTATTAGCCATATTCGTCGAACTTATATAGAATCCTTTACCTCTTACAGAGGTGATGATCCCTCTGTCACGGAGTTCATTATAGGCCTTTTCTACCGTGTCCCTGGAAAGAAGAAAGTCAAAACTTGTTTCATTAATCGAAGGAATTCGGTCTCCGATTTTGAGTTTTCCCCGGTCTAGATCATCGAGGATAAGATTGACTACTTGCATATACTTAGGAGTACGTGAATCCGTGTGGATTTTTTCTGATTTGTCAACTAACATACCATTTTGGGTTATTGTTGGGGGTACTATAGGTAATCGAGGTTCATAATCTTAAGGCTATCTAGGGAATGCAGCAGCAAGGCCACCATCCACATTTAGCATATTTCCAGTGCTTTTGCCCAGTTGGCCGCTCACGAAAACAAATGCTGCATTTGCGATATCGCTGGTCTTCACACTTTCTTTTAATAGGGTGCGGTTAGCATAGAACTGAGGAAGATCTTTTACATTAATTCCATAAGCTTTAGCGCGGTTTTCTCCCCATCCACCTTCCCAGATGTTGGAGTTTTCAATCACAGCGTCGGGATTGACTACGTTAACTTTGATTTTGTCCTCAGCCAGTTCAGCTGCCATCAGTCTTGACATGTGAAGCTGCGCTGCTTTTGCAGTGCCATAAGCAACATTTTTGGGACCGGCTACTAAGCCATTTTTGCTGGCGATATTCACAATATCTCCACCATGACCTTGAAGTTTCATGATTTTGACTCCGGCTTTGGAAATGTGGTATTGGCCCATTACCAGGATGTCATTTAGTTTATCCCAATCTTGATCAGTGTGATCTTCAAAAGATTTGCTGATTGAGATTCCTGCATTATTCACCATAATATCCACTCCGCCAAATTGCAGACAGGTAGCTTCTATAGCAGCTTCCAGGCTTTTTCCGTCTGTTACATCAAGTTTTACGGCTAGAAATGAATCTCTTCCATATTTTTTGAGAAGGGAGTCGCTGGTTTGTTTTAATCTTTCTCCGTCAATATCAGTGACGACAACGCAAGCACCCTCTTTTATGAATTTTTCTACGATAGCCAAACCTATTCCTCCTGCACTTCCTGTTACCAAGGCTACTTTTCTGGAAAGGGGTTGCTCTTTTGGCATTCTCTGAAGTTTCGCTTCTTCCAATAGCCAATATTCAATGTTGAAAGCTTCCTGAAGTGGTAGCGAAACGTATTCGGATACTGCTTCAGCACCACGCATAACATTGATGGCGTTGATGTAAAATTCACTTGCCACACGGCTGGTCTGTTTGTTTTTTGCGTAGCTAAACATGCCCACGCCTGGCCAGATAATAATTACTGGATTTGGGTCCCTAATGGCAGGGCTATTCGAATGTTTATGGTTTTCGTAATAGTCAGCGTACATTTCTCTGTAAGCCTGAAATGCTACTTCCAATTTCTCCTTCAGCGCCGAAGGATCAGATAAATCCATATCAGCATCAATATCCAATACCAAAGGTGAAATTTTCGTTCTCAAAAAGTGATCAGGACAGCTGGTACCCATAGGCGCCAATTTGCCAAGATCATTACTGTTGATGAATTGTAGAACTTCAGGGGCATCGGTAAATGTACCGACCATTAGATTCTCAGAAGAAGCAAGACCTCTTAGCAGAGGAGCAAGCTTAGCTGCTTGACTTTTTCTCTGATCTTCAGGAAGGGATTTGACTTTTTCACCTCCAAAAACAGGACGTGTTTTGCCGTAATTCTGGGCTAAGTATTCTGAAGCAGTTTCAATCACTTCCAGACTGTTCATGTAACATTCGTATGATGTATCACCCCAGGTGAAAAGACCATGTCCGCCTAGCATGATGCCTCTGATTCCAGGGTTTTCGTCAAGTGATTGCTTTAACTGTAAGCCTAGATCGAAACCTGGCTTTTGCCAAGGAACCCAGGAAATCTGGCCGTTCCATAGTTCCTGAGTAATTTTTTCGCCATCCTTCGATGCAGCGATAGCAATGGCGGCATCTGGGTGAAGGTGATCAATATGCTTGAAAGGTAGAAAAGCATGCAAAGGTGTATCTATGGAAGGCGCCTTGGAATTTAAATCGTAAATACAATGATTGAAAAGCTCAACCATTTCATCTTCAAATTCCAGACCTCTATAAATACCTTTTAAAGCGCGTAGTTTGTCAACATATAGTCCTGCCAAACCAGATTTAGTCAAGGTTCCGATGTCCCCACCTGAGCCCTTTACCCACATGACTTCTACTTGTTCATTTGTCAGTGGATCTGCCTCGTAGGTTTTGCAGCTTGTATTTCCACCACCGTAATTGGTGATTCTCAAATCAGCACCAAGAATATTTGAGCGGTATATTAATAAGTCAACCTCTTTTCCTTCAAGCGATGAAGCTACCGCTTCATCCCATAGATAACTTACGTATTGAAATTCTTTAGTCGTTTGATTCATGTGGTTTGATGATTGTTCTGATAGTGAATATGAGGTAAAAGATTCCTTTAGGTATCCTGTGCTGTCTTGAATCTGAATGAATTTTCAGGTAGTTGACAGCCTATCAGTGGTTATAATATTTGGTTGATTTTAGTAAAGCAAATGAGATAATATTTTTGAAAATGATTCTAATTAGATATTCATAATTTTCCTCCAATTAGTTGCCGGAGATATCAAATAATTTAACGCATGTTAAAGTTGATCACTGATTAATTTAAGCTAAATCTAAAAAGTAAAACCCAGAATGCATAAACACAGAGAGGGTAAGTGTATATCGTAACCAAACTTTAATACACTAGTAAAGCTGGCCATTCTTTTGAATGATCAGAGAATAAATAAAAATTTTTGCTTATTCCCGGCGATCCTGTTTTTGGAGAATTTTTTGTGCGAACAAGAATTGGAACCTGCATTTATATCTGAAGAGCTAAGTAGGTAAAAAAGTAAAATCTGGCTTTTTCATTTAGTTATGGGCTAAATGGCTGGTTTCCTAAGCTGCAGTGATTTTTTGAAGGCATAAATTCGTTGAAAGTATGCCTACTAAAACTGGCCTGCTTTTCCACAAATCGTGTATATACGAAACAGGATCATCATACTATTATGAAAATATCCCCTGAGCAACTCTTATCTTTTTCTTCCACTGATTTTCATACCCGATCACTGGATCTTTTGCGGGAGCGCACTTCACAGCAGAATATTGACTTAGAAGAAATTATCCGCAGAATTGAGGTTTTTCAGATAGCAATTCCCAGTGCCGCTCTGGGAAATGGAAAGTCAGGAAATGGTAGATCCAGAACTGGCGGGGAACCGAGGAGCCTGAATGAGAAGCTAGAAGATATAGGCTTGCTTCAGCAATTGACACGTAAAACCAATGCTGTATCTATTTACATACCTTGGGATTTGCCTGAGGATTTTAAAGAGGTAAGAGGATTGGCAGATGAACTCAATCTGAAATTTGACACGATGAACAGCACTAGGTTTCAGGATCCAAATCAAAAGGAGCTTGCTAAGCTTGGCTCTTTGGGTAATCCTGACAAGTCTATACGCGAAGAGGCTGTCGCCCATAATGAAGAGGTAATAAACATCGGTAAAAAACTGGGAAGTAAAAGGCTTACTGTGTGGATGGCAGATGGAAGTAATTTTCCTGGGCAGTCCAACTTTAGAAGTACACTTGGATGGACTGAAGAGTCTTTACGGGAGATATATGAATTCATGCCTTCGGATTGGGAGTTGATGTTGGAGTACAAACCCTATGAGCCAAATGGATATCATACAGTAGTTCCGGATTGGGGCACGTCATCTTTGCTGGCAAAGCGGTTGGGAAGTAGAGCCAAAGTTCTGGTGGATTTGGGGCATCATTTACCAAAGACGAATATTGAACAGATTGTAGCTACACTGATGTATCAAAATCTCCTGGCAGGCTTTCACTTCAATGACAGTAAGTATGGAGATGATGACATGAATTCAGGTAGTATCAAGCCTTATCAGTTGTTCTTGATATTTTGCGAACTAATTGGTGGTGATCAGGATAAAGCACAGAATTGGGAAAGTATTTCTTGGTTGATCGATACGAGCTATAATACTCAAGACCCTTTGGTGGATTTAATCCAAGCTTTGGAAGCCATTACCATTGCTTATGCCAAAGCTCTTCTTGTGGATAGGAAGCAACTTCTTGCCTGCCAATTGAATGGGGAATTTTCACAGGCACAGGAGATTTTGCAGATGGCATATCTGACGGATGTGAGGCCTCTAGTTTGTGAAGCAAGAGTGAGAGTCGGTGGAGCCGCCGAACCACTGGAAGCTTACAGGATGTTGATGATAAGAAATAAATTAGTTCAGGAAAGAGGAGCCAGATCTTATCATTCTATTTTTTAGCCAGAGGTAAAACTTATTATCTTCGGGTATGTCTAAACGCACAATTTTACTTGTTGACTACCTGCTTATTTGCATTTCTTTAGTGTTCACTAGCTGCAGCTCCAAATCAGAAAAGACAGGGGAGAAAATAGAACCTAAGGAGAAGGTTAATATTATATTTATCCTTGCGGATGACCTCGGATATGGTGATCTGGGTTTTTTAGGCCAGGAATATATAGAAACTCCCAACATTGACCGACTTGCGAAGGAAGGCATGTTTTTTAACAACTTTTACTCAGGAGCTACAGTATGCGCTCCCTCCAGATCATCTTTTTTGACAGGCCTGCATACCGGTCATACTCCTATACGGGGAAATCTGGAAGTTATGCCCGAGGGCCAATATCCAATGCCAGATTCGATCCAATCAGTTGCTAAGGTGATGCAAAGTGCCGGCTATAGAACTGGAGCTTTTGGGAAATGGGGTTTGGGATTTATAGGTACTTCAGGAGATCCAAATAAACAGGGATTTGACGAGTTTTATGGTTACAATTGCCAGCGTTATGCGCACAGATATTACCCTTCACACCTATGGCATAACGACGAAAAAATCGTTTTGGAAGGGAATGGGTGGATGGAAAAAACGGTGTATGCGCCAGATGAGATACAGAAAGAAACAATTACATTTTTAGAGAAAAATAAGGAAAATCCTTTCTTTCTTTTTATGCCGATCGTGATGCCCCATGCTGAACTGGCATCTCCAGATGATGAGATTTTTCAAAAATATAGAGCAAAATTTACTAAGGAAAAATCATTTCCAGCAAGAGAAGGATCTGAATATGGTCCAGATTTGAATATATCGGGATATCAGTCGCAAGCGTATCCACACGCAACTTTTGCAGCGATGGTGGGGCGAATAGATCGGTATGTAGGAGAAGTGCTGACTAAGTTGGAGGAATTGGGATTAGTTGAAAATACACTGATAATTTTTGCTTCAGACAACGGTGCTCATCAAGAAGGGGGAGCCGACCCGGATTTTTTCAATAGCAATGGCCCGTATAGAGGCTATAAAAGAGATCTGTATGAGGGAGGTGTTCGTACTCCTATGATCGCTTGGTGGCCTAATAAAATTAAAGCAGGTTCACAAGGTGATCACATATCTGCTTTTTGGGATCTGTTACCCACATTTGCTGAAGTGGCAGGTGCCGAAATTCCAAAAAATATTGATGGTATTTCCTTTTTACCTGCGTTGTTGGGAAATAAAGATCAGCAAGAGCACGAGTATTTGTACTGGGAATTTCATGAGCAAGGAGGTAAGCAAGCGGTGCGGCAAGGAAAATGGAAGGCAGTAAAACTTCAGGTTTTTGGTATTGCGACTCCGGTGATTGAGCTATATGATTTAAGTGCAGACATAGGAGAAGAGCATGATATTGCTGATCAATATCCGGAAAAAGTAAAGGAATTGGAAGAGTTGATGAATTCGGCACATAGGCCCAATCCGGTTTTTGGATTGTTGCCCAATGAGCGCAAAGAATAAGAAGCAACTAAAAAAAGGCGAAGAATAGTCTCCGCCTTTCGGTACCCAATCTATTTACTGTAAAACCTTTGAATTATTAATTTACTTTATATACTAATTGTAGCTGTCCTTCTCTGTCCTGTATAAGTTTTATTCTTTGTGTAAATTATTGGTTGAGTTCTATTTTAAAGATGTTAGATGAAAAAAATTATCCTAAAAAACTCAAGTTTTATATTTCTCTTGGCTGGTGCTTTAGCATGTACTAATCCTAAAAGCTCTTTCATAGAAGAGGAAACAAGGCAACCTTATGAAACTGTAGGTTCCATAGAGAGGTTGGACTCGGCAATAAATTCATTGATACCTGCCGGAGCTGAGATCGAAGTTTTGGCCTCAGGATTTGAATGGTCAGAAGGTCCACTTTGGTTAAACGATCAAAGTGCAGTCATATTCACTGATGTGCCAACCAACAAAATATGGAAATGGTCAGAGGAGGATAGTTTGAGTTTGTACTTGGAACCGTCGGGCTATTTGGGGACGGAAACAAATAAGAAAGAGCCTGGGGCAAACGGTTTGGCTTTGGATGAAGATGGTAGTTTAATTCTTTGTCAGCATGGGGAGCGGAGATTAGCAAAAATGAATTCCCCACTTTCAGATCCAAAAGCTGAATTCACCGCCTTGGTATCTGAGTTTGAGGGTAAAAAATTCAATAGTCCAAATGATTTGGTTCTGAATAAATCAGGTCAGATATTTTTCACTGATCCGCCATACGGTTTAGACGACTGGAATCCAAAAGAGCTGGATTTTCAGGGCGTGTATAGATTGGATAAGGATGGTAGCCTTAGTTTGCTATTGGACAGCCTTACCCGACCAAATGGAATAGGCTTAAGTCCCGACCAAAAGATACTTTACATAGCTCAGTCTGATCCTCAGAAAGCCAGATATTATTCCTTCGATTTGAATGAAAACGGTGACATACTTGGAGGCAGAATTTTGCTGGATGCTACTTCCAGCGTTGGGGATAAGTTGCCTGGCCTTCCAGATGGATTGACTGTCCACAGCTCAGGAACTCTCTTTGCCTCCGGTCCAGGGGGAATATGGGTAATCAGTCCGGAGGGTAATCATCTAGGAACTATTAAGACAGGTCAGGGCACTGCGAATTGTACTTTTGATGCGGATGAGACTTATTTATACATTACTGCGGATGCCTATTTAATGCGGGTAAAGGTAAAGTGATTTTTTCTGTCTGAGATTTTCGAGTTAATTACTGTAATGTTCTTAAGTTGTTAACAACCATGTATTTAAGGTGAATAAGTCTGTTCGTTTAGAATAAAATTTTGTGGAAAGATGGTGGGGAAATAAGGCTTTCAATAATTGTAATTTGTTAAAATTTTAGAGAGATTTATTAAACCAAGTAAGAGATAAAAGATCGGAAATACGATTCCGGATTAAGATTGAAAGCTCGCAATTAAAACATGAATGGTCAAACTCCTTCGGGATTTGTCTGAAATGGATAACCACAAAAGTGTTGATTGAACAAAGCCTTAGGGCAGAGTGGTGGAGTGAATAGATCGAAATTTTGAATCTGGGAAACTAGATGAAAATCTTAAACAGTAGCTTGGCTCTTGATGAAGATCAAGGTCCTCATCAGGAGAAAGGGAAGCGTTCGAAAGAGGGTTTCCCTTTTTGCATTTAGACCATCTTACTCCAGTCCCAGATCACAATATTCCACTCATGCACACCGTCGTGAAAAGTATGGATCACCTCAAAACCTACTCTCAAGTGAGCACGCATAGAACGATGGTTTGAGGTGGAGATTTCTGTGATAGCAAAGTCATATTTATTCTCAAATGCCTCCCGGTATTTTGCGTAGCATTTGTCAAATAATCCTTCGCCTCGGTAAGATTTTCCAATACATACTTGACCTACAGCTATGTAATTGTATTCGCTAACTTTTCTCCCATTAAACATAATCTCATCAAACTGACGAAACATAGGCACTAACTGCGGAATGTCAGCTCTAGAATCTTTTGTCATAGCCAAAATATAGGCAGCAATGATATTGCCATCCAATGCAACAATATGGGCTTCAATGTCATTAAGTTTTTTTAAGTCTTCCAATGAATGCTGGACATATACAAAGCCTTGATTTGCTTTCTCATCTTCTGAAATCAATGTGCTTAAATTTGCCTTTTGTAGGTCTATGATGCCTTGTAAATCTTCTGTGGATTTACTTTGAACCAATGTTAACATGCTGAAAATAAATGAAGGTTTACTCTGATGACTTTCCCGAAGTTGAGTCCACTTTGAAAGATGGGCTGATGTAGTCTTCAGGCAAATAGGTGGAAGGAATGGTAATTTGATTTCCATCCCGTGCTGCCCGGTAATGAGGAGACATTATCTCCACGCCAGCCTCATTAAATGCATCCTGTATACGAGAATGTAATTCAGAGTAAATGGCTGCAGCTTTCTCCGGAGTAGTGGTGTAAGCATTGATTTGATAGCTCACATAAAAATCATCAAGACTTGTCTGTAACACAAAAGGAATAGGTGCCTTTAAAATCCTATCCGTTTTCATGGCTGACCCTATCAGTAGCTCGTGAACTTGCCTCCATGGCACATCATATCCTATGGTAACAGTGGAATGAAGAATAAGCCCGGGTCCGCTTGCTACAGAAGAATAATTAATCGTCTTTCCTGCGAGGATAGAAGCATTCGGGATGGTTACTTCTTCATTTTTGATTGTTCGAAGTCGAGTCACGAGCATAGTTTTCTCAATAACGTCACCAGTAGTATCTCCGATCTTTACGCGGTCTCCAAGCTTGAATGCTCTCATATAAATGATCACCAGCCCTGCAATGATGTTACTTATGGCAGATGATGAACCCAGTGAAATCAATAAACCCAAAAACACGCTCACTCCCTGAAATGCAGGTGAATCAGAGAATGGTAGATTATTGAATATGACTATAAATGAAAAAGCAATTACGAAAATCTTCACCAAGTTGAATGTCGGCTTTGCCCACTCAGGATAGAAGCCCGGAATTGAGAGTGTACCTTTTTCCACTTCCAAGGAAATGAAGCTGATTGCCTTAGTGATATAATAGGTGATAAAAACCACTACCAATATCATAAAGAGCTCAGGAAGGTATCCGATAAAACCAAAGACGATAAGTCTTACAGGGGAAGTGATGTAGTTAAGAAGCGTAGTAGCCAACCCTTTGGTCGCAGGAAAAATGCTGAAAATTATAGGCAGGGAAAGATAAAGCAGTAAAATGATCAGAAAGATCTTAGCTGCTCGCATTACGATAAAAAACATCCTTTCCTCTCGCTCAGCAGACAGAATCTCGTAGTTTTTAATTTTTACGCCTTTGAAGAATTTATGCCATTTTCGCAGGATAAAATCAATCAACTTATTGAAACCTTTGTTGATGAGTTTTACCAAAAAGAACAGGATTATAAAAATCCCCAATAAAAACCCTGTTCTTGTTAAATTAGTTATAAGATTTTTCTCGCTGTAATGAGCAACATAGCTGGCCTTTATCCTAGAAAGATATTCTTCCGCAATTTCCATTTTGCTTTTGCCCATGATAGTGGCATCCGCTTGGGTAATACTTCCTATCACCAAATCACCATGAGTTACTTCCACTGCCAGTTCGTCCTCAAAAACTGATAAGAGTAAGGTGTCGAACTCTTCATTATCAATAAGTGATTCCAGTTTTTTGCTTTGGTTTTCAGCTCTCTCTTTGGCTGAATAGGGGCCTAGATTGGCAGAAATATAATGCACTGTATCCGTCAAAAAAATCACTGGACTTTTCTCGATTTGGGAAAAAGTAGTTGTGTCCGAACTGGACTTTTGAACAGCAATGACTTTGATTATGGCTCCGCAAAACAGAATTGTAAAAAGTATAGTGAACCGTAATCTTTTTGACGAATTAAATTCAAAAGTCATGGATAACTGGGATAAAGCCTTTTCTCCAAATTTAATGGAAGTATTTGGTGGATTGTTTTCCAATCAATTTAAATTTAATTATTTGCTTTGCTGTAGTTTTGATCAAACCCTGAAATATCATGAAGTTTAATAAAATCTTTTTCGGGCTGTGGATTTTCATCTTCGCTCTTTTCGCATATTGGCAATTCAATGACCCTGATCCAGAGGTTTGGGTGAGTATTTATGGAGTTGCTATCATCTTCTGCATTTTAGGTACACGAGGGATTTTCCCAAAGATACCTTTGACTGTTCTTGCTGTTGCTTGTATTCTTGGAGCCATTTATTACTGGCAAGGAGATGTGGGTGGTTGGGTTTCCCAGGAAGTGGAGCAACATAATTTGAGCATGAAGACCCAGTCGATGGAAGAATCCAGAGAGACTTTTGGTCTTCTGATTATTCTTATAGTAATGCTTCCTGCGTTGTGGAAAGCATGGAAAAAATGAGAATAGCCTGAAAGTAAAACTTTTACCATAAATTGGCTTAAGTACTCAAACCCAATAATCATGAAGAAACTATTCCTAAGTATGATCGCAATGCTTTTTGCCTTTGGTGGCTTTTCCCAACAATTACTTGAAAGCAAGTCCACCTATTTCGAAATTAGAAAATACTATGCTAATGAAGGTAAGCTCCCGGACCTCATTAAGCGTTTCGAGGATCATACGATGGCGTTATTTGAGAAAAGTGGAATGGAAAATATTGCCTATTTCCTGCCTGCGGATAATACTGATAATTCTATGACTTATATACTGGGCTATCCTGATCAGAAATCCCGGGATCGTATGTGGGAAAAATTTAGTAATGATCCCGAGTGGCAGAAAGCTAAAAAGGAGTCGGAGATCAATGGAGGTCTTGTGAAAAGTGTTGATCAAACTTTCATGAAGCTTGCTCCAGGATTGAATGACACTTCCAAACCTCGACCAAGTGGAATTTTTCAGCTCAGAACCTACACTTGCTTTGACGGTAAACTGGATAATCTAATAACTAGATTTAAGGATCATACGCAGGACATATTTGAAAAGCAGGGTTTGAGAAATTACCCTTATTGGGTTACGGTAGAGAAAGATGGCAGTCAGCCCAAGTTAGTTTATCTTTTAGCAGATAAGGATCAGGCATCATTTGAAAAGGATTTTCAGAACTTCCTCAAAGATCCTGCATGGGTAAAAGCCAGAGATGCCTCTGAAGCAGACGGGAAAATAGTTGAGAAAGTTGATGCTCAGTTCTTTAAGACTTTGCCTTTCTCTCCTATGAAATAATACGGAGTGCAGCGGTTTGCCATTGATTTTCGTAGAGGGTAAAAGCTCATTTTCATTAAAATACCTTCTAATGAAAAAATCAATTCTACCTTTTTTATTATGTATCATTCTAGGTTTCGCCTGTCAGGACAATAATGACCCTGCCTCAGCCTGTGGCGTGAATGATCCTGTAGAAAATATACCTTGGTTGAAGCAATTGGCTGAAAATTCAGCGAATGAAAGCTCTGACGGATACTCGTATATCGCGCAGGCTAAATTCAATGGCAAAAGAGTTTTTTATTTAGGCAGCTGCTGTCCGTTCTGCAATTGGAGTTTGAGATTATTGGACTGTGAAGGGAATTTAATGAGTGATGAAGTCATATTTGAGGATTTGGAAGACACTGAAATTATCTGGAAACCTGATAATTCGCAATGTTCTTTTGATTAATAATTTTTTAAAATCCAGGTTTTATTTTGCTTTAATAAAAAACAAAATCCCGATTTGTCTGATCTTCAGAGTTTAGACGAATCGGGATTGTTTTTAAGGTTAGAAATCAAACTTGCTTTCTGCTTTTTTATTTGTAGAACTCAAAACTCTATAGGAGTATATCTTTCAAAAACCTCTGACCCAATACAATTTTCAAGTGGACCACATGGTGGATAGATCCAGGTCATTTTGTCATCGGTGATTTCTACTTCAATTTCCCTTGAGAAATGTTCTTCAACATAAACAAGACTGATACTTGGGACATATGGATTTTCTGATGATTCCGGAACAGTATAAATGTCTGTAGCCTTAATTGTGAGTTGGTTATTCAGGAGAATATAATCACCACTTGATCTTCCAGAATAGCCAAGTAATTCCTCTATATCAGATTTGATGTAAGCTGTTTGGGATTGGAACTTTCCATTTTCTGAAAAAGTATAGGAGCGAATCATTTGCTGGTTGTCGTCTAGATCTATGATATTTCTCCAATATCCTATGACTTTCGAAGAGTTGTCTATTGGTTTTTCGTCCTCTTGACATGAGGTAAATAATGCCGAAATCAAAAGGCTAAGTAAAAATATCCGTGGAAAATCTTTCATAAATGATATTATTTTGGTTTTAGTTATAGGACGTAGATTTAGTTTCAATGGCTACAAGTTTCCTGATAAAATCTTTTGTAAACTTTTTCTAACATTCTGACTTACTTCGAAATAGTGTGAGGAATCTATAAGATTAGATTGGTTTTTATGATTTCAGTGATTTTAAAACCAAAAAAAGCCATCCCGATTTCGGAATGGCTTTAATTTTTGATGATTTTGAAATTTTACTTTGCGTTGAAAGTTAAGCCAGCAAGGATAAATGTTCCAGCTTCACCTCCGTTTATGGTTTTGGTCGTGATGTATAGCTTATGGATCTTACCATCAGCTTGGCCAGTCACAGGAATAGTAAGCGATTCAAAAGCGGGAGCTCCAGCAGGTCCATTCATAGGACCTTGGTTATATTCCTTACTTCCCACCACTTCTCCAGTAGGACTATCCAGTCTCAATTCGAAAACGAATCCATCTGTCAACTTGGCTGTTGCTGCAGTATTCAAGGTAACTGAAGAGATATCTGTCAAATCCACTTTAGAAATCGCAAATGATGCTTCTGTAGCAGGAACCGTCAAAAGATTCTGACCTCCATACGTCATTTTGCTATATCCACCAGTCAGGTCTACTGTAGTGCCTAGGTCAACGGAATTGCTAGAAAGCAAATATGATGTAGAACCTGTCAACGGCTTGATGCCATCTCCACCCTTGTCTGTGTATGAAGCACTTATCATTAAGATACCTGTAGGGGTAGCAGTTTTGCCCATTGTGGAGTTTATGGAACCGTTGCTAGGAAGCGTAGCTTGAGCGACCTGGTCGAGAGAAAGTATATAGCTGATCAAAGCATTTAGTTCAGACTCCGGCAAATCAGGATTGGCAGGCATAACAGTTTCTCCCCATACTCCGCCACCACCGGTTCTGATTTTGTTTTTCAGATAAGGAATATCACTTTCAGAATACTTGCTAGCAACACTGGTATAATCGGGGCCTATTGAAGCCTCAGCTTCTTTATGACAGGTTTTACAAGTCAATGATGCTACCAATGATTTGCCCACCATGGCATCAGTCATGATTTTGTGACCTTGATTTGCTTCAGCCTGATCGATTCCTTCCAGATAATCAGCACTTACGAATAGATTATCAGTATCACTTGCGGCATCAGCGTGATCCTCATCACTTACAGTTACTTCATATGCTACCTGCTTTCCTGGGAAGTAAAATGCTTTATTTCCCTGAATAGCAATAGACACTTCCGGTGCAATGTTTCCGGAATAAACAGAAACTGGAATTCCAGAGCCTTTTAGTCCTGCAGGATCATTTGCAGTCACATTCACTTCATATTCTCCTATATTATTGAACGTATGAGTGAGTGTTGGCTCTTCAGTAGTTTTGCTTTCTCCATTTCCTAGATCCCAGGTATAAGTAATTTGGTCTCCTTCAGGATCTGAAGCTTCAGCGGTGAAAGTTGCCGTAAGAGGATTTGAACCGGAAGTTTTGTCAACTGTGATCTCACTTACGACTGGCGCTCTATTTCCACCATTGTAATCAATTCGGAAAAGACCCGAATCGGCATTTTTAGAAAACCAGCCATTACCGTATTCCAACCCATAGATATGTCCATCAGGACCCATTTCCATATCAATAAGGGCATTGAACTTGGTGCCAGGCATAAAAGGATCCATTTTATCATAATCGCCAGCTTCGGTCATAGAAACCACTTTGATCCAGCCTCTCACCCAATCGTAAATGATCAGTTTGCCATCAAAATAGTCAGGTAGTTTATTCTCATCCGAGTACATATCGGAATAATAAATAGGGCCAACCATGGCATTTCTACCACCAGTACCTAAATCAGGGAATTCAGCAGATTCTCCATATGGATACCATATGAACGCTGGTTGGGTAGGAGGTAATTGCTCAATGCCGGTATTGTTGGGAGAAGTGTTTTTAGGACCGTTTACATCAAACAAATCCCCTGATGATCCATCAGAATAATCATACTGACGGTAAGGGAAGTTATTTGCGATCACGTATGGCCAGCCAAAATTTCCAGCTTTACGGGCTTGGTTTATTTCATCGTACCCACGTGGGCCGCGTGTATCTGTACTGTCTCCACTAGCATCTGGTCCTACTTCACCCCAGTACAAGAATCCAGTCTTCTGATCCACGGATATTCTATATGGATTTCTTAGTCCTTGCACATAAATCTCAGGCTTTGTTCCTTCGGTACCTTTAGCGTAAAGATTTCCTTCCGGCACATCATAAGTACCATCTTCTTTAACTTTAATTCTTAGGATTTTGCCTCTTAGGTCATTGGAATTTCCAGAGCTTCTTCTTGCGTCAAATTGCTTATTTCCAGCTCTAGCATCTAAAGGTGCATATCCACTGTTTTTAAACTGAGTATTTGACTGGTTAAACGGAGTTGAATTATCACCTGTAGAAACAAATAGATCCCCGTCAGGACCAAATGCAATTGATCCTCCCGTATGACAGCAGATCTGTCTTTGAGAATATAGCTCAAGAATGATTTGCTCAGAGCTCATATCCCATACACCGTCTTTGAACTTGAATCTGGAAAGTCTGTTTACTTCCTTATCGGTAGGAGAATAATATACATATACCCAATTGTTGGAAGCGTAATTAGGGTCTTTTTGTAGACCTAATACTCCTTCCTCCGCATTAACACCCTTTACTGAAGTTTTCCAGTAAACATCTAGATTAGCTACTTCAGCTATTTCTTTCGTCTGGCTGTTATAATATAAGATTTCCCCTCTTCTCTGCGCAACCAATACGTCCAAATTAGGAAGTACGGTTAATTCTGTAGGCTCTGTGAATTCACCTACAGCTAACATAGTTTTAGAAAATCTATTTTCTTCCGGGACTTTTTTGCTTTTCGCTTTGGAGAAATCCAAAGCATTGTTTCCTCCCATTGCATACTCAATTCCAGCTAATAGGTGCTTCAAATAAAGCTCCTCAGTATACGATTCGTTGGTATGACCACCGCCGGTGTAGAACGCGCGACCACCATCGTAATCATGATACCAGGCGATAGGATGTTCGCCCATATCGAAACCACCTTTATAGGAATCTTCGTCCAGCGAAAGTAATACATGTACGTCCGGATTCATTTTCTGGTAAGAATACCACTCATCTGTCCTTTCCCAAGAACTTGGAAGGAAGGAAGTAGAAGTGTTTTCCGAATCTACAACAGTCACCTTACCAGCTTGTACATTAGGATTTGGATCGTTGATGCCAGGGTGGTCTACAAAATATCCACCAACTAGGCGATTATACCAACCCCAGTGATACTCCGTATCAGCCGCAGCATGAATACCCACAAATCCTCCGCCCGCTTGAATATATCGCTCAAATTCCGTCTCCTGGACATGATTGAGCACATCCCCGGTTGTACTTAGGAAAATTACAGCAGCATATTGAGCTAGATTTTTTTCGGTGAAGCTTGTGCTTTGTGTGGTCGTATCGACTTCAAAGCCGTTCTCCGATCCTAATTTTTGTATAGCTTCAATTCCTTGTGGAATGGATTCATGGTAAAATCCTGCTGTTTTGCTAAATACAAGCACTTTTGGTTTTCCAGAGCGGGAATTACAGCTCCAGAAACTTACACTCGCAATCAATCCAAGAAGCAGTAAGCTTCTTAGGTTTTTTGGAAAATTCATGGTTATCAAATTTTTGGGTAAATAGGTAATAAGTCTTAATATAGCGTTGGGACTACAAATTGGGGATTTTTTTGATAAAAATAATATTAATTGTCTTTTTGAAACAATAGTAGGAGCCCCAAGGGATTTTATCCGACTATTTCAGCGCCCTTAGAAAGTGAAACTGGGATAAAATCAGCATCTATGTCAAATTTCTCTTTGTAGGCTGTAGACAGAGTATTTTGGAAATTTTGAAGTTCAGCATTTGCAATAAGATTTATAGTACAACCACCAAATCCTCCTCCCATCATTCTGGAGCCTATAATACCAGGTAAAGTCCATGATTTTTCCGCAAGAAAGTCAAGTTCTTCACAGCTAACTTCGAAATCTTGACTTAGGCTTCTGTGTGATTCTTTAAGTAAGTTTCCAAAAACTTTGAGATCACTTGCATGGAGTGCGTTCGACGCTAAATTGACCCGGTCGATTTCTGTGATTACATGTTTCGCCTTAGTGAATAGCTCTTCAGGTAAAATCTGTTTTACCTTATCCAGGTCTTTCACAGGTATATCTCTTAGTGTAGTTGCTTCGGGGTAAGTTGGCTTTAGAAGGGCGACACTTTCTTCACAAGCTTCCCTGCGTTTGTTGTAAGCAGAGTCTGCCAGATTGTGTTTCACCTTGGAGTTGACAAGTAGGAGGGAGTGGTCTCCGAAATCCACCTCAACCTCAAAGTGAGTGTTGGTGCGACAATCCAACAACAATGCTTTGTCTTTGACTCCAAATGCAGATGCATAAGGATCCATTATTCCACACTTCACGCCAGCGAATAAATGCTCAGCCTTTTGGGCATAAAGTACAATTGATTTTTTGGTGATCGTCAGTTTAAAAAGTTCTGTCAATGCCGTTCCTATTGCTACAGAAAGTGCAGCTGATGAAGAAAGTCCGGAAGCAGGAATATTTCCTCCAAATACCATATCAAAACCATGCAGCTGATAACCTGCCTGCTGGAACTGGGAAACTACTCCCATGGTGTAGTTTGCCCAATGACCTTTTTTAGGAGAAAAAGAATGAACATCAAAGACAAACTCTTCTTTGTAATCGTAAGAGTATAGCCTGCATGAATCAAGTCCATTTTTTTGAATCCCAACCCAAATTCCATGCTCTACTGCGGCTGGAAATACTAAACCATCCTGGTAATCGGTATGCTCTCCTATGAGATTGATTCGGCCCGGGGCAAAAGCCAAGATTGGCATTCCGCCAAAAAGTTCTTTAAAGGTTTTGGTGATTTTACTTATCATCTATTTAAATACTTTTGAAGATTGCCGAGGTATCAGAGTTGTTTCGAGCACAATGGAGATTGGGTCATCAGAAGCGATACCGTCTAACTGATCCAGCAAGTGAGTTACAGCTAATTTTCCCATTTCATAACCGGGTTGAGCGACAGTGGTGAGTGGTGGTTCCACCACGGCTGAGGTGGGATTATTTGTAAACCCTGCTAGTGCCATGTCTTCCGGAACTTTGATACCGATGGATTTCCAGTAAGATAGGATGTCCAGCGCGACTGGATCAATCATACAGAATACGCCGTCCGGTCTGGTTTTCATCTCAGCTATTTCTTTACCCACTTGGATGTTTCCCTGCGTGGTGAGGTCAGAGATTTTTACCAGTTCCGTTTCAGGAGCGATCCCAAATTCTTTCAGTGCATTTAGATACCCCTCTTTTCTTTTTTTACTGATATACAAGTCTTCCGGTCCTGATACATACATCACTCTTTTGCACCCAGTTTCGATAAGGTGCTTGGTTACTTGGTAGGCTCCTCCTTCATCATTGAAAGTGACGCGTGAAACAGGAATATCCTCATTCACCCTGTCAAATAGTAAAAATGGAATTTCTCGATTATATAGGTCTAAAAGGTGCTCGTATTGATTTGTTTCCCTGCTAAGTGAGATCAGCAAACCATCCACCTGAGAAGCTACTAAGGTCCTGATATTGGCTTTTTCCAACTCCAGCGTCTCATTCGACTGGCAAATCATGACATTGTAGCCACGCTTATTAGCATAATCCTGAATACCGGAAATACACGAAGCGAAAAAGTGAGAGGTTATCTCAGGGACGATAACACCCAAAGTATTTGTTCGGCTTATTCTAAGACTTTGGGCAAGGAGATTTGGCTGATAATTCATTTCCTTCGCCATCTCAACTATTCGTTTTTTAGTGTCAGGATGAAGCTCGGGGGAGTCTTTCAGTGCCCGGGAAATAGTTGATACAGAAACGCCCAATTTCTTGGCAATTTCTTTCATCGTGACCTGATGACCTTTTTTCATATGTTTTCAATTGTCTTTTCAGTGTTCATCCTTTCCCGACACTTCTCGGGATCTCTCGGGAGGAATCTCGCAACTGATGTTCACCTCACAATAAAGCCTTATAATAACTATTTGCCTAAGGAAAGCTAGATTTCTTAGCTAAAATCAATTTTACCTGCAGCTTAGAACTTTTCAAATTGTAAAATTCCAAGCTGGAAAGATAAGCTTTTACTCTTGGTAAATTGTAAATAAAACGGTTTCTCCTACAGCCTGTAATGTTCTACGATTGATGACCTCCATATTGTCTGAATGCTTATGATGGTACTGAGCAAAACCGAAATCCGGGGAAAACTCAATAATATCAATCATAGGAATTTTGGCGAATTCATTTACAAAAGCATGATCGTCAAGAATCTCTGGCGCATCTTTGTAAATAAAGAAGTCACCTTGGCCTATCTGATGGGCATTATCCCATACTTTTTTCAAAATACCTGAGGCATATTGGCGGGAGTATCCTTCCCTATAAAATCTTGCTCCTTGGGCACCTACCATGTCCACCAATATGCCATAATAAGCTGAGTAGTTAGGTTTATGCTTGTTTTTGGACCAATGCTGGGACCCTAGACACCACCAAAAATCCTGGTCTTTGTTTCTAGTAGTTGTTCCTTCCGGCTCACCATCATCTTCTCCGTCAAACAAGATAATATCAATCCCAACATTGGGCTTTAGTTCTTGGGAAGAAATAACTCTTGCAATTTCCATCAAAACAGCCACGCCGCTGGCACCGTCATTTGCACCTTCAATAGGTTGATCGATACGCTCAGTGTCTTTGTCAGCTATTCTTCGGGTGTCCCAATGTGCTGCCAAAAGGATTCTTTTAGTGGCTTCAGGATTATGGGAAGCTATGATATTACTTAAGTTCCAAGTCAGGCCATCGTAAGTCTTCGCTTCGAAATCCTGTGATTCCACTGTAAAGCCAAAACCCTCAAACTTGGCCAGAAGCCAGTTTTTGGTGGCCTCATGAGCTTCTGTTTCTGGTACTCTTGGCCCGAAATCCACTTGTTTTTGCACATAAGCATATGCCGAATCCGCAGAGAAAGTAGGGTAGGGCTTAGCCGGAACTTCCGCTACTGTTTCAGCTTTCTTTTCAGGACTAGAACATGCCCAGGCAAGTAGGAGTAAGCTTAGCAGCCAAAATTTATTCTTCATAAGCCCAGTCAATTTTATCTTTCATGTCTTTTACCACAAATCCTATCCCTTTCAATCCAGCCCTGATTTCATCTACTTTGGTATAATCTCGGGCAGTTTTAGCTTCAGTGTATAATTGCAAAAGCAAGTTTAACATTTCATTTTGGTTGTCTGATTTCTCCTCTATCAATCCGAGAATATCCGAAACGAATGTGTTAAATGTATTGATCAATTTGTTGAAAATCTCTTCACCAAAGACAGCGGACTTCAATTGTCCGGTGTACATGGAGTTGATTTTCTTCAACAAATTGAATAAGTGCCCAATTGCTTGCGCTGTGTTGAAATCATCATCCATCGCCCGGTAGGCATTGGTGATGATTTGTTCTACTTGAGCGATTTGCTCTTCATCTTTTTCAGCCTCACCTGCCTCATATTTCAATAGCTTAGAAATTCTAAGACCATTGATAAGTTTCTTATAGCCTTTTTGCGCAGCCTGAAGTGCATCGTTAGAGAAGTCCAGCGTAGAGCGGTAATGGGCAGTTAGGATAAAATAGCGGATCGTCATCGGGCTGTAAGCCTGATCAAGCAGCTTATGATCTCCATTGAATAATTCCTGTAGCGTAATGAAATTGCCCAGGGACTTACCCATCTTCTGTCCGTTGATGGTGATCATATTGTTATGCATCCAATACTTCACAGGATCCTGATGATTGCATGCGTTTCCTTGCGCAATCTCACATTCATGATGTGGGAACATCAAGTCCATTCCACCACCGTGGATGTCAAAAGTTTTTCCTAAATATTTTGAACTCATGGCAGTACACTCCAAATGCCATCCTGGAAATCCAACTCCCCATGGAGAATCCCATTTCATGAGGTGTTCTGGAGATGCATTTTTCCAAAGGGAAAAGTCTACTGCATTCCGCTTTTCTTCCTGCCCATCCAGTGTACGGCTGCCTGTCAGCAAGTTTTCCAAGTCCCGGCCAGAAAGCTTACCATAGTCGTTTGTTTCGTTGTATTTCATCACATCGAAATACACCGATCCATTTACTACGTAGGCAAAACCTTCTTTCAAGATGGCTTCAACCAAAGCAATTTGCTCTGGAATGTGTCCGGTTGCTCTTGGTTCGATATTAGGTTTCCAAGTATTCAGCAAAGCCATATCTCTATGGTAGGAATCCGTGTATTGCTGGGCAATCTCCATAGGTTCCAACTGCTCTAGTTTGGCTTTCTTAGCGATTTTATCTTCTCCCTCGTCTGCATCTCCCTGCAAGTGACCGACGTCAGTAATGTTGCGAACATATCGAACACGATAGTCCAGATGGGTTAGATATCGATTAACAGTATCAAATGTGACTGCGGGACGAGCATGTCCCAAATGTGCGTCTCCGTAGACAGTCGGTCCGCAGACATATAATCCTACAAAAGGAGGGTTGATTGCTTCGAAGTTCTCCTTCTTGCGGGAAAGAGTGTTGTATAGCTTTAAATTATGCGGTTTCATTTATAGAATCAAGATATAAATATCAAGAAGCAACAACGGAAAAAGCCCGAAATTGATTCAGGCTGCAAAATAGGGGATTCAAACCGGGAAATGAAAGGGAATTAAAATTAGGTTATTGACAGGTCAATTCGATTGGCCGTAGCTGTAAATGGTTTTAAATAGTAGCGAAAAGCCATATTCAGTATAAAGCTCCACTTCTTCTATCATTCTAACTTGATCATCATAGAAATAGAAAAACAGGGGTTCGAGATTGTTATCAGAAAAAATGGGAATAGACTCGGGTGCGGAAAGTGAGATAAAAATCCAGTAACTCTGATTTTTAAACACCATTGTAAAGCAAAAGACCTTCGAAAATTTGAATTCCGAAGGTCTTGAGAACCATCTTTTGAGGTTTATAAACCTCGAAGAATTAAATATGAAAGAAAAATCTTCGGGGTTGGAAAAACCCCAAAGGTTAATAAATCAATGCTTAAAGTGTCTCACGCCGGTCATCACCATTGCGATTCCGTTTTCGTCACAATAATCAATGCTTAATTGATCCTTAATGGATCCACCAGGCTGAACCACCGCAGTGATTCCAGCTTTGCCGGCAATCTCCACACAGTCTGGGAATGGGAAGAAAGCGTCGGAAGCCATCACGGCACCGTTTAAGTCAAAGCCAAATGCTTTTGCTTTGTCAATTGCCTGAAGCAATGCATCCACTCGGGAAGTCTGACCTACTCCGCTGGAGAATAATTGATTATCATTGGAAAGAATGATGGTATTTGACTTGGTGTGCTTACAGATTTTAGCTGCAAAAACCATCGCATCCATCTCCCTATCAGAAGGTTCCTTCTGAGTTACTACTGTAAAGTCAGCTTTAGTTTCAGTTGCCAGATCCTTGTCCTGCTCGATTACGCCATTTAGCAATGTCTTGATCATCTTAGTGCCAGGAAGGTCCATCTTCTGATGAAGCAAAATTCTATTTTTTTTGCGTGTCAAAATTTCCAAAGCATCATCAGTAAATTCAGGAGCAATTAAAACTTCAAAGAAAAGTGAGTGCATTTCCTCAGCAGCTTCTTCGTCCACGGTTTGGTTTGTGATCAATACTCCGCCGAAAGCCGATGTAGTGTCTGCTGCAAAAGCTTTTTGGTATGCTTCTTTCACTGTTGGAGCTAAGGCCACACCGCAAGCATTGGTATGCTTTAAGATGGCGAATGCAGTTTCACCTTTGAATTCAGCAATCAGGTTGACTGCTGCATCCACGTCCACAAGATTATTATAAGAAAGTTCTTTTCCGTTGAACTGATCAAAAAGTGCTTCCATATCGCCGTAGAAGTGGGCATTTTGGTGTGGATTTTCTCCGTAACGAAGAGCTTTTGCCTTGGTCTCAGATACTTTTAAAGCTGGAATATTCTCGGCTTCATTAAAGTAATTGAATATGTGGGTATCGTAATTGGAAGAAACCTGAAAGGCCTGAGCTGCAAAATAACGACGGTCGGCAAGAGTCGTAGCTCCTTCTTGCTCTATCAGTCTACCTTCCAATTCTGTGTATTGATTTTTGGAGGCAATGATAGTCACGTCCTTAAAATTTTTCGCCGCTGCACGGATCAGGGAAATCCCTCCTATGTCAATTTTCTCGATAATATCAGCCTCAGGAGCACCTGAAGCAACTGTTTCCTCAAATGGATACAAATCGACAATCACCAAATCAATCGCCGGAATGTCGTATTCTCCAGACTGGGCCACATCGCCTTCATTATCTCTTCTATATAGTATCCCTCCAAAAATCTTCGGGTGCAAGGTTTTAACCCTGCCACCGAAAATAGAAGGGTAGCTGGTCAATTCTTCCACAGGAATTACTTCAGCACCTTGCTCTTCGATAAACTTTTGAGTACCGCCGGTAGAGTAGATTTTTACGCCATGTTTTTTTAGAAGGGCTATAATAGGTTCGAGATTGTCTTTATAATAGACAGATATCAGGGCAGATTGAATTTTTTTCGTAGCCATTTGGGAATGGATTTGTTTGATTTTTGGGAAAAGGCAAAGGTAGGCAAAAACACGTTAAGACAGGGAGTTTTAAAGACTGTGATTTGTACGCTCGCTCCATTTGTAAACATTGGTTGCGGCTATATGAATCTAATTTTCTTTGTTTTTTTTATTTGAAATCCCCACTAAACAGTAACTTTCAGTAAGTTATCATGGAATTATTTTTCCAGCTCCATCAAAAATTTTACAGATTCAATCCTCAAATTTCGCTTGTTTAAAATCCCACATAATTCAATTTAAAAATTTTTCAATCCTTGGAATCATGTTTAAAAATTACCTAAAAATTGCGCTTAGAAATCTTCAAAAGAATAAAGTTTATACAAGCATTAACGTACTGGGACTCACACTGGGATTTATGTGTTGCATGTTGATTATGCTTCATGTAAAAGATGAAATGTCATACGATAAGTTTATTCCTGATCATGAGAATATTTATCGTGTTGCTTTGAAGCGTATCTATCCAGATCATGTTAGTTTTTATGCTATTATTCCACAAAGTTTTTCGGAAGCCATTCAGAGGGAAATTAAAGGTGTGAAAGAGTCTACCAGAATATTTTATTTTGGCAATGGAAATATGGTTTCCTACCAAGATCAACTTTTCGAAGAAGATTTCATGTCCGCTGCAGATTCTAATTTTTTCGATGTTTTTGATTTTAGATTAATCTCAGGGAATAAAAATTCAGCATTAAAGGATCCATTCACTGTTGTGATTTCAAAATCAGCATCCCATCGGATCTTTAAGGAGGAATCAGCTCTTGGCAAATCCATAAAGCAAGGAGATCAGGAATTTGAGATTACTGGCGTAATGGAGGATTTACCTGAAAATTCCCATATGAAATTGGATTATCTTTTTTCGTCAACTTCTTATCCTTTTATCAAACAGGATAATTTCACCTCCTTTTCAGCTTTTACCTATTTAAAACTAGATCCAATGGTGCGCTCAGAAAGTGTGGAAGCAGAAATCCCGAACTTGGTCACCAAATATGCGTCCGGACAGATAGAGCGTGATCTGGGTGTCAGCTATGCTGATTATACCGCTGCCGGAAATGGGTATACTTATTTTCTTCAGCCATTGGCAGATATACATTTACATTCAAATCTCGAAGCAGAGATGCGGGCAAATGGGAATTATCTCTATGTCTATATTTTTATATGTATCGCTATTTTTATTCTGGTCCTTGCCTGCATCAATTTTATAAACCTTGCCACCGCAAGATCAGCTGACAGAGCCAAAGAAGTTGGAGTGAGAAAAGCGATGGGGTCCGAACGAAGCCAAATAATTACCCAATTCCTTTTGGAAGCAGTTTTGCTGACTTTTGTGAGCTTATTAATTGGGATCGTACTTGTGAGTTTTGTGGTACCATTTTTTAATAATCTTGCACAAAAGTCTTTAGTTTTTGACGTTAAGGCGATGTTAGCATCAGTTCCTCTACTGTTGCTTTTCGGCGTAATCGTAGGCCTTTTAGCTGGATATTACCCTGCTTTCCATATATCAAAATTCAATACTATAAGCATTTTAAAAGGTAAGCTTCAGACAAGCAAAGGAAATTGGCTAAGGAATGGATTGGTGATTTTTCAGTTTGGAATTGCCATCGTGTTGATCTCTGGAACCTTAATAATCAATAAACAGATAAATTTTATTCAGTCTACAAGTTTAGGTTTTGAAAGAGAGAATGTGCTTGTATTGAGGCGCTTTGGAAACCAGCAAAATCACGACGCTTTAAAGCAGGAGATAGAAAATATGGCAGGGGTGATTTCAGCTGGTAAGACTAGTACTATGCCTGGCCAGGGAACTTTCGGAGTACAATTCACTAAGCCTGGTGGAGGAGATGTATTGACTACCAAAGGTTTTGCTGCCGAGGCTGATTTTTTCCCAGCTATCGGCTTGAAGCCAAAAAGAGGTAGGTTTTTCGATTTAGATTTTAACGATTCCCTTTCTCTGATATTGAATGAAGCAGCTGTTAAAGTGTTTTTTGGTCAAGAAGATCCTATCGGTCAACATCTCACTACTACCAATAACATCGGGGATGAAACAGTGGCTTCGGAGTTAACAGTAGTAGGAGTGGTAGAGGATTTTAATTTTGAGTCGCTTCATACTAAAGTTACTCCTCTTGCTATTTTCAATACGAAGAATCCTACGGGCTTCACTAATTTTTTGGCGATCAGATATGAATCGAATAGGCAAAGTGAAGTGGTAGAATCAATAGAAAATAAATGGGCTGAGCAGTCTGATGGTATGCCGATTTCTTATTATTTCCTAGACAATAGCTTAGCTGAGCTTTATAAAAATGAGCAGATTTCAAGTAAGATTCTCGGCATTTTTTCGATTTTGGCTATCGTAATTGCCTGCATTGGTTTGTTTGGGTTGGCAGCTTACACAGCCTTCTTACGAACGAAGGAAATAGGGGTAAGAAAAGTCTTAGGAGCTTCGGTGGGAAGTATCGTGCTATTACTTTCGTTGAATTTTGCCAAATTAGTTGGCATCGCATTTTTGATTGCAGCACCTATCGCCTGGTTTGCGATGTCCGGATGGTTGGAATCCTTTGCTTTTAAGATTGACCTAGGGATTAGCGTATTCTTAGTTGCTGGTCTAATAACCTTGGCTATTGCGCTACTGACAGTAAGCTATCAGGCGATTTCTGCTGCTATTGTCAATCCAGTAAAGAGTTTGAAAAGCGAGTAAGAATGGAATGATTCCGCGGAAAAAAAAAGGTGTAAATCCCGGAAGCTTTGGGACCACACTTTTTATATGAGTTCAGAAATCTTCTTATTGAATTCAAGATTTATTTCCTTGCAGCCTTATAGATGGCATCCAATAAACTGCCTTCTTCTTTGGTGTCGTTGCCTAATTCCCAAAACATTATTCCACCTATTCCTTTTTCCATGGAATACTTTGTTTTCAATGCTACTGAAACTGTATCATCGTAAGATACAAGCAAGCTATCAGTAGCATTATACATATATGGTGCTTTGGCTTTATCATCCCAGTAGCGTGTAAAACTACTATCTGCTTCATATTTACTGCGAATTTGATCATAGGACATCCAGCCTATATGAAGTCCGCTACTCAATTGGTATAAGCCGTTGTTTGTTGGAGGAACGCCTTTCCAAACCCTTCCATAAAAGGCACCCCCGATTACAATCTGCTTTGGATCCACACCTTTCTCAATGAGAAAATCGACTATCTTCTCTGCAGAACGAGGATCTGCATCCGGGTTTTCTCCGCTTGCAAATAAACTATCCAGATGAGCTTGAAATGGTGTTCCCTGAATATCTGAACTATTCATATTTCCTAATGGCGTATGATGTCCCGTGTATATGGACACCCCGGAAACCTGATCATAAGTCATTACATTGGTATAGTTGGCATATTTCATCACTTCATTTATTTCAATGAAATCGTAATAGCGCTTCCAGCCAGCCGAAGCGAATGTCAATACTTTTGGAGTTTCAAACTCATCGAGCATCTCTCTCAAGCCCTTCATTAATGCCGTAAAATTCTTAGTGTCTTCGGGTCGGGCCATGGTTCCGGCACCTGAAATACCTGGATATTCCCAGTCCATGTCCATGCCATCAAGTTTATATTTTGTGATGAAATCGGAAGCACTTTTGATGAATTTTGCGCGACTTTCTTCAGTCAATGCCATATCAGAAAATCCATCTGCACCCCAACCACCACAGGCAATCATGACCTTCAGATCAGGATTGCGTTCTTTTTGCTTCACCAAAGCTTCAATTTTAGGACCTGCCTCTTCCTCATTTCTAAACTTCATTTCCCCATCAATCACATTTGTAAATGAGTAAATGATATGAGTCAATTTTTCCACCGGAATCTTCTCAGGCTGATAATCGCGCTCAGCTACATAGTAAGCCATAATTACCCGATCGGGGGTAAGTAAGGTTTCTACTTTTTCTTCAGACTGCTTTTCTTCAGGAGCTGAGCAACTTATTAAGCCTAACAGCAGAAATAAATAGGATAGAGTGGAGGATTTCAAAATTTGGAGGATTTAAATAGCTTATAAGATTTTTTTTAATAAGTTGAAGATACTTAATTTAAAATATCTAGTAATATTAATTGCTGAAAAATGCTCCTATTTCGATTAAATTTTAATTAATATTTTGATGGTGAGGTAGGAGTAATCACTTATTTTCATTTTGTTGCCGTAACTGAATATCTTTTCAGCCTACATAAATAACTTGATGATTTCCAAAAAAATATCCTAATTGAGATGTTTTTGTCAAGAAACAGTATTTTTTAGATTTAATACAGTTTGTTTTTGCAATTCTAATGAGGGAAATTAGAGTATTCCTGTTTTAGCTTAAATCTCTTTAGCAAAACAATTGCACGTATGAGAAGATACTCATGAATTGGATTTTCTCTTAGTGACTGTTTTCCATTAGCTGAAATAATTATATAGGAATTTATATGTTGCATTTGTAGTATGATGCAAGATGATTTTAATATTAACAAAACCCAATAAGCCAATGAAGAATCAAGACCTCCTTCATCTCATTCGAGATCCATCAAATTCTAATTTATATACCTTATTTTTTTGAACCTGAATCATATCTATCTGATAATTAACTGATAGAAGGTTTGATGTGATCACTTCTAGTCCTTAGAGATTAACAGTGGCCGATTTGAATTAAAATCGGTAAGCGTATATCTATTGTGTAATCGGTACTTACATATTTTATGTAAGGTGGAATACTATTGTGTTTAAATGAGTATCAATTATTAATTAAACCCATAATAAATATGAAAAATAATTCTTTACAAAAGAATGCCTTATTTATCTGTTTGGTGTTGTTGTTTAACGTTTCTTTTATGTCAAGATCTAATGCACTTATAATAAATAAGGCTTCGAAGATTTTGGAATCAAAAGAAGTTGAAGTAACTGGCACCGTACTAGATTCTCAAGGGCTACCATTGCCTGGGGTTTCCGTAATCGTTAAAGGAACGACAACTGGTGTGGCTACGGATTTAGATGGAAGGTTTTCACTTTCTGTACCAGGCCCGGAAAGTATACTGGTTTTTACTTTCATTGGATTTAACAGTCAGGAAGTAACGGTAGGAAATCAGACTTCAATTAATATAACTCTATCGGAAAATCTTGCCAATCTGGATGAGGTTTTGGTGGTAGGTTATGGAGTTCAAAAGAAAGGAACTATCACTGGAGCTGTAGGAGAAGTTAAGGCAGATGAACTTTTGCGAACTCCCGCTGTGACTACTTCAGGAGCATTAGTCGGTAAAATTCAAGGGGTAACGGCCCGTCAAGGAGACGCCAGACCCGGTGCAAGTACATCAATACAGATCAGGAATATGGGGACACCGTTGTTTGTAATTGATGGAATACCTTCGGATGCGGGACAATTTAACAACTTAGGACAGTCAGACATAGAAAGCATTACTGTGCTTAAAGATGCTTCTGCTGCAATATATGGAATGCGTGCAGCTAATGGAGTGGTTTTAGTTACAACTAAAAGAGGTAAGAGTAACCAGAAACCTGAAATTAATCTTTCAGGATATTACGGACTTCAAAACTTCACTAGATATCCTCAGCCTGCAAATGCATATCAACACATTCGAGCTAATGCTGAGTCTGAGGTAAATCTAGGAGGTTCGCCCACCATTTCTCAGGATGAGCTAGCTAAATGGGAGCAAGGAACAGAAAAGGGCTATCAAAGCTTTGACTATTACGACTTCATTATGAAGCCCAACGTACCCCAATATTCATTAAATGCAAGTGCCATCGGGGGGTCAGAAAACACAAAGTACTTCTTTTCTCTTTCGCATCTTAATCAGGATGCTCTAATAGACGATTACCTTTTCCAACGAACCAACTTCCAATCTAACATTGACATGACATTAGCGGATGGTCTGACGGTGGGTACTCAAATCTCGGGTCGTTTGGAAAACAGAGAGCAAGTAGGTGTGCCGGGTCTGGATGATTACTTCAATCCTTTCCTGAGTATTTTCACAATGTGGCCTACAGAGCGTCCTTACGCTAATGATAATCCGAATTATGTAAATGGAGATGTTCATAATATTAATGTGAATCCAGCTACGTACACGAAGGAAGTAACAGGTTACGTAGATGAGGTGTGGAGAGGAATTAAAGGAAACTTCTACGCTCAATATGAATTTGATTTTGGGCTTTCAATGAAAGGAACTTATTCTTACAATTTCACAAATCTTGATTTTGATGGCTTTGAGTATACCTACGACGGATACATCTATAATGAGGATACAGATGTATATGAAACCCGACCAGAGTGGGGCAATCAAAACCCGTGGAGAGAGCGAAGGAAGCGAAATACAATTGATCGGGTGGGGCAGTTCCAGATCAATTATGGTAAAAACTGGGGAGATCATTTTCTATCGGCAATAGCTGCATATGAGAAGTGGGATCAAAATTCCCATTATATGGTCGTACACACAGTTCCACCAAATAACTATATTCCAATTATGTCATTTGCAGATCAGGATCTTTTGATCGATGAAATCTATCAAGAAGCCAGAGAGGGGTATTTGGCAAAAATCAATTACAACTATAAAGAGAAATACCTACTCGAAGTTTTTGGCAGGTATGACGGTTCTTTCCTATTTGATGAAGAAAATCGCTACGGTTTTTTCCCTGGAATATCAGCTGGATGGCAATTATCGGACGAGGGTTTTATGGATAATGTAAAGGGGAAATTTTTAAGTGGAGTAAAGCTAAGAGGCTCTTGGGGACAGACAGGTAATGATAGATTTATAGGCAGCAATGATTTTATTGTGGCACCATTCAGTTATTATTCTGGATACAATTTTATTTCCACCGCAGGAGGAAGTGCTATTCTAGATGGCTCTTTTGTTCCAGGTGTTGACCCGAGAGGACTTCCTGTAAGGAACTTATCATGGATTACCAATACCAATATAAATTTTGGAATAGATTCCTATTTCTTTGACAATAAGTTGTTTTTGCAGGCAGACATATTTGAAAGAAGAAGAACTGGACTTCCAGCAGGAAGATACGATGTATTGCTTCCTACAGAAGTAGGGTATGGTCTACCCTCAGAAAACCTGGAGTCTGATGCTCACCGAGGAGTGGAAGGAATTTTAACCTACGCAGGAAATGTAGGAGATCTAAACTTCACGCTAAGTGCAAATGGAACAATCTCCAGATTGAAAATCATCGAAAGATATAAGCCCAGATTTGGAAATTCCTGGAATGAATATCGTACGGACCAAGAAGGACGCTGGGCAAATATCAACTGGGGATATGAAGTAGAAGGTAGATTTGAAAATCAGGATGAAATAGATAATTATCCAGTAAATATTGACGGGCAGGGCAACAGAAATCTTTTGCCAGGCGACTTTATATACAAGGATGTGAATGGCGATGGAGTGATCAATGGAATGGATGAGCGACCTATTGGTTATTCTGAAGGAGCTAACCCCTACATGAGTTTTGGTTTTAATGGCTCAGCAAACTATAAAGGATTTGATTTATACTTCAGTTTTGCGGGAGCTTCCATGCAGACATTTACCAGAAACTGGGAATTAAGATATCCTTTTCAGAATAATGGTACCTCGCCTGACTTTATGTTTGAAGACAGATGGCATCACGAAGACCTGTACAATTCAGACAGCGAGTGGGTAGCTGGTACTTATCCAGCAATTAGGAGATTTGGCGCGGATCACCTGTATAGACACAATACTTTTTGGCTTACCAATGTGAAATATATGAGATTGAGAAACCTGGAGTTGGGATATAGATTACAACCAGCAGCATTGGACAAAATCGGTATTACGAACCTGCGGATTTATGCTTCGGGAACCAACCTATTCTCATTCGACAATGTAAAAGAGTTCGGAATTGATCCGGAAATCGGAGCTGCAAACGGCTTGGTATATCCACAGCAACGTTTGTTCAATTTTGGATTTAGCATCACCCTGTAAACGTTACTATTATGAAACTATTTAAAAGATATATATTAGGATTGGTGCTTATAGGCGCAGTATTTACTTCCTGTGATTCGGATTGGCTAGAGCGAGAGCCACCGAATATTCTCCTCGACGAACAAGTATGGAATGATACAAAACTTGTCACCGGAATACTATCTAATTATTATGACCGTCTTCCTGCGCATACTACCTTAACCGCAGGATGGGTTGATTTTGCTGCCTATGACGAAGCCATGTGGTCTGGGTATTCCGGAAATGATGGGTTAAATAATATCTTCTCCTATGATTTCGCACGCTGGGGACTATGGGATTATGGTTTAATACGCGATATCAACCTTTCCATCAACAAGCTCAATACGATTTCAGAGCTTCCAGATGATCAAAAAACACAGTTTCTAAGTGAACTTAGATTCATACGTGCATTTGTTTATTTCGAGCATGTGAAGCGAATGGGAGGGGTTCCTATTATTACTGAGGAACTGGTCTATGATTTTAGTGGTGATCCTACTTATTTACAATATCCTAGAAATACGGAGGCAGAGGTTTATGATTTCATAATATCTGAGATGGAAGCTATCAAGTCTACTCTGGGAAATAATGGAAGCAATACTAGGGCAAATAGTAATACAGCTATGGCAGTAGTCAGTAGGGCTGCATTATACGCAGGCTCTTTAGCTAAATACAACGCTGAAATGAGTTCTCCCATTCAATTGCCTGGAGGTGAAGTGGGAATAGATCCTTCAAAGGCAAATGCTTATTATACTAAATCACTTGAAGCCTCAAAAGCTATTTTAGAAGGTGGAAGTTATAGCCTATATACCGCAAATCCTGATTTGGGTGAGAACTTCTATGAAGCCATAATTACCAAAAATGGCAATCCAGAAGTTATTTGGGCCCAGGACTTCTTATTAGCTGCAGATAAAAGACATGGTTTCACTTATGATAACGTGGCAAGATCAGCAAGAGAGGATAATTTAGGATCCTCTGCAATTACGCCAGGGCTTAATTTAGTAGAAGACTTTCAATATTTAGATGGAAGCTCTGGAGAATTAAAAACCCGTACAGCCGATGGCTCTGATTATATCTATTATGATGAGGTGGATGAAATCTTCCAAAATAAGGATGCTAGAATGTATGGGACGATAATCTATCCAGGTGCCTCATTTCGGGGCCAGGAAATCTTTATGCAAGCAGGTGTAATGGTATGGAACGGCAGTAGCTATGACCAGATTGAGTCTGATGGGCTAGCTACCGAATATACTGATGGTGGCGTGCTTGTAGCTGCCGGAGGCCCACATAGGTCTATCCAAGAAGTTAGCAATACAGGTTTTTATCTACGGAAATATGTAGATAACGCAGTTGGTGCCAGTACAAGAGGTATTCGAAGTGAGGTTTGGTGGGTGAGATTCCGATTAGGTGAAATTTATCTGAATGCCGCCGAAGCTGCTTTCGAATTAGGTCAAGCTGATGCTGTGGACTACATCAATCTACTTAGAGAAAGAGCTGGATTTGGACCAAACAGCCTAAGTGGTCTGACTTTAGAAGACATTATGCATGAGCGGCGGGTTGAGTTAGCTTTCGAAGATCATGTAGTATGGGATTATAAACGCTGGAGAGTAGCTCATGAGAAATGGTCTGGTAATCCTAGCAATCCAGAAAGTATGATATACAGTCTTTATCCATATCGAGTCGTCAGACCAGGTGATTCCCGTGATGGTAAGTTTGTTTTTGTCAAATCTGTGGCTCCTAGATTCCGCGCGCCAAGATTCTTCCAGATGGGAAATTATTATTCCCTGATAGGTCAGAATATTATTGACGCAAATCCTAAAATTGTAAGAAACCCATTCCATTAAACAGGAGAAGCTATGAAATTGAAATCCATAAATACGTATTTAATTCTACTAATTGCTATTGCTTTAGCCAGTTGTGAATTTGATAATTTCGAAGAACCGAAATCTACGCTATCAGGAAGATTAGTATATAACGGGGAGACATTAGGTCTTAGAAGTAATGGTGTTGAGCTTGAGCTTTGGCAGCGCGGTTATGATCTTTTTCAGAAGATCCCTGTGTATGTTGCTCAGGATGGGACTTTTTCCGCAGTCCTCTTTGACGGCGATTATAAAATGACTCTTATCCGAGGAAACGGTCCTTGGATGGACAGAACTGACTCCATTGATGTGCAAGTGAGAGGATCACAAATGATAGATGTAGAGGTACAGCCATACTATGTTGTGAATAATACAAGTGTAAATGTAAATGGAAACAACTTATCCGTAACATTTACCATTGATGATATCAATCCAGATCGTAATCTTGAATTTGCAGCAATCTATATGGGCAGAACGAGTATAACAGATGCCGTTCGCAATGAAGGGGTGTTCAATATTCCTGCAGATCAAATAGTATTGGGAACTCCCCTAACAGTTGAGTTTCCTATCCCTGAAGCATTGGCTGGGCGTAGTGAGATCTTCGTTCGGGTAGGGGCAAAAACTGTAGGTATTCCAGAGTTAGTATATACGCAGGTAGAAGGAAAAACATTGTAAAACTTTAGCATAGGGATGTAATGTTTGGCAAGTTGCTGTAAGGTGACTTGCTTTTTTTTAGTCTTTTTCTCCCAATTCGATTGAATAGGAGCTCTACGTCTTATGTCAAGTTTTTTGGATTTATTCGTCCGTCTCCGCACAAAACAGATCTTGCTCGGACAGAAAGGAGATGCGAAATACTGTTAAATCGAGCTTAAAGGCATTTTTTACCCTTGGCACAATCTCTGAAAACTAGCTGGTGGAATAAAATTTAAACTAATACGCTATGGCCTTCTCTAAAATATCCGCATTTGTCCTTCTACTATTTTTGATGGGGACAACAGCTCAGGCACAAACTGAAACACGTACTCCAGGCAAATTCACAGGTGTAGAATCCGATGGAAGCTGGGACGTTTATGTTACCATAGGATCCAAAGACGAAGTTCGATTGGAATCAAAAGGTTTTGATCTGAACAAAGTAATAACTGTAGTAAAAGATGGGAAACTTGAAATAAGGCTAGAAAAGGGAAACCACCGAGATGTCAATTTTGATGCTTACGTGACAGTTCGTGAGTTGGAAAATATAGGTTCTGGAGGTTCTGGAAATATGATTGTAGAATCAGATATCAACTCAGATAAATTAAATATTGGGCAGTCTGGAAGTGGCATTATGAGGCTAAAGATGATAAATGCCAGTTCGCTTAATGTAGGAATGAGTGGTTCGGGAAATATGTACGTGGCTGGTGGAAACGTGGATACAGTCAATATTGGACAGTCAGGATCAGGTGATTTCGACGGATTGGATCTATTGGCTACCTCTGTGAAAATAGGAAAGTCAGGCTCAGGAACCACTTCAATTGGCGCTAGTGAAAACCTGACAGTTGGCTCCTCCGGTTCAGGAAATGTTTACTACAAAGGCAACCCAAATAACAAGAAAATTGCCAGTTCTGGATCCAGTAAGGTGATTAAAAGGTGATCCTCTAATACCTTTTAAGGTAAGGACTTTTCACTTTCTATTTTAATACCGTGCACCTTATCAAATTTTCACTTTACCAATCTTCGAACTCATGCTGAGAAATTATTTTAAAATACTCATCCGGAATACCAAGAAAAGTCCTTTGTACATGTTTATCAACGTGTTTGGCTTGGCAGTAGGCATGGCAGTGAGTATTCTGATATTTCTATTTGTGCAGCATGAGCTTAGCTATGATAAGTACCACGCCAATGCGGACCGGATTTATAGGGTTTCCAGAGCTTGGTTCAATCCTGATGGTGCTATTAGTTTGCATCTTGGACATGCAGCGGCTCCATTTGGACCTTTGATGAAGTCTGATTATGGTGATGATATAGAAGCTGTAGGTAGATTTTTTCACTACGAGCCTTTGGTTAAATACCAGGATAAAGCATTCGAAGAGGGCAATTTCTTCTTTGCTGACCCTGAGGTATTCGATATTTTTTCATTTCATATGATAGAAGGAGAGGCAAAAGACGCCTTGGTAAACTCAGATGGATTAATCATTACAGAATCAATGTCCAAAAAATATTTTGGGCAGGAGAACCCAATTGGTAAAGAATTGGAATTGAATCTGGCGGGTCAGGAAGCTACTTTTCAGGTCCGAGGTCTTATGGAAGATATGCCGGATAACTCCCATTTTCATGCAGAATTCCTCGCTTCAATGGCCCCAGTTGTTGCCTTTTATGGAGGTCAGGATGCTTTTATGAGCGATTATGGTGGAAATAATTTCTCTACCTATGTCTTGCTTAATGAAGGTGTGGATTACAAAGCTTTCGAAGAAAAGCTTCCAGCATTGATTGACCGCAACATGGGAGAAGCTCAGGCAGGCATTCCCATGTCCAAAACTACCGCCTTGACCATGTGGCCATTGGAAGATATCCATCTTTATTCTAACCTGGATTCGGAGATTGAGGCGAACAGCAATATTGATTATGTCTATATCTATTTGGCAGTAGCAATCTTTATCCTGCTTATCGCTTGCATCAATTTCATGAATTTGTCCACTGCCAGATCATCCATGCGATCTATGGAAGTGGGCTTACGCAAAGTGATGGGAGCTGACAAGGGTCGCCTGATCAGACAGTTTTTGGGGGAGTCATTTATGCTTACCAGTATTTCTATGGTTTTCGCATTGATTTTCGTTTACCTGTTTTTACCTAAATTCTCCAATTTCACTGACAAGGATCTTAGTCTAAACTTCTTTCAAAACCCAGAATACATTTTAGGTTTGGTTGGATTGGTGTTTTTTGTAGGCCTGATTTCCGGTAGTTATCCAGCATTGTTTCTTTCAGGTTTTTCTCCTGTGAAAGTGTTAAAGGGAGCTTTTAAAGCGGGAAAAGGGCATGAGAATTTTCGATCTGTCTTGGTTGTGGGACAGTTTGCTATCTCAGTGGTTCTGATCGTGGCAGTTCTGGTAGTAGTCAGGCAATTGGATTTTATGCAGAGCAAAGATTTAGGATTCGAAAAAGAAGATATCGTAGTCTTACCAACCAGCCCTGCTATTCTTCAAAATTATTTGATATTAAAAGATAGACTGGAAAGGCATCAAGGCATCAATTCTGTCAGCATATCTAGCCGGGTTCCATCTGGAAGGCTTCTGGATAACCAGGGGAGTACTGCCGAAATTGACGGAGAGATGACGCAGCTAAATCTTCGAATTGCGGATGTGCATGTAGCCCATAATTTCCTGGATACTTATGGCATTCCAGTAGTTGCAGGTCGTGATTTTGATTTTAACCTGGCAAGTGATTCTACCGAAGCATTTATCCTGAATGAAGCAGCGATTAGAGAGATTGGTTGGGAGAGTCCTGAGGAGGCTGTAGGCAAAAAGTTCTTATATGGCGATAGACGCGGGTTTGTGACAGGTGTGATGAAGGATTTTCATTTTGAATCACTGCATCAGCCTATCGTGCCCATCGTTTTTATGATTTCACAGGATAGAAATAATCAGATTAGTCTAAAAATAGATGCGGAAAACAAGGAGCAAACCATGGCTTATCTCAAAGAAGAATGGTCTGTTTTAAGACCGGATTTTCCTTTTGAGCCTATTTTTGTCGACGAGGGATTCAATAGACAATACGAAGCTGAGGAGCGTGTCAAAACTATTTTCACATTCTTCTCTGGATTGGCAGTCGTTATTTCCATTCTTGGATTGCTTGGCTTGACCACCTTTGCTACGCAGCAAAGAACCCGGGAAATCGGTATCCGAAAAGTAATGGGAGCAGAAACGGGAAATATCCTGGTGTTACTGGGGAAGGACTTCTTGAAACTTGTAATGATAGGCTTCCTTATCGCTATACCGATTTCCTGGTTTGGAATGTCCAGTTGGCTGGAGGATTTTGCATATAAGATTGGCATCAGCTGGACGGTATTTCTTTGGGCAGGATTGATCGCTGGAGCGATAGCCGCACTTACAGTGATGTCTCAGTCGCTCAAGGCTGCTTGGGCAGATCCCGTGAAGAGTATTAAAAGCGAATGAATTAAAGTAAAAAGTATTAAGTAGTAAAAAGTATTAAGTACAAAGTACCAAGTATAGGGACGATTACTTAAGATTTTAGAATCAAGACAATTAGGGATTTAAGGGCTATGCAACCTATTCGACGTTTCCTGCATCTAATAAAGGAGGCTAGAATTTTAATGCGCTATGCCGCTTTCCAATTTTTACCACCAAGAATCCAATTTTAAAATGTTTCAATCTTTCAATACAAATATTATGAAAACTTATTCTAAAATATTAGCATTTACATTCACTGCGATGGTGATGGTATCATGCGTGCAAGCACAATCAACGGAAACAAGAACTCCGGGCCATTTCACAAAAGTACATTCTGGCGGAAGCTGGGAAGTAGTTCTGAAAGAGGGCAACACGGAAGAAGTCAGAATAGAAGCCAGAGGGGTAGACATGGACAAAGTGAAGACTGAAATCGATGGAGATGTTTTGAGTGTTGGCTTGGTGAATGGAAACTATAACAATGTCAAGCTCAAGTTCTACATTACCTACAAGGATTTGGAAGGAGTGAAATGCTCCGGTTCCGGTACCATGGAAGTGACTTCACCTGTAAGATCAGAAGAGTTTTATGCAGGTCTTTCCGGTTCTGGAAACATCACTATGGGCAAGCTGGAAGCTCAGGAACTGTCTGTTTCTATCTCAGGATCTGCTGATATTAAAATCGAAGATGGCGCTGTGGATAAAGCTGAAATCAAACAGTCAGGTTCGGGAGATTTTCATGGAGAGAATCTGGCAATTGGCGAATTGGAAGTAAGTAAGTCAGGCTCTGGCGATACACATGTGGGTGACTTGGGTAAAGTATCTGTTAGTGCTTCCGGATCCGGAGATGTGACATACACTGGGTCACCAAGATTAGGAGAAGTTAGAACTTCTGGTTCCAGCAGTTTAAGAAAAAGATAAGCAGGTAATATTTAGTCTTTTAATCTCTCAGACAAAAGTTTGAGGGATTTTTTTTGATCTACTACTCCCCAATCTATTGTTGTGGGACCTGATTACATTAAAAATCCATTTTCAACAGCATATGGTTTGGGGATGTTTTTTTCTTCCAGCATTTCTAAAAGATCAATTTCAATAGCTCGGGCAATAGATGAAATCGGCACATCATTATAGCCTCCCTCAAATGGATTTTCTGAGTAATCACCTATTCTATCCACTACAAAGAATGTCCAAATAATTACCGCGGAAAAGGGTATGGTAAGCCAATAATGTAATGCACTCGACTGTTCAAAAATATCCAATAAGCCAAATGGAATCAATGCACAAAATATATAGGTGATCCATAAACCGGTTGAAGCATATTCTCTCGGGAATGGGAAGTTTTTGATTCGTTCGCTCATTCCTTGGTGGGTGTATAATCTACCGATCAGTTCATGTAGCCAAACCTGCTTATAATCAGAAATGAATGCCTCTTCATTGAGAATTCCTATTTCCTTGCTTTGATTTTTAAGTAATTGTGAGGGGACATTGGATATTTTTTTCATTCTGGAGAGTTCCTCTTCCGATAGATATTTTTCAATTTCTTTAAAAATCCCATCGTAATATTCCTCTATGAAACCCGGGATGAAATTTAGTTTATTCACCGGTAGGTTATGCTCCCAACTTTTTTCGTTTCTCATCACATGTTTTAGAGACAGTAGCCAGGCAAGATGCCTGTGTATTAGTTGCCTTTTAGTTTCATAAGGCAAATCCTTGCTTGGTAAGCTTAGAATCCCTGTGGCAAACGTTCTGCTGTCATTCACTATAGCACCCCAAATCTTTCGGGCTTCCCATGTTCGGTCGTATGAGCTGTTGTTTTTAAAACCTAAAAAGAAAGCCACAGCTATACCTATCACAGATATTGGTTCCCAAGGAAGGGAAAAAGGAATACGGGTAATTTCATAAAGAATGATGATCAAAAAGGAATATAAAAATCCATATATCAAGGAAAATTTGGACCAACGGACTGTCATCCAAAAGCTGTAGTATCTCTTAACGTACATAAAAGCTTGTTTACAATTAAGTTATCAAAAAAGATATTGAATATATAAAATTGGACAATAGAATTTATACTGAACAATTCGGAAAGCTCAGGCTTGAAATTCCGATTAATACAAGCTTGTTCACATTTTGGTTAAGTCATAGTAGAATGGATGTTAGAGATTTTTGCTACTAATAAAAAGAAATGCCCGAGAGCGAACAAAACTGTCCGAGCAAGATTATTCCGAAATGATAGAATCCCCTTTTTTTGGTGAAAAGAGGCTGTTTTTAGTGGCATAAAAGTGGAATTGACGAGTCTATACTTTCTGAACAATTCCAAATCCAGATTATGAAAAAGCTGATTTATTCACTTGCCCCGCTAGTATTATTACTCTTCTCATTTTGCATAGCTGCTTCAGCTTTCGAGGCTGACCCTTATCTCACAAAGAAATTTACACTCAATGGTTCAGGGAATCTCAAAGTAGAAACTTCCGGATCATCTGTAGCCGTAAGTGGGACTGCTGGGAATCAGGTAATCGTAGACATGTATGTGAAGTACGAAGGAAAGGAAATAGAAATCGAAGATGCCCAGGTAGAAAATGAACTTGAAAATTATTCATTAGATATCAGCCAAAGTGGAAATACAATTTCCTTGATCATTAAAAAGAAAAACAATACGGGAAGAAACAAATTGAACCTATCATTTAAGGTACAAGTGCCCACTGAGATGTCTTCGAAGATTCAATCCAGCGGTGGTTCCATAGCATTTGATGGAGTAAAAGGTGAACAGGAAATTGCCACAAGTGGCGGAAGTATCCAAGTCGTAAACAGCTCTGGATATGTTAATACGCACAGTTCAGGAGGTTCACTAAGAGTAGAAAATTTTGAAGGAAATATCGACGTGCAAAGCAGTGGTGGATCAGTAAAAGTCAGTCAGTTAATCGGGGATTTGAAGGTGAATACTTCTGGAGGAAGTGTGAATTTAACGGAGATCGAAGGAAGCATTTCTGCCAACACTAGTGGAGGATCTATCAGAGCCGAGCTTTCTAACCTAGAAAAAGAACTAAGCATGAAAAGCAGCGGCGGAAGTATCACAGCAGTTGTTCCTGATGGTTTGGGGCTTGACCTTGACCTAAGTGGAGGAAGAGTGAATTCCAAACTTTCCAACTTCAGTGGAGAAGTAAAGAAGGACAGGATTCTTGGCAAAATCAATGGAGGCGGAGTTCCTGTCACCATGCAGAGTTCTGGTGGAAGTATCAATCTGGAGTTTAATTGATTAAGAGTACTTAGTATCCAGACATAAGTATCAAGATAACAGAACCAAGAATCAAGAGTCAAGACTTTACAACCTTAAAACCTTTCAACTTTAACTTTCATGCTCAAAAACTACTTTAAAATCGCCTGGAGAAGCCTAAAGAAGAATAGGTTGGTTTCGTTTATCAATGTCTTGGGACTTGCGTTGGGTATTGCCACTTGCACGGTGATTAGTCTTTATGTGATCGAGGAGTTTAGCTACGATCGTTTTTTTGCTGATTATGATCGAATCTACAGAGTAACCTTGGATGCCAAAATAGGAGAGCAGACACTTAGTGAAGCGAGTGTGATGGCACCTGTCGCAGAAACTTTTAAGGAGGAAATCCCAGATGTGGAGATAAGTACTCGGGTGTTGAATATTCATTCCAATACAAAAGTTAGGATAGGTGAAAAGGTAATTCGAAAAGGAAATACAGCCTTGGTGGATCCTAATTTCTTTGAGGTTTTTGACCTTCCTTTTATCAGTGGAGATCCTGCGACAGCACTTTCTAAACCGAACACAGTTGTGCTCACCCAAGAACAGGCAACTGCTGTTTTTGGTAATGAAAACCCCATCAATCAGGCTGTAAAACTGGAAGGGATAGGCTATTATACCAGTCAATACATAGACTTTTCTGGTGATTATACCGTCACGGGCGTGATTGAAAATATTCCGGAAAACTCCCATTTTGATTTTGCGATGCTTGCCTCTATGTTGGGTAATCCAGATGCCAAAAATCAAAGTTGGCTATCAGGAAATTACATAACCTATCTGCTGCTGAATGATGGCTCCACAGCTGATCAAGTGGAGGCTAAATTCCCTGCCATAACCAGAAAGTACATGGAGGATCAGATGAAGCAAGGTATGGGCATGGACTTCGATGAGTTTTTTGAAAAAGGAAACCATGTTTTCCTCAAACTTCAGTCACTTACAGATATTCATCTGCATAACCAATTTGCTGGAAAAGGCGATTTTGAAGCCGGCGGAGATATGCAGAAAGTGCTGATTTATTGCGCTATAGCAATCTTTATGCTGCTGATTGCCTGCATCAATTTCATGAATCTTTCAACTGCCGGAGCTTCGCAGCGTGCTAAGGAAATCGGAGTTAGAAAGGTCATGGGTTCGGGAAAGCAGGATCTAGTATTTCAGTTTTTGTCAGAATCGTTGATAGCAGTCTGTATTGCAATGGTTTTGGGCATTCTAATGGCAAAATTAGCGCTTCCATTTTTTAATAATTTTGCGGATAAATCTCTTTCACTTGTATACTTAATTCAGCCAGTAGTACTCATTTCTCTTTTAGCACTCGTTGTTTTGGTCACCCTAATGGCGGGAGGTTATCCAGCATTTTTCCTTTCTGCATTTAGACCGATTGAATCCTTAAAGAAAAAGATCAGTAGGAGCAATAGAAGCGGATTTAGAAGTAGTTTGGTCGTATTCCAATTTGCTGTTTCTGTGGTCTTGATCATCGGGACGATCGTGGTTTCCCAGCAGATGAATTACATCCAGAATAAGGATCTTGGTTATGATAAAGAGCAATTGATTGTGCTACGTGATGCAGGACTTTTGGGAGAGCATCTGGATGTATTTAGGGATAAATTAAAGGCTGACCGGCGGATTAAAAATGTTACCAAATCCGCATATATACCATCAGGGCCTACGGATACGAACAGCCAAAATCTGGTCATGGATGAATCTTCTTCTGGAACATTGAGGATGATACAATTTGGAATTGATGAGGAATATATTCCCACCATGGGAATGGATCTAATAGCAGGCAGAAATTTCTCGTTGGATCTCGGCTCAGAAGAGAGTAACATTATCATCAATCAAACTGCCGCTAGAGCATTGGGGATCGAGGATGATCCTATTGGTCAGGTCTTTGAAAAAATGACTGACAATCAGGGGGGAAGGGAAGATGTGAAAGTTGTAGGTGTGGTAAAGGATTTTGTGGCCAGATCACTAAGAGAGCCTATCAAACCACTGATGATGGTTTATAATCCGTATTACAGTTTGATTTTGAAAGCAGAAAAGTCCGAGTTGGATCCATTGCTTGCAGATATGGAATCTAGCTGGAATAGCTTTAACACAGGCGAGGCTTTTCATTATGCTTTTTTGGACGAATTATACAATGAGACTTACATACAGGAAGCGAAGATGGGGTCATTCCTAACAGTGCTTTCATTGATGACAATTTTTGTTGCTTGTCTCGGATTATTCGGTTTGGTGACTTTCACTGCAGAGCAGCGGATAAAAGAAATAGGAATCCGAAAAGTACTGGGGTCTAGTGTGAATCAAATTGTGGCTATGCTTGCCAAGGACTTCATTAAACTGGTTGGTATTTCCTTGATTATAGCCTTTCCAGCAGGTTATTTCTTTATGGATATGTGGCTTGAGAATTTCGCATATCATATTGATATAGCATGGTGGATTTATGCCTTGGCTGCTGGAATGACACTTGCGATTGCTTTTGGGACCATCTGTCTTAGAAGTGTGAAAGCTGCTCTAATGAATCCGGTAGATAGTCTGAAAAGCGAGTAAGAGAAGTATTATAGTTAATATCAAGACCTATAGATTTAAGAACTAAGAATTCAGAAGAAACCTCAGCAATGCATCCAATCCAACTTTACCACATTCAAACCTTTCAACTTTCATGATCAAAAACTACTTTAAAATCGCCTGGAGGAATCTCCTTAGAAGTAAAGGATTTGCTTTACTGAATATTGGCGGACTGGGAATCGGGATGGCTGCAGCTATTTTGATCTTGCTATGGGTACAAAATGAGGTTAGCATGGATCGGGATCATCCTAAGTCCGATCGTATATACAAAACATTCAATCGGGATACATTCAGTGGTGAGCGCTGGGTTTGGGGTTCCTCTCCTAAAATTCTGGGACCAACTCTTGAGAAGGATTATCCTGAGGTGGAGCAGGCAGTGCGTCTCAATACTACGGGCTTCCTATTTACTGTAGGAGATAAAAAATCGAATGAGTCAGGTGTCTTCGTGGATCAAGAATTTTTCGATGTTTTTGATTTACCAGTTCTACAAGGAAATAGCACTACGGCACTTGAAGATCCTTATAATATAGTGGTCACCGAAGATTTTGCCAGGAAGCTTTTTGGAGATGAAGATGCAATCGGTCAGTCTGTTAAGATTGATAGTACTGATATTTTTACTGTTACGGCTGTATTGGAAAACATACCTAATAATACGCGCTTTCAGTCAGACTACTTTCTCTCTTGGGAGTATATGAAAAAGCTTGGCTGGGATGATGAATGGTGGGGAAATAACTCGGTGGAGACATTCGTGTTGCTTACAGAAAACTCTTCTGCTGAATCATTCAATGACAAAATAGTCAATATCACCAAGGATCACACGAACGGGGAGTCTTCTACTGAGGTGTTTATTTATCCGCTTTCCCAAGTTCATCTTTATGGAAAAAGTGAGAATGGCAAGCTAGTAGGAGGCAGAGTTGTGACAGTGCGATTATTCGCTTTTATAGCTGTATTTATTCTTGTAATTGCCTGCATCAACTTCATGAATCTGAGTACAGCCCGAAGCGAAAAAAGAGCCAAGGAAGTAGGATTGAGAAAGGTAGTAGGAGCAAGAAAATCCTCCCTTATTGCGCAGTTTATTGGAGAAAGTACATTGATTGCATTTATTGCTGGTGTTTTAGCAATTCTGGTTGTTGAGCTGACGCTGCCGTCTTTCAATAAATTGGTGGATAAACAGCTTTCCATTTCATATGGCAGTGTTGTTTTTTGGCTCCAGCTGATTGGTTTTATCCTACTCACAGGTCTTTTGGCAGGAAGTTATCCGGCGTTCTTCCTTTCTTCATTCAGTCCGGTTAAAGTATTGAAAGGTACTTTCAAATCTGCTGCCTCTGCGGTAAATCCTCGAAAAGTACTGGTAGTGCTGCAGTTCAGTTTTGCCATTGTACTTATTGTTTCCACCATTATTATACAGCGGCAGATTAGCCATGCACAGAATAGGGAGCTGGGCTATAATAAAGAGAATCTCATCTATGTAATCATGCAGGGCGATATTGACAAGCATTACAGTGCTATCAAGCAATCGCTACTAAACACCGGTGCTGTGGAAGCAATGACGAAGTCCATGAGCCCGATTACCCAGCGCTACAGTGATGGTTGGGGTTATTCTTGGGAAGGCAGTACTCCTGAAGATGAGAAACTTGATTTCATCAGATTCAGTACGGATGCGGATTTTATGAAAGTAATGGGAACTGAACTGGTTGAGGGCAGAGATATCGATATTAATCAGTTTCCAAGTGATTCAACAGCTATTTTGTTAAATGAGACGGCAGTGAGAAAAATGCGTCTGGAAAATCCGCTGAGGCAAGTGGTGACTGATGGAGAGGAGAATTTTACTGTAGTTGGGATCATCAAGGACTTTATTTTTGAGTCTCCCTATGATCCAGTGAATCCTTTGATGGTATTCGGTCCATCATCTTGGTATAAAGTACTTCATATGCGTCTAAACTCGGGTCAGTCAGTGGCGAATAATATCGCTGTTATCCAAGAAGTATTCGAAGATTTCAATCCTAATTTTCCTTTTGAATACAGCTTTGTAGACGAGCAATATGCACGGAAATTCAATGATACAAGGCGTACGGCAAGTCTCTCAATCTTATTCACAATCCTGACCATTATTATTTCTTGTTTAGGACTATTTGGGCTTTCTACTTACATGGCGGCAAATAGAATTAAAGAAATCGGTGTGCGAAAAGTATTGGGAGCTAGTGTGGGAAGTATTTCGATGTTGCTGTCCAAGGACTTCCTAAAGCTGGTTGGTATTGCATTTCTATTTTCAGTTCCAGTGGCTTGGTATGTTATGAATCAATGGCTTCAGAATTATGATTATAGCGTGGGAGTCGAGTGGTGGGTCTTTGTGGCTACTGGTACAGCAACGATGCTTATCGCGCTTTTTACGGTAGGTTTCCAATCGATCAAAGCGGCATTGACTAATCCTGCCAGGACCTTAAAGAGTGAGTGAGGCTTATTTCAATGTATTGAGTACATAGTATCAAGATAGCACAACCAAGAATTACGAGTCAAGACTTTACAACTTTCAAACCTTTCAACTTTCATGCTCAAAAACTATCTAAAAATCGCCTGGAGAAATCTTTTGAAAGCAAAAGGTTTTGCATTTATCAATCTAACAGGATTGAGTATTGGAATAGCTGCATGCATCCTGATTTCAGTTTACATCATTCACGAAACGAGCTATGATAAATTTGTGCCTAACTCAGCTAATATTTATCGGGTAGTTTCCCAAGTTGATTTTGGTGAAGGAGCTGAGAAAGGAGTTCATTTTTCAGCCAATTTGGCTAGAACTGGTGAAGCTGATTTTGATGAAATCGAACAAGCTGGAAGGATCATGGCTAATGACCTTTTTTATGGTGCGGGCACCAATGAAATCCAGATTGACGATGAGTTGATGCAGCATCATGAAGATGGGTTTGCCTATGCAGATCAGGCTATACTTGATATTTTCTCTATACCGATGGTGTTCGGTGATGCAAAAACTGCATTGGCAGAACCAAAAACCATCGTGATTTCACAGTCCGTTTCCCAAAAATATTTCAGAAATGAAAATCCAATTGGGCATGTTATTTACCTGAATGGTAATAGAGATGACCCAAGAAAAATCACAGCTGTAATGCGCGATTTTCCAACCAATTCCCATTTAGATTTTAACTATTTTCTGACGCTAAAAGGAGTGGAATTTGGAAAAGGCGAGCAGGATCGCTGGATTCAATCAAATTATTTTACCTACGTCAGTTTGCAGCCTGATACCGATGTAGCCGCTTTTAATAAGACATTTGGAAATACCATTATCCTTAAATATTTAAAGCCCGCTTTACTTGCAGGAGGCTATACAATGGCAGAGGGTCTTGAAAATAAAGCATCAATCTATTTTCAGCCAATGACTGATATCCAACTCTATTCTGCCGATATCGGTCATGAGTCTGGTTTTAGAAATGATATCAAAATAGTCTGGATTTTTGGAACGGTGGCCTTGTTTATTCTTCTGCTTGCCACAATTAATTTTGTGAATTTATCCACTGCCAAATCTGCAAACCGGGCAAAGGAGGTAGGCCTGAGAAAGGTGGTAGGTTCTGGCAGAAAGAACTTAATCCTACAATTCTTAACTGAATCCCTATTACTAACTCTTTTCGCTTTCATACTTGGCGTTGTACTGGCGCAGGTTTTATTGCCTGTGTTTCAGGAAATGACTGGTATTGAATTAGCAATGCCTTGGGAAAACCAGTTTTTTGTTCCGGTTTTACTTTTTTCAGTCTTACTGGTCGGATGCTTGGCAGGCTTTTATCCTGCTCTGTATTTATCAGGATTTTCTCCGATCAATGTCCTCAAAGGGAAACTTCGCCTAGGTGGCAAATCAGGAGGTTTTCGCAGTGGATTGGTCGTTTTTCAGTTTACAATTTCTATAATACTGATTATTGGGACGCTCATAATCAATGAGCAAATGTCATTTATCCTTAATTCCAAAGTAGGGTTTGATAAGGATCAGGTAATTCAAATCTATGGAACAAATATGCTGGGAGATAAAGATGTGACCTTTAAAGAGGAGCTTGCCCGGCTGCCTGAGGTGGAATCTGCCAGTATAAGTGATTATTTGCCTATAGAAAACACCAAGAGAAACGGAAATCAATTTACCAATGAAGGAAGAGACAAGATAGATGAAAGTATCTCGGGTCAAGTATGGCAGATAGATGAAGATTATTTTGAGACGCTAGGTATTGAGTTAATAGCAGGTAGAAACTTTGACCCAACCATTGCCTCAGACAGGAGTGCTACCATCGTGAATGAGCAAATGGTGGCGGATTTGGGACTTATTGATCCCATAGGAAAGAAGATTTCCAGATCAGGTCAACTCAATGAAATAATCGGTGTAGTCAAAGATTTTAGGTATGATAACATGAAGCAAAGAGTAGAGCCTTTGGCTATGTTTTTTGAAAAAAGCAATACCATTACCTCCATCAAAGTGAATACCGCAGACATGCCTGTCTTGTTAGAAGCACTAGAGAGTAAATGGAATGAATTTGCTCCAAATCTTGCATTTCGCTATGCTTTCATGGATGATTCATTTGCCCAGATGTATGACAACGTATTTCGGATAAAGGTCATTTTTAGCAGCTTCGCAGTGCTTGCAATATTGGTTGCATGTTTGGGATTGTTTGCCCTTTCTGCTTATATGGTGGAGCAGCGTAATAAGGAAATGAGCATCCGCAAAGTATTGGGAGCCTCTATTGCTGGGATCTTCAGAATTCAAACCCAAAACCTTATATTCTTAATCCTGATATCCTTTGTGCTGGCAATTCCAATCGCATACTACTTGATGGAAAACTGGCTGAAAGATTACGATTACAAAATCGATATAGGCTGGCAAACATTTCTAGTCTCAGGCTTCATTTCAATTGGGATAGCCATACTTACCGTGAGCTATCACGCGATCAAATCAGCTCAAACTAATCCGGTCCATAACTTAAAAGGTGAATGATGAAAAAGGTACTGAGATGTAAGTATCGAAATTCAAGATTTCGATCCCGAAAGCTAAGCTGTACGCTTGGGCTGATAGACATTTAAACCTTTCAACCTTAACACTTTCCAACTTCTGAACACCTAATCTTTCAACCCGCCACGGCGGACAAGTAATTAAAATCTTCAAATTCCAATGCTTAAAAACTACTTCAAAATCGCCTATAGGAATCTTCTCAAAAAGAAAGTTTATTCCTTTATCAATATCGTAGGGCTCGGAATAGGAATGGCCTGCTGTGTGCTCATTTTTATGTTTGTGCAGGATGAGCTTTCTTATGATAATTACCATGAGAAAGGTGATCAAATATATCGACTGACACATGGTTCCGGTTCACCTGAAGGGGTGGAAGAAGGAGCAGAGGCTGAGCCTTTTTGGGTTTGGCACAACGCACCTGTTGGTCCGGCTATGAAAGAGGAATTTCAAGAGATTGAGAAGATTGTGCAGTTCTCTGGTCGATCAGATTTATTACTTACCTATGGAGAAACTACCCAGCAGGAAGACGGCGTGTTTTTTATGGATTCCACTGTGTTTGATGTGTTTTCCTGGAAGATGCTCCAAGGTGATCCGAAGACGGCATTAGTCGCACCCTTTAGCATAGTACTTACAGAAAGCACCGCCAAAAGATATTTTGGAGAGGAAGATGCATTGGGAAAAACGCTGAAGGGAAGTGAATCGGCCGGAAGGGCAAATGCCGGAGATTACACTGTCACGGGAATTATGGAAGATGTCCCTGAAAATTCCCACTTCAAATTCAATGCGCTTCTTTCATTAAGCACTTTTAAGTTATCGCGTCCTCAGGTTTTTGACCAATGGGGGTATGTAGATTTTTACACCTATTTCTTAGTTAATGAAGGATTTGACCAGTTGGCTTTTGAGCAAAAGATTCCTGAGTTTTTGGAAAAGAACTATCCTTATAAAGAGGATCCATATACAATTCATGTAGAAGCGCTCAAAGATGTTTATCTCCGGACAACTGCAGACCGTCAGCCAGGGGAAACAGGTTCACTTTCCAATATCTATGTGTTTTCCATAATAGGACTTTTTATTCTTGGGATAGCAATTATAAACTTTATGAACTTATCCACTGCCAGATCCTTGGAGCGGGCGAAGGAAGTGGGAATACGTAAATCCATCGGTGCGGATAAAAGCAGTTTGGTTTTTCAGTTTCTCGGGGAATCATTGATCATCGTTTTTCTTTCCGGAATTGTGGCGATTATTTTCGTCACGATATCCATTCCTTTGATGAATAACTTGACAGGCAAAGTTTTGGAAGTCAGCCATATCATTAATTGGCAGACTATGCTTTTATTTTTTGGCATTGTTGTGCTAGTTGGTCTTTTGGCTGGCTCATATCCTGCATTGGTGCTATCCAGCTTCCGTCCAGTGATGATATTGAAAGGAATCAATAAATCAGATGCCCGAGGAGTTAATCTTCGCAAGGGCTTGGTGGTATTCCAGTTCAGCCTTTCTATTGCCTTAATCGCAGGGACAATAATCGTGTATTCGCAGATGAGTCACCTGCTTGACAAGGAAATGGGATTTGACAAGGAGCAAATGCTGGTGTTGGATTATAATTACGATGAGGATGTAAATACCGCTTCTTCTGCACTGAAAACAGAAATGGAGAATATCCCTTCAGTCACATCAACGGCTTTTTCCCGAAGCGTCCCGGGGAGCTATTTCCCAAATGCTGGAACGGGCATAGAAGGCCCTGAAGGAGAAATGATTTACGAAGGCCAGGCTATTTTCCAGGTGGGGATCGATTTTATCAACCATTATGATCTGGAATTGATAGCGGGGAGATCCTATTCCAGAGATTATCCTTCGGATTCTTCCTCAGCTATTGTCATAAATGAAGCTGCTGCCAGACAATATGGATATGCATATCCTGCAGATGCAGTCGGAAAGAAATTTGAGCAATGGGGAAGAGCTGGTGAAGTAATTGGAGTCGTAAAAGACTTTAACTACATCTCCCTGCATCGGACTATTGAGCCTTTGACTTTGCCATTTGAAGCCTACGCAAGCAGGTATATGACCTTAAAAGTAACGGGTGAAGATCTTCCAAGTACAATCGCTCAGATAGAGCAGGTTTGGAACAGAATAGCTCCGCATAGACCATTTCTTTACAGCTTTCTCGATGCTGATTTCAACAAGCAATATGAGTCAGATTTCAGGTTTAGACAGATTTTCACTACGTTTTCTGTTTTGGCGATACTGATTGCCTGTTTGGGCTTGCTAGGCTTGGCGACTTACACCGCGGAGCAAAGAACCAAAGAAATCGGAATCAGAAAGGTATTAGGCGCAAACATCGGAAGTATAGTAGGATTACTATCCAAAGACTTTATCAAACTGGTTTTGATCGCGATTGTAGTTGCTACTCCTGTAGCTTGGTTTGGAATGAATAAGTGGTTGGAAGGCTTCGCTTACCAGGTACCAGTTCATTGGTGGGTATTCTTGATCTCTGGACTTTTATCTGTTATTGTGGCTTTGGTGACGATCAGTTTCCAAGCTATAAAAGCAGCTATGCTGAATCCTGTGAAGAGCTTGAAGAGTGAGTGATGTACAGATTAGAAAGTACAAAATATCAAGTAGAAAGTACAAAGTATCAAGGCTAGGAGCGAAGAATCAAGACTTTGACCTCACTCAGGGTGACATCATGAAACTTTACCACTCTAGAGCATCTAATTTTCCAATAGTTAAATTTTAAAATCTTGCAATCATTCAAACAATGCTGAAAAACTATCTAAAAATCGCCTGGAGAGGTTTGCTGAAAAACAAGGTTTTTTCATTCATAACTATTTTTGGATTGGCGATAGGTATGGCGGCATGTTTGGTGATTTTTCAATATGTCATTTTTGAAAAGAGCTACGATAATTTTAACGAAAATGCCCGTAGGATTTATAGAGTTGATCTGAAACAATATAAAAACGGTGAGCTGGAGAATAGTTTGGCTACCACGTTTCCTGTGGTAGGAAGAACCTTACAGGAGAGCTTTCCTGAATCTGTAGAAGCTTTTGTGAGACTTATGCAGCAGCCTGGAGTCTTCTCTGTGGAAAGAGGAAGTGAACAGTTAGTTTTTGAAGAGAAAAAGGTTTTTTATACAGATAACTCTCTCTTCAAGATCTTTACTTTTCCAATGATTTTGGGAAATAAAGATGATGCTTTAGTATCTCCTAATACTACCGTCATTACAGAGTCGGTGGCTAAAAAATACTTTGGGGAAAATTGGAAGTCGTTAAATCCAGTGGGAAAAAATCTCCAGTCCAAAACTTACTTTGGTACTACCGATTTGCAAATTACAGGAGTAGTAGCAGACCCTCCCGTTAATTCACATTTACAATTTGATTTTCTTGTTTCGTACCCCACTATGTATGACTGGAATGATGGGCAAACGGATTATCGCAATGAATCGGAAAACGCCTGGTTTTGGGAGAACTTTTATACTTACGTCCTTCTCGAACCGCATTCAGATCCGCGGCAATTAGCTTCCTCTTTTCAGTCAATTGTAGATTTTAATACTAGCGAAAGAAAAGAACAGGGCTTTGCTTACAAGATGGATTTCCTGCCGGTCACTGATATTCATTTGCATTCCCATCTTAAAAATGAATTGGAGATCAATGGTAATGAGCAAACGGTTTATAGCCTTTCCGTAATTGCCATCTGTATTCTTGTTTTAGCTTGGGTGAATTTTGTGAATCTTTCCACCGTACGGTCTATGGAACGTGCCAAAGAAACGGGACTTCGAAAAACTGTTGGTGCTTCGCGCATCCAACTCGTATTCCAACATATGATGGAGGCATTTCTGTTTAATATTTTGGGTTTCGTTCTGGCATTTTTTATCTATTATGTGAGTATGCCTGTTTTTTCAACCTTGTTCGGCATCCAGTCGGACATTTCCTTGATGCGGGACACCAAGGTTATTTTGGGAATTGCATCTATTTTTCTTCTAGGAGTTTTATTGAGCGGATTATATCCAGCATTCATCCTGTCAGGGTTTAAGCCTATTTCGGTTCTGAAGGGAAGGCTAACTTCGGCGGGTGATGGATTATGGTTGAAGAAAAGCTTGGTTGTATTTCAATTTGCCATTGCCTCCGTTTTTATCATGGTGGTGTTTACCATCAATAGGCAACTTTCCTTTGTGCGAAATTATGAACTTGGTGTTGAGCTGGAACAGAAATTAGTAATTGAAGGGGCGACTTTTGCGAGTAGTTTAGCAGAATCTCAGTCTAAAATGGCGGCTTATAAGAGCGCTCTGAAAGGTCATACTCTGGTAAAAAATGCTACTCTTTCACGTAATATCCCAGCCACTGAGATCAGGGGTAATAATTTTGTGCGAAGACAGGACCAACCGGAAAGCGCTAAGTTTTTTCACGTCATGGGAGTGGATTATGATTACACTTCCACATTCGGATTGGAGCTGGTAGCCGGACGTTTTCTGCTGGAAGATCAACCTGTCAGTGGTGAATCCATACTCAAATCCAATGAAGGCGCGCCGGATTTTGGAACGCAAGATCACTCGGTCCTAATCAATGAAACTGCAGCAAAGAGGCTAGGATACAATGATGCTGAAGACGCTATACACCAACAGATAGCTGTATTTGGGGGGACTAAGGAAATTGTAGGAGTGATCAAGGACTATCATCACAAGTCACTCAAAAATAGTTTTGAACCTATTATTTTCTACCTGCAGCCCAATTACAGCGATTATATTACGGTGGATCTAAACTTTGCAGAAGATGCGTCCCAAAATTTAGCTGCGGTGATTGATTTTGCCGAAAGCGAGTGGAAAAGGATTTATCCAGAAGAGCCTTTTAATTTTTTCTTTCTGGATGACTTTTTCAATGAACAATATGCAGCTGACCAGCAGTTTTATTTGATCTTCAACTTCTTCACTGGACTGGCGATATTCATTGCTTGCCTAGGATTGTTTGGGCTTTCATCTTATGAATCAATCAAGAGAACTAAGGAGATCGGGATCAGGAAAGTCAACGGAGCAACTGTCTCACAGATTTTCACACTGCTTACCAAAGATTTCTTGAGGCCAGTATTAGTTGGATTTGTGATTGCATTGCCTGTTGCCTGGAAATTTATGGAATTCTGGATTACAGATTTCGAATATAGGATTAGACTAGAATGGTGGATGTTTGTAGCGTCTGGTACTGTAGGATTGCTGATAGCTCTTTTTACAGTCAGCTTTCAATCAATGAAAACAGCTAGGATGAATCCTGTAGAAAGTTTGAAAACCGAGTAGAGATGATAGTATCAAAACATATGTAAAAACCTTTCAATTCCTAAAATCATGCTGAAAAACTACCTTAAAATCGCCTTCAGAAATATCGGGAAGAACAAGCTTTTTTCCTTTCTGAATATTGCCGGACTGTCCATAGGAATGGCGGTTTGTATTCTAATCATGCTTTTTGTGAATTATGAGCGGAATTTTGATAGCATTCACGCCAAGAATATCTATCGTTTGGACGAGGTACAGAAATGGGAAGGTATGGTGGCACCACAGAAAGTAGCCTTGTCCATGTATCCTATGGGACCGACTTTGCTGGAGGAATTTCCTGAAATCACGAATTTCACAAGAATCAGACGGGGTGGTGAGCTCAGGTTTAAGGCCCAAGGTAAGGAATCCATGCTCTCAGATACCTTTTGGGCTGATTCGTCATTCTTTCAGATTTTCGATTTTAAACTGAAAGAAGGAAATCCAGCTACTGCATTGTCCGAGCCTTACAGCCTAGTACTGACGGAGAAGAGTGCCGAGAAGATTTTTGGCGAAGAGTCCCCTGTAGGTAAAACCCTCACACTATCAGAGCAAGATACGATCTCGTATACTGTGACGGCTGTATTGGAAAATATTCCTGAAAACTCCCATCTCAAATTTGAAGGGTTAACTTCCTTTAGTAGTTATGTAGGTCCTCAGGCTATGGAAAATTGGGGAGGAAATTGGCTGACTACTTACTTGGAATTGAGTGAAGGAGCGGATATTGAAGCAATGGAATCGAAATTCCCTGCTTTTTTGGTTTCCCATATGGGAGAAGAAAGAGCAGGTGGGTATGAGCTTTTTCTTCAACCTCTAAGTGAAGTCCACGCTGGCTCTACAGACATTACCCATGATTATATCAATTATCAAAAATTTGACGGTGCATACACCCGCATATTTTTCTATATCGCCTTGATCGTACTTTTTATCGCTGGGATCAATTTTGTCAATTTATCCTCAGCCAAATCAATAAGTCGTGCCATGGAGATCGGTGTGAGGAAAGCTTCAGGCGCATCGAAATCCCAGTTGTACTTACAGTTTATTGGAGAATCAATTATGATAAGTTTGATGGCGATGGTGCTGGCGGCGGTTTTAGTATCTTTTGCTTTACCTTTTCTAAACCAATTCAGCCAGCGACAGTTGGAATTCCCATTATTTAGTAACCCTTTGTTCCTTGTGGCAATGCTCTTAGGAGCTGTCATGGTAGGTGTTCTCTCTGGATTGTACCCTGCACTTTACCTTTCTAATTTTAATCCAGTGAAAGTATTGAAAGGCTCTCCAGTCACTGGTAAAAGGAAGGCTGATTTCAGAAATGTTTTGGTAGTCGTACAGTTTAGCTGTGCTATTTTCTTGATTATTTCTACATTGTTCGCTTCTCGGCAGGTAAAGTTCATGCAGGAAAAAGACCTTGGATTTACCCATGAGCAAATAATCACTATCCCATTTGGCCAGCGTTTTACGGATAGGTATGAAACCCTCAAACAGGCTCTTTTGGGGAGTTCGCAAGTGGAAGAAGTGACGGCTTCCGGCCACAGACTTGGCAATAATCTTCACCAGACAGGAATTACATTTCACGGAACAGGACCTGCAGTAAACCTGGCTACGTCGCAGGTTGTGGTAGACCCTAATTTTTTAGATGTGTATGAAATTGAATTGATAGCGGGGCGAAATTTTAACGACAGTGAGGCAGACAATGGAAATACCTATCTGATCAATGAGTCCCTCGCCAAAGAGCTTATTCTGAAAGACGGAGAGGGTAGGGATATCGAGTCATTGATAGGTTCGCAATTTGGATTCAGCGGAATGGACTCGGCTGGTAGGATAGTAGGAGTGGTAAAGGATTTCAACTTTAATTCCCTGCATCATAAAATAGAGACCTTGACCATTTTTAATCAGCGCAATTGGGGTTTTGAGGAATTATCTGTGAAAATAAGTGGTGAGAATATTCCTGAAGCTCTTGCCCAAATCGAAGCCATCTGGAATACCCAGATCCCTGAGCGGGAATTTGAATACCAGTTTTTGGACGATCACTTTACAGAATTGTATAGAGCTGACCAAACGGTAAATACCATCGTTGGTATGCTGACCGGGCTTTCCATTCTGATTTCCTGCTTGGGGCTTTTTGGGTTAGTCTCATTCACTTTAGAGCAGCGCGTAAAGGAAATAGGAATCAGAAAAGTGCTGGGGGCATCAGTGACCACGGTGGTCGCTATACTTTCAAAGGACTTTATAAAACTGGTATTGGTTGCTATCGTCCTTGCCGTTCCGGTTTCCTGGTATGTAGTCAATCAGTGGATTCAGGATTTTGCCTATAGAATCGACATTGAGTGGTGGGTATTTGCAATTTCAGGTTTGGTAGCGATACTGATAGCCTTAGCAACTGTGAGTTCACAGGCGTTCAAAGCAGCTTTGATGAATCCTGTGAAGAGCTTGAAAAGTGAGTGAAAAGATTTTGAATTTACGAAATACAAGGCCATCAAAGTGATGAAAACTGAGATAAGAGTATTGAATGATAATTGTTGAACAGACAAAATTTTAACAACCTTCTTATTGCTAAGCATTCCAACTATAGATCACAATATATGCATCATTAATTACACACTAAAAAGTCTAAATCCATGAGTCACATTGCTATTCCTATTCCTAGCTTGCCAGGCAAGCAGAATATTGACATTCAGGTTATCATCAATAATGAAGTGAAGTCACTTCATTACAAGGTGGAGCTTTTCTACTGGGATGATTGTAATAATCCTACAGCCCACCGAGCAGATTGCATTTCCGAAATGCTGACTAAGCATGATCCAAACTGGACAGTTTATTACATCGGCGCTCCTACAGATAAGTTTGTGCCGATTACCTTTGTGGATCGGGAGAGTAAAAAGTGGATGCAGGTAAGATAATACTTCTACTTCACTCAGTAAAAGTTTTCGAGATACCAATTCTTCATCCGGGATTTACCGGATGAAGAAATGCCTATTGTGGGCGAAGGTATTATTAATCAAGCTTTGCTATTTATTTCAAAATTTAGCTCCAGAGTTTTGAACATGTTTATTTGTCGGCTTGCTTGGCAAAACCAAAAACTTTTTCGAGCAATGGGGAAGATCTGGCGGAAATGTTTTCCCTTATTTTTAATTCCTCTTTTGCTATTTCTATAAATAAACCGTCAATCGCTTTTTTAGTCACATAAGCTGTGAGATCGGTATTTACTTTTTTCACAAATGGGACCTTATTATAACTGGTCATTACATCTTCCCAGTATTTAGTAGCGTCGGTTTTCTTTAGACTACTATCAAAAATAGGTGAAAATTTTTCTGTGAGCGCAGGGGAAGTGGTCGTATTGAAATAACTCGTAGCCGCATTATCTTCTCCTAAAAGAATGGTTTTTACATCGGCAATGCTCATTTGCTTTATTGCATCGGTAAAGATTGGTTTTGCTTCCAAAGCTGCATCTTCCGCAGCGCGGTTGACGCTGTTGATCACCTGATCTACCATGTTGTCCAGCCCAAGTGAACGAAGGGTTTTCTCAATGTTTTTTGCTTCTTCAGGGAAAAGGATTTTCACATCCAGATTCCCCAGATATCCGTCTTTTGCTCCCAAACGCTCGGCACTTATCCCGGTGGCTTTTTCCAATGCTTCCTTAATACCTGAGTTAATTTCTGCATTGCTTGGAATAGTAATTCCCTGTGCCTTGGCTTCAATAAAGTATGAAAAGCTTATAATCGATACCATGATGATGGTAACAATTTGGCCGAATGAAAGGAGGGATTTATAATTCATAGGAAGTGTTTGCGGTGACATTATACAAGTATTTTTGAATAGGAAGTTGGTGCCTCAACCTCGCATTTTTATACCTCCAGAGCCTTGGGCAACCAGAGTTAAGTGACCTAACGGATAGTTTCTCCTGCAGTTCCGATAGCTTAAGTTTTATTAAAAAATTAACTTTTGAACCTACATCAGCATGAATTTGGATTCAGACAAAATCTCCTTTCATCTCTTTACAACAATCTTTCGATCACCTCAGGAAAGTGCTTGTGCTCTAAGGCATGCACTTTCTGGGCGATAGAGTCAGGTGTATCATCTAAAGTAAGTGGGGTGGAAGCTTGGAAAACTATTCTTCCTTCGTCATAATTTTCATTGACCAAATGAATGGTAATACCGGTTTCGGTATCTCCAGCTGCTTTTACAGCCTCATGCACAAAGCTTCCATACATTCCTTTTCCTCCGTATTTTGGCAAAAGTGCAGGATGTATATTTACCATTCGATCAGGAAAAGCTCTTGTCAATTCAACCGGGATTTTAAGTAAGAAACCTGCCAAAATCACCCAGTCAATCTTTTCTTCCTGTAGTTTTTCTAATAACACTCCTGCGTCCATTTCCTTGCGGGAAAAAGTAAAAGTAGGAACATCAAATTTCTTAGCCCGATCCAAGACAAATGCATCAGTTTTATTGGAGGCGACTAATGCGATTTCTGCAATTTCTGAATTCTGGAAATGCTCCATGATTTTTTCTGCATTACTACCAGATCCGGAGGCTAGGATTGCGAGACGTTTCAAATGATATCGGGTTTTGGTGGGTCGATGCGAAATTAATGCTTATCTAGTGGATGCTTAAAATCTTTAAGGTTTTTTTCTAATACAGAAGATTCTGATTTGAAGAAAGTGTGTTTCGTTGCGGCTCAAAGTTGCTTAACAATAGATTTTATCTATACAATACAGACAAAGCCCTGCCTCCAACTGAATGAAAACAGGGCTTTTAAATTATTCGCAAATCTTAAATCTGCTGCTGTAATTATTTCGACCAGATGGCTTCGTATTTGGCTACGGATCCTTGATGATATCCGGTGACGCAGCGGGTCAAATATCCATTTTCTAGCATACTTGTATATTCGTTCTGATATTCTGCTGAGTCCAAGTTGTATTTTTCATACCATGAATTGAAATCGGGGGCATTTTTGTACCAGATGCCGCTGAGTCTTGGCTGGTTCCCTTCCATATATGCATCCAGATACACAAGTTTGAATTTTTCTTTGTTGGTATATTGGTCAAAATATGTTTTGAAACTTGACAGACTCATGGCAGGTCTTAGGTAAAATCCTCCGGTGGATTTCTTTTCCCACAAGGCAGTGACGTAGGTTTTTCCAGCCAGAATCACACAGGATACGTTAACAGGTACATAGCCAGCTTTGTGGTGCTTCTCAAAATTGGATTCGTGCCATTCCAGCGATTGCCCATGATAAGCAAAACTCGATACGCTACTGTCTTTGATCCAAACAGCCGCATAGCGTACTTTTCCCGAGGATACATACGAGTTTACATTGATCAGCCTATAGCCAGCATCTTTCCATTTGTCAAACTCATCCTGATATTTATTACCGTCCATTCCGTGGCGGGCTACCCAGGAGATAGATTTGGATGGTCTAAAAATCATGTTGAAATATGTTTTACCTGAGACTTCGTAGCCGTCCACCCACACTGGATAGTACCCACATGGCCAGATCTTATCAAATTCAGTTTGGTACTTGGCTGCTGGTACACCATGTCTGGCTACCTCACCCCAGTTGGTAGGATAAGAGCAATAAGGATGGGTGGCTGATGGATAGATGAAGCAGGCTTTGCTTTTCAGCCCCGGGATTCCCTGATTGGTAAGCTTGGACCAATTGACGTTTGACCCCGGTTTTGGATAGTTTGCCTGTCCGATTGCATATCCAGTGTTAAACACTAATGGTCTGAAAATTCCACCTTCAGGTTTATCATCACTTTTATAGGTCTTTAGATGAACGTGAAGGTGTGGGCCTGTAGAGTTTCCGGAGTTTCCCGCCTTGCCGAGGATATCGCCCTTCTTCACTGCCGCCCCTATTGAAAGAAACTTAGACGGGATCGAGCCTTTTTGGAAATGTGCATATAGGGCCACAACATTTCCGTGTCTAACATACACATGGTTTCCGCCATGTCCCTGATCATAATTCCCCCAGAGTTCATCCTTCTGTTTTTTCATACCGGCATCCGAACCGTCAGGCTTCCAGTTGTTGGGTATGTTGTTTTGGAAATGGATCACGACTCCGTCAGCCATTGCTCTAACTGGCTTGCCCCAAATTCTGAAGTGTTCATTTTCACTTCCGTTCTTACCCGGAAGTAGGTCACTCCATTTGTCGTCTTCATATCGCTGCACTCCCATGTCGTAGGCGAAAACCTGTGAGCCGCCGCCGTGCATCGAGTATCCGGTGACAAATTCATCCGATTTGAAGTCCACAGAAGAAAATGGAAACGCCAATCCCGCTGTGTAGTTTTTCAAGCTTTTGCTCAATGTGACCGGCCCTACGTATCCTTTAAAATAGAAACTCAATTTCACCACGGTAGGAAATGGAGTTGTAAGAAAAACTACATCACCGTTTTCGTGATAATCCCTGCTGTTTTGCCAGTACCAAGCTTCATTTGGATTAATTTTAAGTTGGTCTGAGGGAAGATACACCTCTTTTTTAGTGGTCTGGCTACCGATTTTGTATTCCAAGATCACTTTGTCCAAATCCACAGATTCGGCTCCTTTATTGTGAAGCAGCGACAAAACTGAAAGCTGAGCCATTGGGGACTCCTGACTGGTAAATCCAGGTGTGTGGTGCAATACCAGCTTGCCTTCTTCCATCGGTTCCAAACTGATCTCGATATTTTTGGGAGAGGAAGAGCTCATTTCCAGCCTCTCAGGTCTAAAAGTAACAGGCAGCTCACTCACAGGCTTGCGGACTGTGAAGTCAAAATGTCGAATCTCGGCAATTTTTCCCGGAGATACTTTTTTCACTGTACTAACTCTGGTCGGCTTGGTCAACGTACTTGTCATTGTTGATCTTTTGGCTACGACCGGGCGGGAAGGATCGATTTTTGAATCTTCGGATTTTGTTGATTCAGTAATTTTGGGTAAAACTCTTTTTAGTGCCATCGCATTGAAAAATTTTTGGTTAGAAATAGTGTACAGATTATCTCTATCAATAGAAATCTACATTGATAAAGATTTTTCAAATGTATTTTTCAAAAAGTAACCTTCTAACAGTCAATCAATAATAAATCGAAGTAAAATTATGGGAAATCAATTATGGGCAAGGTAAAGCCTTTCGCTTCCCGTGGTTTTCGCATAAAGTATATTATCACCCCTGTATTATAGGCGATTTTGCAAAGTATTGTTTCAGGCAAAAAATGTAGGATTTTACCCATGATCTTGACGTGAAAACGATCATGATTATTCAACGATGAATTTTGATTTACTGAAAGCTGATCCCCAGCTAACTGATCACGGCAAATTAACTTCTAACCTGTCCATTTCCCCTTACTATCCACTTGTAGCTGCAAAGCTCTTTCAGTGCCATAGGGCCACGTGCGTGAAGTTTTTGGGTGCTAATGCCAATCTCTGCTCCCAAACCGAATTGGGCGCCGTCGGTGAAAGCGGTAGAAGCATTCGCATAAACGGCCGCTGCATCCACTTCAAGTAGAAAGCGCTCAATTATCTCCTGATTTTCTGAGACAATCGCCTCAGAATGTTTGGATGAATACTCCGCAATATGATCTAACGCTTCATCAAGATTTGCTACAGTTTTGATAGCAAGTTTAAACCCAAGAAATTCTGTTCCGAAATGAGACTCATTAGCTCTTGAAATCAGCTCATTTTGAGCTAAGGCTTCAAAAGCTTTTTCATCAGCAAAAACCTGAACCTTGCTTTCCAGCATAGGTTGGATTAACTCATTTAACTTAGGCAGAAGAGATTCGTGAATAATCAAACAGTCCAATGAATTACATACACTTGGTCTTCGGGTTTTGGAATTAAAGGCGATCTCTTTTGCTTTTTCCAAATCTGCGGATTCATCTACATAGGTGTGCACGATTCCAGCTCCAGTTTCGATCACGGGCACTTTTGCATTTTCCCTGACGAAATTGATCAGGCCCTGAGATCCTCGTGGAATGATTACATCCACGAAACGAACAGCTTCCAACAGCGCTTTGGTAGCAACTCGGTCTGCCGGTAAAAGTTGAAATGCGTCAGTCGGCAACCCATTATTTTCCAGGACCTGATGAATCAAACTCATGATGGCACGATTGGAATGGTCAGCATCCGAACCGCCTTTTAGCACGAGACCATTTCCGGATTTTAGAGCTAACGTAAACACATCAAAAGTTACATTTGGTCTGGCTTCATATATGATCCCAATCACCCCAAGAGGTACAGTAGTTTTCTCCAATGAAAGACCATTTTCCAGGGTTTTGCTTTCCAATACATGGTGCAATGGGCTTGGCAACGCACTTACTTGGATGATATCCCCGGCGATATTTTGGATTCTCTCTTCAGTGAGCAACAATCTATCGTACATAGGATTGCCCTGATCCATGAGATCCAGATCCTTTTGGTTTTCCTCTAGAAGGAAATACATGTTTTCCACTGCTGAAATTGCAAGGTTATGCAGGACTTGATTAATCTTCTCATTGCTGAGGCCGGTCAGTTTCCTAGCTCCTTTTTTTACTCCTTCAAATATATCCTGGTACTCAGTCATGATCGAAAATATAGAGGTAATCGTAATGTATTAATGCTTTTTGGTTTTTTAGGCCAATGCGTTCATTGGCGACTTTTGAGGAATACTCAGCGCGACCCAAGCCTATTTTAAGGCCTTTCTCATCGCGAATTAATAAAATATCCCCTTTGGAAAACTCTCCTTCCAATTTAATAATTCCAATTGGCAAGAGGCTTCGGATTACCTCGGCGGTGAGTGAGTTTTTTGCTCCATCATTAATAGTGATCTCACCCACATAATAGTGCTCTCCGTGAGCCAGCCATTTCTTTGCCCCATGCTTCGCTTTTTGTGGTTCAAACCAGGTGCATTTCAGGCTTTTGTCTGCAAATTCTCCCAATACATTTTCCCGCTTCCCGTTTGCGATAATAACCTGAATACCCAGATCAGCAGATTTCTTTGCCATGGCATATTTGGTGAGCATGCCACCACGTCCAAAGGATGACTTGGAGGCGGAGATGTAATTGGATACTTCTGGCATACTAGAGGATACTTTTTCTATCAGCTGTGACCCTGGATCTGATGGATTTCCAGTGAATATTCCATCCACATTTGTAAGTAACATCATCGTATCTGCATTGATCATCGCAGCAGTGAGGCTTGCCAGTTCATCGTTATCAGTAAACATCAGCTCGGTGATAGTAACCGTATCATTTTCGTTAATGATGGGCAAAATACCCTGGGAAAGTAAAGCCTGAACGCAGTTTTTCATATTTAGAAAATGCTTTCTGTCACGAAAATCTTCTTTAGTTACTAAGATTTGAGCCACTGCCTGCCCATGTTTTTCAAAGAAGTTTTGGTACTGATTTATCAGCCGGATTTGTCCTGTAGAAGCCCAAATCTGCTTTTTGAAAACCGGGTTGAACTTTTCAGGAAGAGGAATAGCCTGTCTCCCAAAAGCAACTGCGCCTGAGCTGACAAGAACAACTTTCTTTCCCAAAGATGTCAACTCATGGATTTGGGCCACAAGCTTTTCCATGCGCTCCAGATCAGGAAGTCCGTTTTCCTGAGTCAGTACATTCGACCCAATCTTGATTACAAGTAATTTGCTTTCTAGCATGATTGAAAAATTTGGGTGAAAATAGGGAAGAAGGGCTGGAATAGCTAAAAATGATTCTACGAAGTACAATTGCAAAAGCAAACTTCATCATTCAATATTTATCATTCCTCATTCGAAATTAAATTTCAAAAGTGAATGAAGAATGTTGATTAGTGAAGTTACAAGAACCCCATGCTTAGTGTGCCTACCAGCATCAATATCTTTGCAAATGTGCTAAGTTGGGTGAAGTGGTCTTTTCGATCAGCAATGTAGATTCGGTGCATGAAGTACATGAAAAAGACACCAAGACCACCGAAATAAATAAAAATTACCGGACGGTCGAGCTTGAACATCACAATTAGGATTGCGCAAATAAATACGCCTGCGATCAGAAAAATCACCGCCTTGGTTTTGCGAAACCCGAGTACAATAGGGAGCGTTCTACAGCCATGTTTTCTATCACCAGGTCTATCCTCGATGTCTTTAATTATTTCCCTTATCAAATTAAGGAAGAAGGCGAAAATGGCATAGGTCAACACAAGTAGCTCAGATTTCTGAAAGTAGAAACCAATCAGATAAATCGATACTCCTGTAAGAAATGCGACCGTAAGATTTCCTACAAAAGGTTCTCGTTTGAGCTGATTACTGTAGATCCAAAGTAGAAAGGCAGCGGTGAAATTGATTATTGCGAAAATTGGACTTACCAGAAATCCAAGACCGATAGCTGTAAAATTCAGAACTGTGTGAAGGAAAATAACTACCCGTCTTTTGATTCCTTTTCCTACCACAACATCGCCAGGCCGGTTGACATAATCGATTTTAACGTCGTAGTAGTCATTAATCATGTAGCCTGCTGCAGTGATGATCAGGGTTGAGATAATAATCAAATACAGTTTATAATCCTGTAGAACAGGCAAGCCAGAATTTGTCGTTTTCACTAAAAAGTACGCTGTCATAAGCTGTGCGAATCCCACCATCAGCAGATTAATAGGTCTGCTGATCCGAAAAAGCCCTCGGATCGAAATGGTTCTCTCCACAGTCATGGTATTCATCTGTTTCTAATTTTGTTTTTTATGTTCAGATGGAATCTCGCATGGTTTAGATCATGCCAGGGTGTGACTTTTTGTAGTCATACTCTATTTCATCTATCAAAAATAGATTCAATTCCTTTCACATCTAGGGAAATAGCTAGGTATATGGAAATTAAAGGAGATTCGTGAAGGTTTTGCGGGTAATCATAATCTATATATTATTATCCGCAGTGATGCCGATCGCCTTAAATTCTTTACTTTTCTGGTAGGAAGACCGAGCACTCCTACAGTGGCGGGACAGTCTGAAGCGGTCTTAACTCGTAAGTTTAATATATCCTACATTGCTTTTTCAAATTACAAAAGAGGTATGAGGGTATTAGACAGAAAGAAGACGAAGTTATAATGGGAATTCAATTTGTCCGCAGATATTTTCTATTCAGCTCAGCTGTTAAAATACTTTACACTCGCCTGCCTCTCCCGGTTCACGCTGAGCTTTAGCACATCCGGTCGGGAATAATGTCCCACTGGATCAAAGTTCTGCCGCTCTTCCAGCACACGGTTAAAATCCAGCGTCTCGATCAAAAGGCCTTCCGAATTTGCTACAGGTTCTAAAATCCATTTACCATCCGGTCCTGCGATACAGGAACCGCCATCGGCTAACACATCAGGAGCATTTTCAAGGATCACATCTATATGAGGCATGTCCGTCGGAAAGTCGGATTTCCGCATCAAACTGGAAACAGAAATTACAAATGACCTGCTTTCCTGGGCTATCATGCGCGTGATATTTTCTGTGTTTCTGACAGCTCCAGGCCAAACTGCTATATGAAGATTTTCACCAAACCCATACAAGGCCGTTCTTGCCAACGGCATCCAGTTTTCCCAGCAATTCAATCCACCCACAGTAAACTCCTTCAGCGGATGTACTTGAAGACCGTTTCCATCACCAGGAGCCCAAGTAAGTCTTTCTTCGTAAGTAGGTTGCAGTTTGCGGTGCACAGACTTAATCTCCCCTTCAAAGTTAATATATACCAAAGAGCAATAAATGCTATGGCCACCTCTGTCTATAGGCCGCTCGATGATTCCCAAATAAATAGCGATTTTAAGACTTTTTGCAAGTTCTTGTATTTCCTGCAAATCACCTTTTTCGATCTGAACTGCATTCCTCAAGTAATGTGCGTGAATCTCTTTTTGCACTTTGTCGTCCCAGGCTGAGCCATTAGTTATCGACAGCCAAAAAGGATAGCCGGGTACTAGACCTTCTCCAAAAATAATCAGTTCGACTCCTTGGGCAGCAGCCTCTGATATCGATGATTTAACTTTCTCAAGCGTTGCGGACTTATTCAGCCATACCGGAGAAATCTGAGCTAATGCTACTTTGAGAAAATTTGACGGGTTCATGAGAATCAAGTTTGATCGGAAATTACCAGAAAGGAATGTTGGATCAAAATATTAGCATTCGCAGCAGGAAAGGTGGATTCGATTATTATCAATGACTTATAATCCCAAGACGGATTTCTAATGTTAATCCAACCGACTTATTGGCTAGCTGTTGGAGTTTGATTTTCCCTTGAATTTATTCCAGATATTTTCTCCCCATACACTTAGAAAGCCTTTCTTATCCGAATTGCCGGTATCTTCCTCACCTAAGGCATAACCAAGTGGTTTAAGCCCGTCGGTGGCATCAAAAACTATCTTTAAAATCCCGGCAATAGGTATACTCAGGATCATGCCTGCCACTCCCCAGATAGAACTTCCAAGAACCACTACCACGATAGATACCAGTGGGTTAAGATTTACTTTATCTCCCACCACATATGGCTCGAGGATATAAGATTCGATAAACTGTGCAAGACCGTATGTAAACGAAACTACAATCAAAGACCAGGTCTGTGCGCCGCTGAAGATGGTCATGCAAATCGCTAATACATAGCCTATCACCACGCCAAGATATGGCACCAAAGACAGTAAAGCCGCGATGGCACTGATCAGAATAGCATTTTCCACTCCTGCTATCATCAGCCCCACTGAGTAAATAATTGCAAGGAAAAGAATTAGTGTAAGTCTGCCAACAAGGAAATTTACAGCGAGTTGAATGGATTGTACCATAACTTCCTGCGCCTGTTTTCGCTTTTCTGGATCGAAGAATTTCAAGATAGAAAGCTTAATTTTCCTTCTGTAGAACAGCATGAAAAACAGGTAGATAAATGTCAGCATTGCGCTGCCCAGAAAACCGAAAAAATCCATTACGATTAGTCCGATTTTCTTTTTGGCATCCTTTGTCAAGATTTCGGAAGGATCCCCATCAATTTGTTCTGAAGCAGAATCACTTTTATTTTCTTCAGATGAGTTTCCATAGATCATTTCCATCTGCTCTTGGGTGCTGATTCCTGTTTTTTCTCTGATAAATTCCTGAGCAGATTCTAATTTAGGTTTAAGGGCTTTCTTTGCCTCTGGCCATCTTTCTGAGATATTACTGATCTGTGCAGAGATAATCCAGAAAAAAGCTAAGAAAGTGACAATACTAAGAATGACACATAAAAATGAAGCAAGCCCTCGGGAAATCCCCAAACTCTCCATTTTGCGGGAAAGCGGAATGCAAATTAGTGTGAGAAGGCAAGCAAATACGATAGGAATAAGAAATGTGGTGGATAGTACCAGTCCATCTATTAGGAAGTAAGTGCCCAGAATCAATAAAGCTGAACTGAGTAATATTTCCTTTGATTTCATAATTAGTTGGTTTCGGGATGTATTTTCTTAATGAGTAAGTATATGGAGTTTGATAATTCTTGGTTAATGAAGTTAGCCATTCAATTCTTGAGAATCTTCAACTTGTGTGGAGTCAAGGATAGAGTTACTTCTGGTGTGCCTTCGTAAAGCGTATTGTGATGATAAAACTCATCATCTACATGGAATGGTAGATGGGTTTTGATTTTGATTTTTTTGGCCTTGATAGTTTTAAAAGGGCTAGGTGAGAAAGCTTTTTTCTGACTCTTTAGGAAGTCTTTTAATTCAGATTTCTGACTCTTTTCTATCAGCATCACATCCAAATATTCATCACTATGATCTGCATCAGGAGCCAGTTCCAATTGCGGCCCCAGTCTTTTGGTATTCATGACTTCCACCCATAGGTATTCTCCTGAATAGTCTTTTCCGTCCAACTCAATTTTGTAATTATTGGTCGGTAATTCATCGGGAAGCTTCCGGAGGTTTTTTAGCCCAAATTTTACTTTTGAGGATGAGTCAACAGTCTTTTTCTCTTCTCTTTCAATTTGCAAAAGGAGAGCCGTGAATATACCCCAACCTACACCTTCTATGAACCAACCTTTTTCTTCAGGAGTTACAAATTTTCCAATACTGAGTTGGTGAAATTTCTTATCGTTGAATTTCTGAACAATGTTTTGATAGTCAGTTTTTAGACCTAGGCTTCCAGCAATATTGTTTGCGTTACCAAAGGGGAGAATTGCGATAGGGATATCTGTGTCGCGCAATTCCAGCAATATTTTCTCTACAGTGCCATCACCTCCAGCAATGACGATGAGATCGAAAATCAAATCGAATACTTTTTCGAATTTTTCCTCCTTAGTACTTTGGGCCAAGACACGACCTCCTTGCTCCTCCAGGGAGTTTACAATTTTTTCCAGAGGGAAATCTTCGTCACCTGCAGTTGGATTATAGAGTAATATGATTTTCATAAAGTAGTTGGCTAAAAGTCCTGCTTGTTATTTGTATACAAAAAGATGACTAATCTGAAAGACTATGAAAATTTTGATCACAAATGACGATGGGGTATATAGCCCTGGGATTTTAGAGTTGGCGCAAGTGGCGTCAGAATTTGGTGATATCCGTATCGTGGCCCCAGATGTGGAGCAGTCCTCGATGGGTCATGCAGTGACTGCCACCAGACCTCTATCTTATAAAAAAACTCAGATAGGCGAATTCGATGCTTATCGGGTTAATGGAACTCCTGCAGATTGTGTGTCACTCGGAAGCTTCCACTGGGATAAGGTGGATGTGGTCCTTTCAGGAATAAATTTAGGACCAAATCTAGGCAATTCGATGTGGCATTCGGGGACACTCGCAGGGGCAAAACAAGCCGCATTATTGGGCATTAAAGGTATTGCGTTGAGTACTCCCACTCAAACTGAGGAGTATGACTTCTCTAAAATGAGACCTTACATCAGACAGGTATTGGAGTATCTGATCAGTGAAAGAGGACCACAATTAGTCAATGTCAATTTCCCTTTTGCACCCGTAGGCATCGCATGGACAAGGCAGTCTGTACGTCAATACGACGGTTTGGTAAAGCCTTCGGAGGATCCTATGGGTAGAAAGCACTATTGGTTTACGGTGGTGCCATTAGAAAATCCGGACGAAGGAACTGATAGGTATGCGATGGGTCAAAATTTGGTGTCGATGACTCCACTTAGATTGGATCTGACTGACGAAAAGCAACTGAAAAATTTAGCAGAAATGAATATTTTCAGTTGAAGGATATAATGGATTCCTTAATTTCTGGGGTAGAATTTTCCTTATTTATGGAATCCATGCTACATGGTTTATTTTTATTTGTAAAAACTAACTCGGAGTAGCTATAAAAATGGGAATGAAATTGACGCTGTAGGCTTTTTTCATTCCCATTTTTAATCAGAAAATCTTAAATTTTTTATCCACCAACTATTTCACCTCCATTCACATGGATAAATTGTCCGGTGATGTATGAGCTATCCTCGCTAGCTAGGAATACGTAAGCTGGAGCAACTTCGCTGGGTTGACCTGCTCTTCCCAAAGCCGTGTCCTGACCAAATTCTGTCACGTCATCGAAAGTTGCGGGGATCAATGGTGTCCAAATCGGGCCAGAGGCCACACCATTAACGCGTATCTTATCTTTGGCTACCATAAGTGCAAGTGATCTGGTAAATCCGACTATAGCGCCTTTGGTACTTGCGTAGTCCACCAAGTGCTCACTTCCACGATAAGTGGTCACCGAACTGGTGTTGATGATCGTGTCTCCAGGGGAGAAGTGATCCATAGCGAGTTTAGACAGATAGAAGAAGGAAAATATATTTGTTTCGAAAGTTTCCTTTAACTGCTTGCCAGTGATTTGCTGAAGAGAATCCTGAGGAAATTGGATAGCAGCATTGTTTACAAGGATATTCAATCCTCCAAGTTTTTTCACACAGGAATCAACTGCTTTTTTGCAGAAAGCCTCTGACTTGATATCGCCTTTCAATAGAAGGCATTTTCTTCCTTCTTTTTCCACCATTTTCTGGGTGTCTTTAGCATCTTTTTCTTCGCTGATATACACTATTGCCACATCTGCACCTTCTCTGGCGAAATACACTGCGACACTTCTTCCTATGCCGCTATCGCCTCCCGTGATGAGCGCTACTTTATCTTTCAGCTTGTCAGAGCCCTTATAGCCTTCCCGGATGACTTCCGGTTCCGGTACCATTTTAGATTGCTGCCCGGGAAGGGACTGTTTTTGGTCTTTAAATTCTGTTGGTTTTTTCATGGTTTGAGTGGTTTAGTTTTTAATTATTTATTCAGGAATTCCGTAGGGCGGAGATTAATTGCTGTTTACTCATTTTACTTCTGCCTTCTATTCCGATTTCTTTGGCTTGGTCATAGAGTTCCTGTTTGCTCCGCTCATTATATTTGTCAGCCTTGCCGCCTTTTTTTCCCGAGTTGGGGTCGTTTGCTATGCGTGCAGCCTTTTGCTTACTCATTCCTTCTTTCCGTAGTGCCTCATATTTTTCATCATTTTTGATGCTTGGTCCATGGTCCTTTGTCATGATAGTGTACGTTTAAGAGTTAAATAATTGATTTCTAGTTTTATCAATGCGCCAGTATTTATCTGATTCATTGGTGGCTGATATAGTAATTCCAAAAAAAACGCCGAGATTTTATTTACTTCTCATAGGAATAGCATTTGAATAGATCTGTGGCTATATGCAGGTACAATCAGGATAAAATTGACTGGAAATATGAAAATCAAATTATTTAAAGAGTTTAAAGAATTTGCCATCAAGGGCAATATGATCGATATCGCAATAGGTGTGATCATCGGTGCGGCATTTAATAAAGTGGTCGATGTGCTTGTAAAGGAGATTTTCCTTCCGCCCTTATCATTCCTTACCAACGGGATTAATTGGGAAAATAAAAAGATTGTCCTACGTGAAGCCGTGACTACGGAGGGTGTAGTGCATCCTGAGGAAATAGCGATAGGTTACGGGAAGTTGTTTGAGGCATCGGTCGATTTCCTGATTATCGGATTTACAGTCTTCTTGGTAGTAAAACTGATGAACACCATCCGGAAGAAAGCGGAAGATCCTAAAAATGAAACGGTCACTACCCCGAAAAATATTGAGCTACTGAATAGGATCTCTGAACTTATGGAAAGGCAGGTGCAGCTGCTGGAAAGAAATGGGAATAATTCTGATTTGAAAAAGACTGATTAAATTAGGTATGTCTGAAATTGATTTCTTACAATCATATATTTCTAAACCTTACCCACAATGAGCTCAAAGTCTATTTCAATTCTACTTGTATTTTTTTTCATTTCTCTGATTTCTTACGCTCAGTCCACTAATCCTGCAAAAGTGATATTTGATACGGATATGGGACCTGATTATGACGATGTCGGGGCTATAGCCTTACTGCATGCATTTGCTGACCAAGGCAAAGTAGAAATTCTGGCTACTATGGCAAGTACAAAATACGAGGGAGTTGCCGGAGTATTGAATGTGCTGAACACCTATTTCTTAAGAGAAGATTTGCCGATCGGGGTTCCTACAGGAAATGCCATCACAAAGCGGGATTGGCAGCACTGGACAGATACATTATTGGCAAAACACCCTCATCAGATCCTCAGCAATAGCGAAGTGCCAGATGCAGTTGAGCTATATAGAAGGCTGCTTGCCGAGCAGCCGGATGGAAGTGTGACCCTGATTACAGTAGGATTTTTTACAAATATTTCGAATTTACTTCAATCGGAAGCTGATGAGTATTCCCCTCTTGATGGAATTGAATTAGTGAAAAAGAAAGTATCTAAAATGGTCAGTATGGCTGGTTATTTTCCTGAAGGTTCGGAGTTCAATGTAAATCAAGACCCTGAAGCATCGATTTACGTTGTAGAAAATTTTCCAAAACCAATAATTTTTAGCGGATTTGAAATAGGAAAGCAAATTCACACTGGGATTCCCTTAATCACCAATAGCAATATTGAAAACAGTCCTGTTAAAGATGCTTTTTCGATAGCTATACCCATGGCAGAAGAAGACAAAAACGGCCGTATGAGTTGGGATCAGACGGCCGTTTATGTAGCATGTTTGGGCTATGAGAAGTTTTTTACATTAGAAGAAGGTAAAATGTCTTTAGCCGAAAACGGATATAATACATGGGATAAATCCGGGAAAGGCCAGTATAAATTAGTTGAAAAAAGTAACATGATGGACATTGAATCAGAGATAAACTTCCTGATGATGCATCTGCCTGGAAAGTAATCGCTGGATGGCAGCTTACTTTATGTCAGAACTTTCAAAACCCAACTTCTTCAATCCTTCCTGAATTTCCGGTGCTCCCATAAATAATTTCCAGCCTAGCCCAGTTCTGTAATTTTCTATCATCGCCACCATCGGACCTTGATCTATTGCCAAATATCTAGTGGGATAGTAGTCGTGCTCTGGGCTCATCGCATCGTAAAAGCCATATCTTCCGAGTACTTTTTTGCCATAATTGTAATAAAGATTTTTGATCACTTTCATGGATTCCTCAGGAGTGTATGGAATAGATGAAATGGCGGCGGTAGGGGAAATTACGCCAGTATCATTTGCTGGAAAATGAGCGTTGTATCCATTAATGGAATAAGAGGCGGTAAGTCCCCAAAGGTCTTCTCCATATCCAGCAAACCCTTCTGGGTTTTCCAGAACATGTGCCCTGTTGATGAGTGTATGGTTTGTATTTAGTTTCTGGTAATCAGCATATTGATCTTTCAGACCCATTGGGTTAAGCCCGAGATAGGAGTAATGTGCCCAGAAAAGTGGGCCTCCCTTATCTTCTGCACCATTATGCTTTAATATCAAGTCATAACCAAATGCTTTTTTATCAGATCTGATTGCCCCGCTTCTTGCCCAGCCTTTATGATAAACTTCCGGATCAATGCTGTGAGTAGGAGAGGATGCTGCGAGCACATAAGTGATAAGGCACTCATTGTATCCTTCCAGCGGGAAATTCATATCCCAGGCATACTCAGGCGACCAGTGCCAATAGAGCACATCCTGTCCATCCCGGGTATACCAAGTCCAGTCCATTTCCTTCCACAGTTTATCTATTCTTTCAGCAACGGCCTTTTGTCTATCGTCTCCTCCCTTATAATACTCGCGCACTGCAATCAGGCTTTGCATCAGAAAGGCGGATTCCACTAGATCTCCTCCGTTATCTTTTTGACCGAAGGGCTGAACCTTTGCAGTCTGCCCATTAATCCAATGTGGCCAGACTCCTTTGAATTTGTCAGCTTTTTCCAGAAAACTTACAATCTTTTCGAATCGGGCAACGCCTTGTTCTTTAGTAATCCAGCCTCTTTCCATTCCGGCGATCAATCCGAAAATCCCCATTCCTGATCCGCCGGTGGTAACAACGTGTGCATCGTTCTCAGGATAGTCTCCGTCTATGTGGATTCGCTCTGGGCCCATTCCCGAATTTGGTTCAGCGCCTTCCCAAAAGTATCGGAAGGTGTAGAATTCCACCATATCCAAAAGCTCCTCATCTGTCATTTTATGGGTTTTGGTTGCAGCTCTTCCTACGATGATAGAATCCTCTCCAGAGTAGGCCCTGACTTCGTAGTTCAGATCCAGCTCCATCCCAAGATCATTTACAAAATCAAGGTAAATTGTGTCTTCTAAAACTGCCCTTCTCGTATAGTGATCATCGTCCATACTAACCCAAACCCCGTAGGAATCGGCCTCAGGTGATTTATTCCAAGCGAGTTCTACGTGGATGTCATATGGGGTGGCTTTGATGTTATCGGTTTTTTCTTCATTTTTTTGGCAGGCAAAGGAGAAGCTAACCAATACCAATAAGGCGAAGGGGTTTTGAACATTCATCTGTTTATTTTTAATGGTCAGATGGAGTCTCGCAACATTGAAAATCATTTTATGAAGTAGTGCTTGAATAATGCTCGATTTCATAGCTTAAAAATTGGGTGATTCAGTGAAAATGGAAATAAAGTAGACTCCCGCCCCAGCAAGAAGGCAGGAGTCAAGGGGCTTAATACCCCGGGTTTTGGATGATAGACCCCCCGCTAATGTCGATTTCGGACTGAGGAACAGGATAGACTTCATGCTTGCCTGGAGTCCAGGTGATTCCCAGCTCTGAAAAAACTTCCTGCGCTCTTCCTTGTCTTACCAAGTCGAAATATCTGTGCTGCTCCATCGCAAGCTCTACACGTCGCTCATGATATATATCCTCCCTTAATTCAGCCTGAGTTGTCACTGTCAAGTCTGGCAGAATTTCTTCATTACCTTGACGGGCTCTTTCACGCACCATATTGACATATACCAAAGCTTGGCTAGGATTTCCGATTTCGTTAGCAGCTTCTGCTGCAATCAACAACAAATCGGCATATCTGAATAGGCGGATGTTTGCCCCGCTATTTCCAAATCCAGATGGTGGTCTCTCAGGAAGCCATGCTTTTCTGCTAAATCTTGCATTTTCGCCC
>TARA_R110002012_G_scaffold78937_1_pt1 | contig 101663 bp, 98 predicted proteins | sample TARA_R110002012 | Tara Oceans TARA_R110002012 (sample SAMEA4396515) | marine metagenome | biome: Westerlies Biome; feature: [DCM] deep chlorophyll maximum layer (ENVO:01000326); material: water (ENVO:00002006), including particulate matter (ENVO:01000060) such as... | depth 40 m
CAAATAAATAAAATTTTAATCTCGGCAGACTGCATAATCAGGATCGCTATGCGCTCTCTTTTTATAAGTCTTTACAATCTCAAAATTTTAGATGTGAGTTGCCGAAAAGGGAACGCGAAGGCACTATGGGAAGTAAGTAGGTTAAACGAAAATACATAACTGTTATTCGAGTACTATTTGTCTATCAAAAAGGTGTTCTATAATCTAACCTGAGAGTTCTTAGTCTTTAAAAAGGGAGACGCTCAGGATATAATAAGTAGGTTTTATTTCTAGGTAATATATCAAAATAGGTCATCTTAATGCAAATGATATGAGGATGAAAAATTAATTCAAATTACTGTTTATGAGGTGATTAAAATTTTATAACTTCAAAAATCAGATACATTATTTACAAAATTTATAGATAATTTTTTGAGATTACAGGAGTACCACATGTCTGAAATGAAATGGAAGAAAGGAGTAGCAAGAGGGTAACACGCTGCGCGATGTTACAATCTTGTAAAAGTCTCATTTTCAGATGTTTAATTTATTTTTAATCTATTTATTTTGACGTATTTGCAACAATTTCTTTGAGAAACACCAGAAACAGGCTTATAAACGCATCAAAAATGACAATTATGGAAAAATTTGTATCAATAAGATTTAAGGAAAGTACGGCTGAAAAATTTAAAGTGTTTTCTAAATGTACCGCTAAAACTAATTCTTTAGCCCTAGCTCAAATGCTATTATTTTTTGAGAAAAGTGGGCTTTCACCCTACGAAGATTGTTCAGATAGTATGAAACAACTGGAACGAACAGTTGTTAAACGTATCGATGGATTAATAGCCATTTTAAAAAATATAGAGAAGATGCAAACAAAACCAACACAGGCCATGCTCCTAGCTTTATTAGATGGAACTCCTAATGAAACTGAGCAAGTGCAACAAGAGAAAGTAGCCAAATACAGAGAGAAGATATTTTTAAATCCTAAAGCTAGTACCAATGAATAATCAAAACGTAAACTACATTCTTCACCTCAATAAAATAATGCGCTTATTTACCAGTGATGACACTATAGGGGCTACTCATAGAAGTTTGTATCTAGCTTTGTTTGAATTTTGGAATCAATACCACTTTCCTGAGTTATTGACCATAAATAGTAAGAAGGTGATGCAAGCTGCAAAGATCAATTCTCGCACTACTTACCTAAAACATATAAAGGGTATTGAGAAGTCTGGTTATATAACCTACAGCCCGTCAAACGATGCAAGAGTAGGGTCAAAAATTAAGTTGGTCAGATTTGATACAGTGGTTGAGCAGAATTTGAACAAGCCTAGTTCAAATAATGAACGCACAGTTGTCCAAAATATGGGTGCTTTATATAAACCTAAGAATAAACAAATAATAAACACTTCTAAACTGGCGGAGCCAGAAGATTTGAATGAAGTTTTAATTTATTTTAAAGAACAACAATGGAAGCAAAGTGATGGAGAAGACTTCTATTGGTATAATGAAAACCAGGACTGGAAAACTCGTGACGGTCAGCCTATAAACAGTTGGAAGCACTACGCCAAAAAATGGACAACTAAAGCTGATCAAAAAAGAACGCACGAAATGAAAAAGCGTTTAGGTAATTTATATGTAAATCCCAATAAGGATTATAGCCAGCCGTTATGATGACTTTTTGAGAGTATTAATTGGTATCCTTTTCTTTCTTTTTTCTCGCTTCCAGCTTGGCATCAACTTCCTCAAGCTTAATCCTGAGAACTTTCATGTCATCACTTATTTTGCGATCAACAATCTTGGCGTAGTGTTGTGTAGTGCGCAGCGACTTGTGCCCAAGCATTTTGCTGACAGATTCTAGAGGAACTCCATTTGAGAGCGTAACGGTTGTGGCAAAAGTATGTCGAGCCAAATGTGTGTTCAAAGGCTTTGTAATACCGCAAATGACTGCAATTTCTTTTAAGAAGGCATTGGACTTCTGATTTGTAAATACTGGAATCAACCTATTTGTGTGTACCACCTGAGGATGATCTGCATAACGGTTAATTATTTGTTCGGCAATAGGGAGTAGAGGAAGGCTACTACGCGAGTTTGTTTTTGTGCGGTAAATACGTATCCACTTATCTCCATCAATTCCGACAGTAACATCCTCTTTAGAAAGTTTTTCGACATCTGAGTATGCTAATCCTGTGTAACAAGAGAACACAAACATATCACGAACCAGGGTGAATCTATCAAAATGAAATTCGGTTTCCCAAAGTGTTTTGATTTCATCGGCCGTTAGATATTCTCGGATGACTTCCTCATACCTTACTTTAAAATTATAGAACGGGTCTGACTCTAGCCATTTGTTGGCGATAGCAATTCTTACAATCTTCTTGAAATTATTGATGTATTTAAGCGCTGAGTTATGATTACATGCTTGCGTGGTTTTTAAAAAATGCTCAAACTTCGTAAGAAACTGATGGTCCACATCCCTAAAGCGATAATCATCTTGCTTGTAGTATTCTTTTATGAACTTCGCTACGTGATTGTAACAAGTGTAATATCGCTTTACAGTACTCTTTGAGATATCTTTTCCAGAACGTTGATCGCAATCTTTATTGTGCTCTTTAAAGACTTCAAGGACCATCTTTTTACTTTTTCCGTCAGAATTAAATTCTTCCACCATTAAAGAAGCCGTAATATATTTTTCATCATCCTTGAGTCTGCGATGAACTTTATTAAACTTAGTCCTTATCATATCAAGATAAAGATTCATTTCATAAGCTGCGGGAGTCTTCCCTTTCATCCGTTCTGCAGCTTTGTTCCAATCTACTGGATCAATTTTACGATTGAGACTCATGGTTGCGACTTTTCCATTTACATTGACTCGTGCAAATAGATCACTTTGAGAATTACTTTTTTTACGACTTTTCCGTAATGCAAATGCGCAGGTGAAATAAGATTCCATATATATCGACTTTAGCAGTTATTTCAATTGAGAATGGGATGAAATACCATAACTAACTTTAATATAGTGAATTAACTCAAATCCACGACCAATTTTGATGAAAATTATGTGGTCGCGGGATTGGTCGTGGATTATCTGCCTTTATCTGATATTAAATGAAGTTGATAAAAATGAAAAACCCTGTAAATCAATGATTTACAGGGTTTTTATTGAGTTTTGATACTCAATCAGTGGAGTCGGAGGGATTCGAACCCTCGTCCAAACAAGCAATATTACTGCTTTCTACGTGTGTAGTTTCTGTTTAAATTTTCGTGAGATTGCCGGTTAGAAACTACCAACGCACCCCTTATCTTCAATTAGGTGTCTCTCTCGCATCAAAGCCCTACGAGGGATAGGTTTACTTTTACGAAGTCACTATATCGATTGCCGTAAACCAAGGCTCTCGAGTGACTTCCTGCTTGTCTACCTTGTAGACCGAGGCGTAATCTTACTATAATTCAGATTATGCAGCTAGGGCGTAGTTGTTCTCGCCGTTTAAAAAGATGAAAAATGAGATTTACGAGCTGTTTTCCAGCGCTCGACACGCTTACAATACTATTGGTCTCGCTGTCAAAACCAGTCGACCCCAGTATTAAAATTTCCACCTTGCTTTCGCGAAAGCGGAACTACAAATATACTACTAAAGCTTATATTTGCTATTAATATTATGCAAAAGCTGTACCAACTACAGACACTGCCAAAACTTCACACACTATGAAATTTGCAATTATCAAGGAACGTAAAAATCCACCAGATAGAAGAGTTGTTTTTTCTCCAGAAAAACTGGCAGAAGCAAGAGAGCAATTTGAAGATGCAAGCTTTGTTGTTGAAGCATCTGATATAAGAGTGTTTCCAGATATGGCTTACACCATTAATGGCTTTGATGTAGAGGAAGATGTCTCTGATGCAGATGTGATGATTGGGGTCAAAGAAGTGCCTATGGAGGCGCTTGTGCCTAATAAAAAGTATTTCTTTTTTAGCCATACCATTAAGAAGCAACCATACAACCGAGAGTTGCTCAAGGCTATACTTGATAAGAATATAGAGATGTATGATCACGAAGTGATTACAAAGGCTAACGGAGCACGACTTATAGGTTTTGGTCGTTATGCAGGACTTGTTGGAGCATATAATGGTTTTAGATTATTAGGATTACGTGATGGACTTTTTGAACTTCCTAAGGTAGAAACGCTATTAGATCTTGAGGCTGTAAAAAGCCAACTAGATAAAATCAAGCTTCCTGCTATTAAAATTTGTCTCTCAGGTAGTGGAAAAGTTGCCCGCGGAGCACAAGAGATTCTAGACCATCTCAAGATCAAGGAGGTGACAGATCAGGCTTATTTAAATGAAGAATTTAGTGAGCCAGTATATTGTACTATTGACGTACTTGAGTATAATAAACGTATAGATGGTACAGAAGGTTCTCGATCAGAGTTTTATAAAGACCCTTCTGGATATGAGAGCGACTTTATGAAGTATGCAAAGGTGACAGATTACTTTATTGCTGGACATTTTTACGGTGATGGTGCTCCTTATCTATTTACTAGAGAAGATGCAAAACATCCAGAGTTTAAGATTAATCTTGTTGCAGATGTATCTTGCGATATAGACGGTCCAGTGGCGAGTACCATTCGTCCTTCTACTATTGCAGACCCATTTTATGGGTACAATCCTGCTACAGAACAAGAAGATGATTATAATAAGGATGGTGTGATTGCTATGATGGCTGTAGATAATCTCCCGTGCGAATTACCTAAGGATGCTAGTGAAGGTTTTGGTGAGATGTTCTTAAAGCATGTGATTCCAGCGTTTTTTAATGGAGATAAAACAGGACTTCTTGATCGAGCGAGAATGACGCAAGATGGAAAGCTCACTGAGCGTTACAGCTACCTTCAAGACTATGTAGACGGTAAGGAGTAACGTTAAAGTTACACTAAATTCCTACAAGTGTTAAAAGATAAATAACACTACTTTGTACCTTTATCGTTCATCAATCAATTAATAATGAAAGTTCTTATTACAGGCGCAACGGGATTAGTAGGGCGCGCACTCACAGACTTATGTCATAAAGACGGCATAAGTGTACATTATCTAACTACCTCAAAAGATAAAATTGAGGATACACCTAATTATAAAGGTTTTTACTGGAATACAAAGACAGATGAGCTTGACGAAGCTTGTTTTGAAGGAGTAGAAACTATCATCCACCTTGCTGGAGCATCCATTGCGCAGCGCTGGACACCAGAAAATAAAAAAGCAATTTTTGAAAGTAGAGCTACAACAGCGAGATTGTTGTATAGTGCGCTTTCGCGAAAGCGGTCTAAAAACCAACCTATTTCTATAAAGCATTACATATCTGCTAGTGCAGTAGGTGGATATCCATCTTCATTTACAAAAATGTATGATGAGTCTTATCCAGAATATGCTAAAGGTTTTTTAGGACAAGTTGTCGAAGAGTGGGAAAAAGCTGCTTTAGAATTCCAAAAACTTGATATCATTACTAGTCGTGTGAGAACAGGGATTATTCTTGACAAAGACAGTGGAGCGTTACCTAAAATTATGCAACCTGTAAAATATGGAGCAGGTGCACCACTAGGATCAGGAAAACAATGGCAATCATGGATTCATGTGGATGATATGGCAGGGATTTACTTCCATATATTAAAAAATAAATTGGCTGGCATATATAATGGGGTAGCACCACACCCAGTTACAAATAAAAAGCTGACAGAAGTGGTGGCAGACACTATGGGCAAGCCACTTATCATCTCTAGAGTCCCTAAGTTTGCACTTAAACTCATGCTAGGCGACATGGCAGTAATAGTTTTAGAAAGTCAGAAAGTAAGTGCTCTTAAAATTAAGACAGATGGGTATGAATTTAAATATCCAAAAATTGACAAGGCTATAGAAAGCTTATTGGACTAACCCAAAAAAGAAAAGCCACTCGTGAGAGTGGCTTTATTTATACTCTATAAAAAGTAAGTCTTAAGCTTTAGTAGCTTTAAGATTTACAGTAAGCTCGATATCGTCAGAGATAAATTTATCTCCTAAATCGTCAAATACAGATTGTGATCCGTAGTTTACTCCCCAATCAGTACGATCAATAGTAAATGGCTCACTTGTAAGTGTCATATTTTCACCTTCTACAGCATAAGAAACTGGGAACTCAATGTTCTTCTTCTGGTCTCTTATAGTAAGGTTACCTTGCATCATTTTTTTACCATCTTTTTCTGTAACTCCAGTTACTTCAAAAGCAGCAGTAGGATATTTTGCAACATTAAAGAAGTGATCTTCTTTTCCTTCTGCCATTCCTTTTAAGTGTCCTTCAAGACTTTCTTTTCCGTCACCAGCCTCAAGGTCAGTTACAGTAATAGAAGTCATGTCAATAAGAAATGTTCCAGTAATAGCATCTCCAGCAACATTTACAACACCGTTTTCTATGTTGATAGTTCCGTTATGCTTTCCTGTAGGTTTGCTTCCTACCCATGCAATTGTAGAGCTTGAAGCATCTACCTTAAATTTTGCAGCATCTTCTACTACAGCTACTTCTTGAGCATCTTTTGCTTCTGTCTCGTTCTTTTCTCCTTTACAAGAAACTACTCCTGCAACAAGAGCTACAGCAGCAAGTGTATTTAAAATTTGTTTTTTCATCTTGATAAAATTATTTAGTGAACTGCAAAATTAACATTTATCCATAGCCCTTATCATAATGTTATCTTAAATAGTAGTACGCTTTCGCGAAAGCGTAACAAACCTTAGAAATAGCTTTTTTATTACATGACGTAAGTAGGAGTATGGCTTTAAGCTTGGTCTCTGGTTGTGGATATAGTTAGATGACTATCTAAAAAATGATTCTTGTAACAGTTAGCATAGTATTCTCTTCTTAGATGGAAACAAATAACCGCTAGGCACGTCAAAGTTGTACATATAAGTAAGGATTACTTTTGTGAAGTGGTTTGATTAAATGTATTGATAAATCACGATACGGTAAGTTTTAAAAAGCCAGTGACATTTTGACATTTTGATACAATTGGCAGTACTTTTGCCACCTCAATAAAAATTGAATTTAAGACCATTATGGCAACAGAAGATAAAACACCAGACAATACAGTAGACGAAGCTGCTCAAGAGCAGTTTGTACACGAGGCAGAAGATGCAACGGTAGAGGCAACTGAAGAGGTAAAAGATGAAAGAAGCGAGCTAGAAATCGTTCAAGATCAACTGGCAGAGGAGAAGGATAAATTCTTACGCCTTTTTGCCGAATTTGAGAATTATAAGAGACGTACTACTAAGGAGCGTATAGAGTTATACAAAACTGCAGGACAAGAAGTCATACAAGCTATGCTTCCAGTTGCAGATGATTTTGATCGTGCTCTTAATGAATTTAAAGGCGATAAAGACGACGTTCACGTAAAAGGAATGACGCTTATAAGCAATAAATTCAAAGAGACGCTTAAGTCTAAAGGACTTGAGGAAATGAGTGTGAGAGCTGGAGATGATTTTAATGCAGATCAACATGAGGCAATAACTCAAATACCAGCACCTAACAAGAAATTGAAAGGTAAAATTGTAGACGTGATAGAAAAGGGATATAAACTGGGAGATAAGATCATCCGGTTTCCTAAAGTAGTTACGGGACAATAATTTTAAAATGATTTACATCGCAGTTTTTGTTTAAACTTATACTGTGATTGCAATAGATTAAGAGTGCTCAGTAACGCTGAGCTTTGATTATGAAAGAAGATTTTTACGACATATTAGGTATCTCAAAAGGAGCCACAGCAGCCGAAATTAAAAAAGCATACCGAAAGAAAGCGGTGCAATATCACCCAGATAAAAACCCTGGTGATGATACTGCAGAAGCAAACTTTAAAAAAGCTGCAGAGGCATACGAGGTGCTTAGTGATGATAACAAGCGTGCTCGTTATGATCAGTACGGTCACCAAGCATTTGAAGGCGGAGGTGGCGGTGGCGGCTTCGGTGGTGGAGGTATGAACATGGATGATATCTTCAGTCAGTTTGGAGATATTTTCGGCGGTGCTTTTGGTGGCGGCGGAGGTGGTTTTTCTGGATTTGGTGGTGGCGGAGGTCAGCGTCGAGTGAAGGGAAGTAACTTACGTATTCGTGTAAAACTTACTATTGAAGAAATTGCAAACGGCGTTGAGAAAAAAATCAAGGTTAAACGTAAAAAGCAAGCCGCTGGAGTATCATACAAAACATGTACTACCTGTAATGGTGCTGGACAAGTGACAAAAATCCAGAATACTATTTTAGGCCGCATGCAAACGAGTGCTCCTTGTACTACTTGTGGTGGAGCAGGGCAAATGATTGATAAACGTCCAGATGGTGCAGATGCGCAAGGTCTTATTATAGACGAGGAGACAGTAAGCATCAAGATTCCTGCAGGAGTAGTAGATGGAATGCAGCTTAAGGTTACTGGAAAAGGTAACGAAGCGCCAGGAAATGGTATCGCAGGAGATTTACTTGTTGCAATAGAAGAAAAAGATCACGAGTTCTTACAAAGAGAAGGTGATAACCTTCACCTAGATCTTTACATTAGTATTAGTGAAGCGGTACTAGGTACTTCAAAAGAGATTGATACTGTTACTGGTAAAGTACGTATCAAGATAGAAGAAGGTGTACAGAGTGGTAAAATACTACGCTTGCGTGGTAAAGGTATCCCATCTATAAACGGTTACGGTAAAGGAGATTTATTGGTGCACGTAAATGTATGGACGCCTAAGACACTTAATAAAGAGCAAAAGCAGTTTTTTGAGAAGATGGCAACAGATGATAATTTTATGCCTAATCCAGAAACTGGAGATAAGTCATTCTTTGAAAAAGTTAAAGATATGTTCTCATAATGTGAAACTTTCAAATTTTGTGAAACCAAAATTATAGGGTTCATAAAAAAAACTTATATTTGAATAACGTTAAACAATGTTTGACGTTATTTTTCTTTTTCATAGCAATTTTTTTTCCCATCCTGAACTTACGTCTAGGGTGGGTTTTGCTTTTAGGACGTTTTGTAAATCTTGTTTCATAATACTGTTTGCCTAGTTTTCTCGTTATGATAAATGATTTACAACTATAAAGGTCTCAGTACGTTTTAATAAAACTCCTAAATTATAGCTAACAGTTATGCCTCCGTCAGGTCATATTCCTATCTTAGCTTGATTAACCACTATCTATGAATTCATTACTCGTTGCAGATACAGTCTCAAAGAAGTTTGGTGACTTTACCGCACTTAATAACGTTTCTATTGCTGTGCCAGAAGGAAGTATTTTTGGGCTACTAGGCCCTAATGGCGCTGGCAAGACAACACTCATTCGTATTATCAACCAGATTACCATGCCAGATACTGGTAGTGTAACGCTAGGAGGTGATCCATTACAACAACATCACATACGCGACATAGGCTACATGCCTGAGGAGCGTGGCTTATATAAATCTATGAAAGTAGGGGAGCAGGTGCTTTACCTCGCCCAACTTAAGGGTTTATCTAAAACAGATGCAAAAAAACGAGCCAAACATTGGTTTGAAAAACTAGAAATAGGAGACTGGTGGGATAAAAAAATTCAAGAGCTTTCTAAAGGACAGGCACAGAAAATCCAATTTGTGGTGACCGTAATGCACCAGCCTAAATTGCTCATTTTTGATGAGCCCTTCAGTGGATTTGATCCTATAAATGCAAATCTCATTAAAGACGAGATTTTGCAATTGCGTGATGAGGGTGCTACGGTTATCTTTAGCACGCACCGTATGGAATCTGTAGAGGAGCTTTGTGATCACATAGCACTTATCAATAAGTCTAATAAAATTCTCGATGGTGAGGTAAACAGCATCAAAAGAGCATACCAGAATAATACGTTTGATGTAGGAGTACAGGTTGTAGATGAGACCGCTTTCGCGAAAGCAGAACAAGAACTCAAAGCTGCTTTTAAAGTAACTCCAGCGCATTTTAAAAGTCTTGGTAATGAACGTAAGCTTCGTGTGGAAATGGGCGATAAGTCTACGCCAAACGAATTACTTACTACCTTAAAAAATCATGGACAAGTCACCCATTTTATGGAAGTGATACCAAGTGTAAACGATATCTTCATTCAAACAGTTAGCCAAAACAAATGAGCATTCTTACCTTAATTATAAAAAGAGAATACATTGCCAGAGTGCGTAATAAGTCATTTTTAATAATGACATTTTTGAGTCCGCTTATACTTGTGGGGATGATTTTGTTAATCTCTTACCTTACTCAGCTCAATAGCGAAGATAAACGCACTATTGTAGTAGTAGACGATTCTGGGCAATTTGAAACTGTATTTTTTAATACAGACCAAACCACGTATCTCAATTTAAGTGATCAAGGATTGGAAGCTGGAAAAGAAGTTGCAAAAGGTGAAGGTTATTATGGGCTTATCCATATTAATGATAATCCTGCTGTAGTAGAAGATGCTGTTACCTTTTATGGAAATGAAACACCTTCTTTTAGTTTTATAGGAGATATCGAAAAACGCATAGAAAAGAAAATGACCGATGAAAATCTCATCGCTCAAGGCATAGACTTGAATACACTAGAAACTGCTAAAAGTAGTATAGATGTGCAAATAGAAAACTTTTCTGGGGAGACGAGTTCTAAGATGAGTAACTGGGTGAAAGCTGGTTTTGGAGGTGCTGCGGGTTACTTATTAATGATGTTTATTATCATTTATGGTAACATGGTGATGCGTTCTGTAATCGAGGAAAAAACTAATAGAATCATTGAAGTCATTATTTCTTCTGTAAAGCCCTTCCAATTAATGATGGGTAAAATACTAGGTACTACACTTGCTGGAATCACGCAATTCTCAATATGGGTTATTGTGGGAGGAATTTTGCTAGTAGTTCTTACTACGGTATTTGGGATAGATCCATCAGCGGCATCGGCGGCGAGCCCTGCTGCATCCCAAGCACAACAAATAGCAGAAGATCCTGGGATGTTGATTGAGTTACTGCAAGAGATTCAAAAACTACCGTTATTGCAACTTGTAGTAGGCTTCTTTATTTATTTTATAGGAGGATACTTCCTGTATAGTTCTATATATGCCGCAATAGGTGCAGCAGTAGATAATGAAACAGATACACAGCAGTTTATGTTACCTATCATTATGCCATTAATGTTGGGAATTTATGTTGGCTTTTTTGCAGTGATAGATAATCCTCATGGAACGGTAGCGACAGTTTTTTCTATCATACCGCTTACCTCACCTATAGTGATGCTAATGCGTATACCATTTGAGGTTCCAGTATGGCAACTAGCGCTATCAATTACCTTACTAGTGGCATCATTCGTGTTTACAGTATGGTTTGGGTCAAAAATATATCGCGTAGGGATATTGATGTATGGTAAGAAGCCTACTTATAAAGATTTAATAAAATGGTTAAGATACTAGCACTCCTTCTTGTTCTGCAGGAAGAGACTGTAGAGAAGGTAAAAGATATTATTGAACAAGACGTATGGGGAACCATCAAGGAATGGTTAGGCTTCGAACTTATAAGTGTAGGTAAAGAGCCTAATCATATAGGTTTTACAGTGGGTCACCTTATCATTCTAATAATAGCTTTTATACTCACAAGCATTCTCCTTAAGTGGATACGTGTGTTAATGACACGTAAAATGGAGGGCGATGACAAACTTAAGTTTGTAAGTGTTTTTAAGTTTATCAAGTATATCGCTTATATAGTGGTAGTGCTTGCTACGATGAGTGCTTCAGGGATTAATATTACGGTACTGCTCACAGCATCTGCAGCATTATTTGTAGGTTTAGGACTTGCCTTGCAGGAGGTATTTCAAGACGTAATAGGTGGTATTCTTATTATGATAGATAAGTCTATATCTGCAGGAGATATTATAGAAATGGATGGTAGAGTAGGTCGTGTGTTTGAAATAAAATTACGTACTACAAGAGCATTAACTAGAGATGATAAAGTAATAATTATCCCTAATCATAAGTTTATAACAGACACTGTCTATAATTACACTCAAAACCATAAAACCACCCGAGAGAATGTAAAGGTGGGCGTTGCTTATGGAAGTGATACGAGACAAGTAGAAAAAATATTACTAGAATGTGCAGTTGCACATCCTGAGATTTTAAAGCATCCAAAGCCTTTTGCGCTTTTTGAAAACTTTGGTGATAGTTCGCTGGATTTTGGTCTATACTTTTTTGTGAGAGACAGTTTTGTAGACCCACGGATTAAAAGTGCGCTTAGGTATGCTATAGACGACCGTTTTCGCGAAAGCGGGATTACCATTCCTTTTCCACAGAGGGATGTACATCTTTTTAATACGGCAAATCCAGTATATACACCTAATAAAACAGCAGTTAACACCAATATTGAACCCCCTAAAAATGATATGATTGATGAATAAACAGACTAACATTATTATAGTATTACTACTGTTGAGTGGTACTTGTTTTGCTCAGCTTACAGATTTGGCTAGGATTGAGTATACATACTTCCCGCAGGAGCAGTCTGATAATTCATTTAGGAGGTTTAGAACATTTATTAATGTTCCTATAAAACTTAAAGAAGATACATACTTAGTTCCTGGATTTGAATATCGCAATGTGAATTTGAAGTTTGAAGATGTTGTGCCTTTTAGCCGTGAAGACTTAGATAGATTTCAATCGTTTAGTCTGTCTCTAGGATATACTCAGAAAATAAGTGAGGAGTGGCGCATAGGAGCAAAACTAGGTACTACGGTAACGTCTAATTTTAGTACAGGATCTGCCACTAGTAATGATTATGTGCATACTGGGGCTTTGTATTTTATAAATGATAAGACTAACGAAGGTCTAGATAAACCGTGGCGACTTATAGTAGGTGGGCGCTATGATACAGAATCTGGAAGACCTTTTCCATTACCTTTTATAAACTATTATAAAGAGTTTCACCCAGACTGGTCTTATACACTGGGTGTTCCAAAATCAAATATAAAACGCTATTTTGGGAAAGACCGTAGGCACATACTCCAGAGTTTTGTGACGCTTGATGGGTTTTATGCAAATATTCAAGATAATGTAGATGTTGCAATACCTGCAGGAGAGTTTGAAACGGCAGAGAGTATCTCTATGACTGTAGCACTATTTGGCGTAGGTTATGAATACTGTTTTACAAAACACTTAGTGTTCTACATTTATGCTGGACATACGATTATAAATGACATACGATTGCGTGATGGCGATAGAGATGACGTATTTACCATAAACGACAGAAACACGTTTTACGGTCGTTCAGGTATAAAATTTAAAATATAACAATGGCAAAGATTTTAATTATAGAGGATGAGGCTGCGATACGTCGTGTACTTACCAAAATTTTATCAGAAGAGAGTAAGGATTACCAAGTAGAAGAAGCTGCAGATGGACTTGAAGGTATCAATAAGATACGCGAGGAAGACTATGACTTAGTGCTGTGTGATATTAAAATGCCAAAAATGGACGGAGTAGAAGTACTTGAAGCTGCACGTAAGCTCAAGCCAGAAACTCCTATGGTAATGATTTCAGGACATGGTGACCTAGATACTGCCGTAAACACGATGCGCCTAGGAGCTTTTGATTATATATCTAAGCCGCCAGATCTCAATAGATTACTTAATACCGTGCGCAATGCGCTAGACAGAAAAACCCTTGTCGTAGAAAATATTCAGCTTAAGAAAAAGGTGAGTAAAAAATACGAGATGGTAGGTAAGAGTAAGGAGATTGATCAAATCAAAGAAATGATCGAAAAAGTAGCTCCTACAGATGCTAGAGTTTTGATTACTGGTCCTAACGGTACTGGTAAGGAGCTTGTAGCGCACTGGTTGCACGAGAAAAGCGAGCGAGCAAAAGGAGCTCTCATAGAAGTAAACTGTGCTGCGATACCTTCAGAACTTATAGAAAGCGAACTTTTTGGCCACGTGAAAGGTGCTTTTACAAGTGCAAATAAAGATCGCGCAGGAAAGTTTGAAGCAGCAAACGGTGGAACTATATTTCTAGATGAAATAGGGGATATGAGTCTTTCTGCACAAGCTAAAGTACTTAGAGCTTTGCAAGAAAGCCGTGTGCAACGTGTAGGAAGCGATAAAGATATTAAAGTAGATGTACGCGTAGTGGCGGCAACTAATAAGAACCTGAAAAAAGAAATAGCAGAGGGAAGATTCCGTGAGGATTTATATCATAGACTGGCAGTAATTTTAATTAAAGTGCCAGCGCTCAATGATCGTAGAGATGATATCCCAATTCTCATAGAGCACTTTGCAAAGAAAATTTCTCAAGAACAAGGAACCGCAAAAAAATCATTTTCAAACAAAGCTATTGATTTACTCAAGGCTTATGACTGGACAGGAAACATACGTGAACTGCGCAACGTAGTAGAACGTCTTATCATTTTAAGTGGTCCAGAAGTATCAGAAGGAGATGTAAAACTATTTGCTAGTAAATAATATAATTATGAGTGACATTAAACCAGAAGACTATAAAATCACCGAGGGTGTAACACTTTCAGATAGAGAGACCACATTGTTTCCAGACGTAGAGGAGAAGGAGCTAGAACGTAAGCTCAAGAAAATACGTAAGAAACTCGGCAAACTTCAAGACACCATGTACGCTCATGATAAATATAGCGTGCTTGTCTGTCTTCAGGGGATGGATACTTCTGGTAAGGATAGTCTCATACGTGAAGTCTTCAAAGATTTTAATGCGCGCGGTGTTGAGGTACAAAGTTTTAAAGTTCCTACAGAGCTAGAGTTAAGTCATGACTACTTATGGCGTCATTATCTGGCACTCCCAGAGCGTGGTAAATTTGGCGTGCATAACCGTACGCATTATGAGAATGTACTTGTCACTCGAGTTCATCCAGAATATATTTTAGGAGAGAAATTACCTGACGTTCACAGTATAGATGATGTTAATGAAGCATTTTGGGATAAGCGATTTGAGCAAATCAAAAACTTCGAAAAGCATCTTACAGAGAACGGAACCATCATATATAAATTCTTTATGCACTTATCTAAAGATGAGCAGAAGGATAGATTATTACGCAGACTCAATAAGAAAGAAAAGAACTGGAAATTTTCGGCGGGAGATTTAAAGGAGCGCAAGCTTTGGGATACTTATCAAGAATATTATGAGGACGCCATAAATCGTACATCGACAGAGAAGGCTCCGTGGTATGTGATTCCGGCAGATAATAAGCCGGCAGCTAGACTTGCTGTAGCAACCATATTACTAGAGACGCTCTCGCAATATGACGATATTCAAGAGCCAGAATTAGACGATAAAACAAAGGCAAATCTTGCCGATTATAAAGAACAGTTGAGCAATGAATAAAAATTTACGTTATATACTTGCGACTGTACTTGTAGTTGTTTCCGCTTTCGCGAAAGCGCAAAATGATTCAATTACCGTGAGAAAAATATACTCGGCAGCGCTTACAGAAGGGCAAAGCTACGAGTGGCTAGATCATCTTTCTAACCAAATAGGATCGAGACTAAGCGGAAGCCTAGGAGCCGAAAGAGCCGTGACTTGGACAAAAAGCGAACTAGAAAAAGCGGGTCTTGATAAGGTGTGGTTACAGCCAGTGATGGTCCCAAAATGGATACGCGGTGAAGCCGAAAGAGCATTTATAGAAGGAGATAACGCAAGCACGACATCGGTACCTATTTGTGCATTGGGAGGTTCTGTTGCTACAAAGACTACTGGACTTAAAGCACATGTAGTTGAGGTGATGGGAATAGAAGAATTAAAAGCTTTAAATCCTGATGAGGTAAAAGGGAAAATTGTCTTTTTCAATAGACCTATGGATGATGAGCTTATAAGAACATTTCAGGCTTATGGAGGTTGTGTAGACCAGCGTTATGCAGGAGCGATGGAAGCGGCAAAGCTAGGCGCTGTAGGTGTAATTGTAAGATCTGTAACACACAGCTTTGATGATTACCCGCATACAGGATCGATGTCTTATGGTGACTTACCTAATTCAAAGCGTATTCCCGCAGCGGCAATCAGTACCAAAGGAGCAGCGCTTTTAAGTACATCGTTGAAGCTAAACCCTGATACCAAGTTTTTCTATAAAATGTCTTGTAAAAATCTCGCAGATGTAGAGTCGCATAATGTGATAGGAGAGATTACAGGAAGTGAATATCCAGATAAATACATGGTCGTAGGTGGTCACTTAGATTCTTGGGATCTAGGAGACGGCTCGCATGATGATGGTGCAGGAGTAGTGCAAAGTATGGAAGCTTTACGATTAATGAAAGCAATAGGCTATAAGCCTAAGCATAGTATACGTGTAGTATTATTCATGAATGAAGAGAATGGCCTTCGAGGAGGTAATAAGTATGCCCAAGAAGCTAAGGCAAAGGGTGAAAACCATGTCTTTGCTTTAGAAAGTGACTCTGGAGGATTTACACCAAGAGGTTTTTCATTTGATAGTGATGATCGTAACTTTAATGAAGTGCTCACTTGGAAATCATTATTTGAGCCTTACTTAATTCACGACTTTACAAGAGGAGGAAGCGGCGCAGATATTGGTCCGCTCAAAGCAACTAATGATGGTATTGTACTCGCAGGACTACGTCCAGACTCGCAACGCTATTTTGACCATCACCATGCTGCAAATGATACCTTTGATGCAGTAAATAAAAGAGAACTTGAACTAGGCGCTGCCACAATGACAAGCCTGTTATATTTGATGGATAATTATATACAGCCTTCAGGGAAATAATGCTCTTTTATTCATGGGCTGGATTATGCTAAGAATACTTTTCCTTTTAGTGACAATTAATTGTATCGCTCAGAAAACGGAAAGGATGACGCTTTTACATATCGCTCCAGAGGTAATGTATCTCTATGACGATAACATAGAGAACAAAGACGATATAGAAGCATCAGATTTTGAACCGAGAGATAGTGATTTTGTACAGGCTTTAGGAGTCAATGTCGGCTTCAATGTGAGTGAATATCTATCGATTGGAGCTTTTGTGAGTACAGAAAAAGTATTGTCGAGAGCTCTTAATTATAATGGTTGGGCTATAGCTGCAAACTTTGGAACAGAACCCCAGAAAAACGGTTGGGCAGCAAGTATGAAACTTGGTAGCCACTTTGGAAATAACTTAAGAGAAGGAGGATTTTTAGGAAGACTTGGATTGGGTTTTAAATTTTATCTTTTTAAACTTCTCAACGCACAAACAGAGTTTATCTACTCTTATCAAGCTTTAAAATTTAAAGAAATTGTAGACGTCGAGTCTAGACAAAACTTGACCATTAACGGGATAGGCTTGTCTATGAAAATATACTTGTAGATAATTGATTTAATTCCAATGTTTTAAATACTTTTAAGAATTCATCAATCAATCTTAAAATGAAAAGAAATTTAAAACTCACGTACCTCTCAATCACCCTCTTGTTCTGTTCGCTCACGGTATATTCTCAAGAAGATACAGTTGTACCACTAGAAAATTTATTTAGCGCAAATCTCAATATTATAGGCGCGGGAGTAACTTATGAGCGCGTTCTTGGTAATAAGTTTACTACCCATTTCAATGCCTCATATCAACTTGTAGGAGTTAGTGGTGGAAGTAATCAAGATGTTGACTTAACCTTTGCGGGTAATCTATCTGTAGGTGCACGTTATTATTACAACAGAGAACGCCGCTTTGAAAAAGGAAAAAAGCTCACACAGAACGCGGGTAACTTTTGGGCTGCAGAGTTTCAAGTTATTCCTGATTTCACCGTTGCAACAGAAGAACGTAATGTAAGATATCTGACAACTTATCTTGTAGGAGCAAAATATGGTCTTCGAAGAAACATCACAAGAAATTTAAATTACGAATGCGAATTCGGACTAGGATATTTATTTGCAGATGAGGATGCCACTGTTTATCCATTATTAGAATTTAAGCTGCAATACGTTTTATTCTAACTTTTAGCTAGAAGTCAGCAGCCCTTTTTCTTGGTAAATGGCAATGCCTTTGTCTATCATAGCATTAATGGATGCCTCGAATGAGGCATCCATTTTTTTGATATGAAAACAGCTTTTGCCTTTCAAACATTTTCTTAAGGCAGGATCTATGTCTGTAAATGCAGCTACATCTGTATAAATAGGGAAGAAGTACAACCTGCAGTCCTTGGGCTTCGGGATCACACTGGCAAAATAAAAACCATCTACTTTCTGTTTTCCTTGCATGGTAGGTATGGTACCTGCCACTTCTAAGCCTGCGCTATCGTCTTTTCTGAGCTGTAAGTGCTGCTCGTGGCTTTTGATTATCGCTCTTAGTTTCAGGTCTATTTCGATGGGATTTGTGATCATAACTAGTTACAGTATTAATTACAAGCTTGAAGATAGTAAATTGGTTGAAATCTAGACGCTCTTTCTACGGGATGAAGTATTTTTGCGCTTTCGCGAAAGCGTATCAAATCTAATTAATGAGATTCTCAGACTACACAAAGGAATTTGGCATCAATCTTAAAATAGCATATCCTATAATGTTGGGACAGCTAGGTCATATTCTTGTAGCACTGGCAGATAATTTGATGGTTGGACAGCTGGGTGCAGCACAACTTGCAGCCGTAAGTTTAGGTAATAGTCTAGTGTTTATCGCGCTTTCCATAGGTATCGGATTTTCATTTGCCATCACTCCGCTTGTAGCAGAGGCAGATGGGAAGGGTGATATAGAAAAAGGTCGCTTGCACTTCCATCACGGAGTGATTATGTGTACCATAAATGGTGTGCTACTATTTATTACGCTATTAATCGCAAAGCCTTTGTTGTACATGCTTGATCAGCCGCCAGAGGTGGTAGAACTGGCAATTCCATATCTTGAGATTGTAGCACTGTCTATGATTCCGCTTATGATATTTCAGGGTTTCAAGCAGTTTGCAGATGGCCTGTCACAAACCAAATATGCAATGTATGCGACCATTGTAGCAAATGTGGTCAATGTTGTTTTTAACTATGTATTGATTTACGGAATCTGGGTTTTCCCAAGATTAGAAGTAGAAGGTGCAGCCTGGGGAACACTAATTTCTCGTTTCTTTATGGTGGCGCTGCTGATTTTTATGCTTTCGCGAAAGCGTAAATTCAAACCCTATTTCCACTGGGGAAGTAAGGAGCACATCCAGCTTGCTGAGTTTAAAACCTTATTTAAATTAGGATTTCCAACAGCATTACAGATGCTTTTTGAAGTAGGCGTTTTTACAGCTGCTATATTTCTATCTGGAATACTAGGAACGAATGCGCAAGCAGCAAATCAAATTGCGCTTAACCTTGCCTCTATGACATTTATGATTGCTGTAGGACTTGGAGTTACGGCAACCATACGCGTGGGAAATCAAAAAGGTAAAGCCGATTTTCCTAACCTACGACGTATTGCTTTTTCTATTTTTATACTTTGTTTCTTAATCGAAGCCGTATTTGCAGTAGGATTTATATTGCTTAAAGACTGGCTTCCTCCATTTTATATAGACAATCCAGAAGTGATTTTTCTAGCGGCTCAGTTATTAATTGTGGCAGCGTTATTCCAACTAAGTGATGGAGTGCAAGTAACCATACTTGGAGCATTGCGCGGATTGCAAGATGTAAATATTCCCACAGTAATCTGTTTTATAGCCTACTGGATCATAGGTTTCCCTATCATGTGGTATGTGGGTAAAGATGAGCAAATGGGTGTGCAAGGTGTCTGGGTAGGCTTACTAGCAGGGCTTACGGCTTCTGCGGTGATGTTGTACTTTAGATTTAATTACCTTAGCAAGAAATTAATAGACCAACAGTAATAATACGATATTTATGAAAGTACCTAAGTTCCTTTTAGGCGATAATTCAGATTTTTCAGATCATATTTTTGTGATACATACTGAGTTCCCAAGGTTTATAATTGACCTTACGATAGACGAGATAGAATGGTTTGAAGAGTTTGATCGTCAAGACGAAGATGAGCTCGCCTCAGAAACAGAAAATGCCATCAAAGATGCTACCGAGTGGTATGATGCAGAGATGGAAAAGTTTGACAAAGAGCAATAAACGGTGGACCAACTTATCCAACACGATCAAGAGCTTTTCCTTTTCCTCAACGGTTTAGGATCACCTACGTGGGATCAATTCTGGCTTATTGTTACAAATAAGCTTAGCTCGATTCCTTTATACGCCTTGCTACTCTTCTTTATTTATAAAAAGTTTGGTGTAAAAGGAACCTTGATAACAGTGGTAGCAGTCGCGTTACTCATTACGTGTGTAGACCAACTAGCAAATGCTTTTAAGCATGGTTTTGAAAGACCACGTCCTTGTAGAGTTGAAGACTTCAAAGGAATTATAAGATATGTAGCAGAGCGCTGTGGGCGTTATGGATATTATTCTGCCCATGCGGGTAATAGTATGGCGGTTGCTGTATTTGCAGGTCTTGCCTTAAGATCTACACATAAAAATTTAATCTTTATACTGCTATTTTGGTCTGCTATGGTGGGTTATAGCCGTATTTATGTAGGCGTGCATTATCCAGGTGATGTAATTACAGGTTGGGTAATAGGAGCGATAATTGGCTTTGGAATATATAAGTTACAGCAGTGGGCCGTATCCAAGTGGGCTTAAGAATCGGCGGTTGCTATTAGTGATTTTGCAGCTTTAAAAGGTGATACCTCACCGCGAGCAACTTTTTCAAGAATCTCGGGAAGCGTTGACTTCACGTCCTTGTTATTATAAAATGTGTCCTTAAGAGTATTCTCTATAGTTTGTAATAGCCAGAATTTGTTCTGCTCTGCTCTTTTCTTAGCAAAATATCCAGAGGCCTTTGTATGATTACAGTAATCTGAAACTAAGTCCCAAGAATCTGAAATTCCAGAATGTTCTAAGGCACTACAAGTAATAACCATTGGTGACCAGTTACTAGGCTTTGGAGGGAAAAGGTGCAATGCTTTTGCAAAAGCTGATCTAGCAAGACGTGCTGCCTTTTCATTACCACCATCTGCTTTATTGATTACAATGGTATCTGCCATTTCTATAATTCCGCGTTTGATTCCTTGTAATTCGTCTCCTGCTCCTGCTAGCTTTAGTAATAGAAAGAAATCAACCATAGAGTGTACTACCGTCTCACTCTGTCCTACACCTACAGTTTCAATAATAATAGTATCAAAGCCTGCAGCCTCGCATAATATGATTGCCTCTCGCGTTTTACGAGCTACGCCACCTAGAGAATCTCCAGAAGCACTAGGACGTATAAAGGCATTTGGGTTTTGAGATAATTCATACATTCTTGTCTTATCTCCTAAGATACTGCCATGTGAAACAGAGCTCGTAGGGTCTACCGCAAGTACGGCTACTTTTTTCCCTTGGTCTGTAAGATAGTTTCCTAAGCTTTCTATAAACGTACTTTTACCTACACCAGGAACACCTGTGATTCCTAATCTAACAGACTTATTGGCATGAGGTAAGCACAATTCTATAAGTTGTTGCGCCTTTACTTGATGCTCTTGAACCGAGCTTTCTATTAAAGTGATTCCTTGTGATAATGCAGTAATATTACCAGTAATTAATCGCTGGGCCAGTTGTGATACATCAATAGCGTCTTGCTTTTTACTTTTTTTGTAAAATGCAGGATTAATACTCTTGTTTATGGGTGTGTTTTTGTCGCTCACAATGGTGATACCAAATTACTACTTTCTACAAACATCTACATCAAAAAAAAACCACCATTTGGTGGTTTGCGTTATTTAGAGGCGTTCATTCTTTGTATGTCTATAACTCCTGTTTTTTTCTTCTTTAGCATTTTCTCCTTAGCCTTTTGCTTCTTTTTTTTCATTTTCTTTTTAAGCTTCAAGAGGTCAATGTGTGATTGCTTCATCTGGAATTCCATAGGCACAAGTACCTCTAGAATATTTACAGGAAGCCATCCATCATCTATAATATCTTTAAGTAAGTTAAGTACAACTTCATCTTGTACCATACATTCTCCTATGAGATATTTAGGCTTACTATTTTCAAGAGCCGCTTTAACTTCAATCCAATCACGGTTAGAATTTCCTTTTACGATGTCTAATCTACTAGGTTCTAGGCCTTCTTGTGACATACGCTCTACTATTTTATGACAAAAGCGATTTCTATTCACACTTTCATGACTCAGAAAGCGCTTATATTCTGTAATCTGGATATCTTCGGCGGCGTTAAAGTAGCGTCGCTCTGCCCAGAAGCATTCATCTAGTAGATCATTTAATTTTTCGTACGATAAGTCAAGGTGCTTCATAGGGCTAGTTATTGATGTCAAATATAATTCAGTATTAAACGTAGGTTTACTAACTTACTGTTAATACCTCTATATTTAAGAATAGTTTATTCAAAAATCATAGAGTATCTTAATTTTCTGTTAATGTCGTATTTTTTTAGCTCATTTGCAACATTGAGAAAATAGCGTCGTCTTTAGAGAGAATAGCAATCACAACCATCAAAACCAACCAACCATTTTGCTAGTTACTGAAATCATAGAAAAATGTAAAACTAATGATCGCAAGGCACAGCTGCAGCTGTACAATAAGTATTGTGATGGTATGTACCACGTCGCCTTTAGATTTTTGAAAAATTCATTTGAAGCAGAGGAAGCGATGCATGAGGGGTTTATAAACGCCTTTGCAAAGTTGCATCAGTTTACTGGAGAAGTCACTTTTGGGGCCTGGCTTAAGCGTATCGTGATTAATAAAAGTCTCGATATGATCAAGGCAAAAAAAGCAGTGATTATTCCTCTTAATGAAGAAGTAATGGGCAAAGTTGATGATGATGACGGTTGGGATGTAGGAGACGACGTTACTATAGAACATGTGAAAAACGTTATCAGCGAACTTCCTGAGAACTATAAATTTCCTCTTATGCTATTCTTAATAGAGGGTTATGATCATCAGGAAATATCAGAAATATTACAGATTACAGAAGTGGCTTCAAGAACGCTGGTGCACCGCGGGAAGAAAAAACTTCAAGAACAATTAAAGACGCTTAATTATGGCACAGGATATTAGAGAGCTCATGAAGAATGATAGCGACAGTAAGCAATCACTGCGCGAGGGACATACACGTCGCTTTGAGAATTTACTTGAAGAACGCTTGCCTATTCAGGAGCAAAAAACTTCGGCTAAAGGCGGTATCTATTTATGGATGAAAATTGCAGCAGTACTTATTGTAGCTGGTGGAATTGTATTTATGGTATATAATAACGCTTTCGCGAAAGCGGGAGATCAACAACTAGTAGAGGTAGAGACAAGTGAAAAACAAAGTGCAGAACCAGAAGTATTACTAAGCGCCATCTCACCAGAATTTAAACGAGTGGAGGATTATTACCTCGCAAGTGTAAATCTTGAGATTGCCAGATTAGAAATTACAGATGATAACAAAGAACTTATAGATGCTTTTATGAAGCAACTGTCTGATCTAGATGAAGAGTATAAGAGCCTCAATCGTGAGATTACCGAAAGTGGAGTAAGTGATGAAATGGTAAGTGCGATGATAGAGAATCTCAAATTACGAGTAGAGCTTATGATAAAGCTCAAGTCAAAATTGAAAGAAATGAAAAACGCTGCTCAACAAGAAGCAGCCATTCAAACCGTATAAAAATGAAACAGTCAAACATATTTTGGACCTTCTTAGCACTGCTTTTTGTAGCTTCTGGAAGTGTATTTGCACAGAGCAAAAAAGAAAAATTAAACGAGCGCTTCTCAGTGAATAAAGATGTGTCTATCACAGTAGACACGCGCTATGCAGATGTGGTTTTTGAAACATGGAATAAAAATGAAGTATCTGTAGAGGCTTATGTAGAAGGTAAAGATGCTAGCGATGCTTTAAGATCATGGGACCTGAATGTGTCGGGTAATAGTAATAATGTGCGCATCAGCAGTAAAGGTGGTTATAGCGATGCAAAGGTGTATGATAGAAATGATATAGGTAACCTCAATCTCGATCTTGATTTAGACCTTGGAGAAATTATAGGTCAATCGCTTAGCCTTGTGGAGCCAGTCATGAATGGTCTTGTGGGTCCTCTATTAGAAGGAATATCTGGACAGCGATTACCAGATGAGTTTTATGAGGAAATGGGAAAGATGAAGTTTGATCATGAAGCATACAAGAAAGAAGGAAGGGCTTATCTAGATAGATGGGAGAAGCAAATGGATAAAAGCTATGGACCAGAGTTTGAAGAGAAAATGGAGAAATGGGAGAAGGAATTTGAGCGCAACTCTGAGGATTGGAGTGAACGCCTTATAGATCGCTCTGGTATACCTAGATGGCCTTTTAAAAGCGGAGGTAATATGACCTTTGATAGTGATGAGTATGAAAAGGACAAACAAGGATATGTAAACAAGCTAAACCGAAAGTACAACACAAGAGTAAGTGTGCGTGAGGTTGATAAATGGCTGGATGATGTAGAGGCCTGGGGAGAAGATTTTGGAAAAAAGATGGAAGACTGGGGAGAAAACTTTGGTGAATCTATGGAAGCATGGGGAGAATCTTTTGGAGAGAATTTTGGCAAGTCTATGGAGAAGTGGGGAGAATCTTTTGGGAAAGACATGGAAAAGTGGGGTGAAAACTTTGGAAAGAAAATGGAGCGCTGGGCAGAAGACCACGAAGGAGAGTGGGAAGAGAAACATACTAAGGATGAAAAGGGAAACAAGAGTAGCCACTTTAGCCTTAATTGGGACTCTGAAAGTAATGGATCTAAAAAGCCAAATAAAAATGTAAAACGTATAATAATCATCAAAATGCCTAAAAAGGCTGAGCTGGACTTAAATGTACGTTATGGTAAAGTGAGAATGGTAGATGCTTATAATGCAAAAGCTACAATCTCACATGGAAGTCTTGTAGCAACAAACATCGACGGAGGGCAAACCTCCTTCGATGTTTCTTACAGTCCTGTGGCTGTTGCAAACTGGAATGAGGGAACTCTCAATGTGAATCACGTAAAGGAATGTAACATCTCAACTGTAAATAATATTGAGGTGACTTCAAACTCCAGTAATGTAAATATAAATCGGATTAATGGAGCTGGGATGATATCTGGCTCTTTTGGTAAGCTATCTATACCACAGGTGAGTGATAACTTTGGGTCACTTACTATCTTTCTAGAGAATAGTGATCTTACGTTAAGATTACCACAATCTGCATTTAACTTTAATTATAGCGGAGATCATAACGACTTCTTTATTCCAAAACAACTGGAAACAAAGTCTATGAAAAACGGATCTACAGAGATGGTAAATGGTTTTCATATATCACGCAGTAGTGCAAATACTATCACTATCAATGCTAAGTATAGTGACGTAGTACTACAGTAAATAAAGGTGACATAATAAATTATTTTGCAGCTATGGCTGCTTTTTGTGTTCACCCTAGATTAAGTACTTTTATGGTGTAATAGACCCTCTATGAATAACACTTTTTTAAGTTCGCTCACACAGAAATTCACACCCATCATAAATCCTATCTTTAAAAAGAAGGATTACTTTCCATTAGATTTGTCTACAGCTAATAAGGATTTAGATTTTGATATGCTCACACGTCCGTATGAGCATCATGTGTTTTTACAATCGTATCTCGCAAAGAATGATGCTAAAGTTGCTTATGGTGGCTACTTAGAACAGCGTGCATTATATGATCGATCCGATTATTTTCAAGCTACAGACCCAAAAGACAAACGTAATATCCACCTAGGGATAGACTTATGGTGTGATGAAGGTACAGAAGTATTAAGTCCTCTAGAGGGTGAGATACATAGTTTTAAACGCAATGAGAACTTTGGTGATTATGGGCCAACCATAATCTTAAAACATAAGATAGGGGAGCACACTTTTCACACCTTGTATGGTCATCTGAGTCTTGCTTCTCTTGAAGGTAAGGAAGTAGGGCAAAAGGTAGGAGCAGGTGAGGTTATAGCAACCTTAGGAAATCCTGATGTGAATGGTGATTATGCGCCGCACTTGCACTTTCAAATTGTAGTGGACATGGAAGGCAAGGAGGGAGATTATGCTGGCGTAGGGAGTCAGAATACCTTAGATTTCTACAAGAAAAACTGCCCAGACCCTAATCTGCTATTAAAAATTTATTAATCGCCTGAGCAACGGCGTGTTCTTTACTTGTAAAAGGACTCACATAATCTGCTAGTGACTTTAAGGTGTCTGTGGCATTTGCTACGGCAACACCTAGTCCTACTTTTTTTATGAGTTCGTCGTCATTATGATTATCGCCAAAAGCCATTACTTCGCTCATCTCATAGCCATATTCGGCTACTAGAAGTTTTCTCAAAGCGGTTGCCTTGTCTACGTTTTTTGGAGTGATCTCTATATACGTATCCTTAGAGCGGTAAAAATGGACAGTATCTCCGTAAGCGGGCGTTAGAAGTTCTATAATTTCATCAAGCTCCTCTGGATTTCCCATGCACATGAGCTTGTGGATTCCAAGATGCTCGTTGTTTAAAAAATCAAGACTTTCTAAGGCTGTTTGATATACTGGTGTCGCTCGTGTGTTGTTTATTTCGCGTAAGCTCCACTCATCTTCCTTATCTGTAAACCAGTGTTCATGACTATAAATACTTAGGTTGTAAGTATGTTTAGTGTGATGACTTGCTAGACTCTCCAGTAGGGAAGTAGGGAAGGTGTTGCTTTCTATGATTGTGTTGTTATTTCCTATAATAAGCCCGCCATTAAAAGCTATAAGAGACTCACCTAGGTTATCTAGACCTTCTTGCAAGTAGCGCATAGCTTGCGGCGGTCTTGAGGATGCTAGAATGAGCGGTAATCCCGCTTTCGCGAAAGCGTAAACAGTTTCATCACTTAGCCAGCGTTCTTTATTTAATAAAGTGCCGTCTATGTCTGAACAGAGTATTTTTATAGTTTTATTCATCATGTAAGAAACTAAAACGGCGAACTTAAAAAGTTCGCCGTTATTATATAATCAAAAGTGGAAATTAGTTTTGTACAATTACCCACTGTCCTTTAGCTAAAAGTGGTTCTGCTTGTTTGAACTTTACTTCCTTAGTCTCACCGTTCATCACATTTTTAATAGTAACGCGGTCATTACGACCTATTTTAGGTTGAGACCTTACGATGGTTTCTGTTACTTGCTGCTGCTGTGGCTGTGTGTTTCCAGCTGCTCTAGCTTCTGTAGAACGCTCATCAAGATTAGGAATTTCTTCCTTTTGCGTCTGCGTTTGCTCACGAGTTTCTCGCACTTGAGAAGCATCACTTACTTGCTGCTGATTACCTTGAGGAATTTCTCCTTTAAATAAGAAAGAAATTACATCCTTGTTTACTTTATCAATCATCGTTTTGAAAAGCTCAAAAGCTTCAAACTTATAAATTAATAGAGGATCTTTTTGCTCGTGAACAGCAAGGCGAACACTCTGCTTAAGTTCATCCATCTTACGAAGGTGATCTTTCCAAGCGTCATCTATAATGGCAAGAGTAATATTCTTTTCAAAATCTGTTACTAGTTGCTTACCATCAGTCTCGTAAGCTTCTTTAAGATTTGTTACTACACGTAGCTCTTTAGTTCCATCAGAAAAAGGAACCACAATACGTTCAAATTTTGCAGCAGGATCTTCATACACTCGCTTGATAATAGGGAATGCAAGGTCTGCATTCTTAGTCATCTTCTCTCTGTAGTGCTCAAAAGAGGCTTTGTAAATGATATCTGTAAGGTCCTTTGCAGATTTACTTGCAAACTCAGTTTCGCTCACTGGGCTCGTCATTGAGAAATAACGAATTAACTCAAATTCAAAGTTCTTAAAATCTGAAGCCTGCTTGTTTGACTCTACAATTACCTCAGAAGTATCATAAATCATGTTTGCGAGATCTACTCGTAAACGCTCTCCGTAAAGTGCATGGCGACGACGCTTGTATACCACTTCACGTTGCATATTCATCACATCATCATACTCAAGAAGGTTCTTACGTACACCAAAGTTGTTTTCTTCTACTTTTTTCTGCGCACGCTCAATAGATTTTGAAATCATTCCGTGTTGGATCACTTCACCTTCCTTAAGACCCATTCTATCCATCATCTTTGCAATACGCTCAGACCCGAATAAACGCATCAAGTTATCTTCAAGAGACACGTAAAACTGCGAGCTTCCTGGATCTCCTTGACGTCCAGAACGACCACGTAATTGTCTATCTACACGTCGAGAGTCATGACGCTCTGTACCTATAATGGCAAGACCACCGGCTTTTTTAACTTCGTCAGATAATTTAATATCTGTACCACGACCTGCCATGTTTGTAGCAATTGTTACTACGCCTGGATTACCAGCCTCTGCAACAATATCTGCTTCTCTTTTGTGAAGTTTTGCGTTCAAGACGTTGTGAGGAATCTTACGTAGCGTAAGCATTTTCCCTAACAATTCTGAAATCTCAACAGAAGTCGTACCAATTAAAACCGGACGTCCAGCTTTAGAAAGCTCTGTTACTTCGTCAATTACTGCATTATACTTCTCGCGTTTAGTTTTATAAACTAAATCATCTTTATCTTTTCTAGCAATAGGGCGGTTAGTAGGAATCTCAACAACATCAAGTTTGTAGATTTCCCAAAGTTCGCCAGCCTCTGTTACCGCTGTACCTGTCATACCAGATAGCTTGCGGTACATACGGAAGTAATTTTGAAGTGTTACCGTTGCAAATGTTTGCGTAGCATCTTCAATTTTTACATTTTCCTTTGCTTCAATCGCTTGGTGTAGTCCATCACTGTAGCGACGCCCGTCCATAATACGACCCGTTTGCTCATCTACAATCATCACCTTATTTTCCATTACTACATACTCCGTGTCTTTTTCAAACAAAGTGTATGCTTTGAGTAATTGGTTCATAGTGTGAATACGCTCAGACTTAATTCCAAAATCTTTAAAGAGCTCTTCCTTCTCTGCAGCCTCTTCTTCTGGAGATAAGCCTTTTGCTTCTATTTTCCCTATCTCAAGACCAATTTCTGGCATCGTGAAGAAATCAGGATTTTCTTTTCCAGAAAGTGTTTCAATACCCTTATCAGTAAGTTCAATCTGATTGTTCTTTTCATCAATCGTGAAGTATAGTGCCTCGTCTATTTTTGGCATCTCACGATTGTTATCTTGCATGTAGAAGTTCTCCGTCTTTTGTAATAACTGGCGTATTCCTTCCTCACTTAGATATTTAATAAGTGCTTTGTTTTTAGGTAATCCTCTAAAAACACGTAGTAATTGGATTCCTCCTTCTTTTGTATCTCCTGCAGCAATTAATCTCTTTGCTTCTGGAAGTACTTTTACAAGCTCTTGACGCTGTATGTTTACGATTTTCTCAATCTGTGGTTTTAGCGCATTAAATTCATGCACGTCTCCTTTAGGTACAGGTCCAGAAATAATAAGTGGTGTACGTGCATCATCTACAAGTACAGAATCTACCTCATCTACAATAGCATAGTTAGGAGGTCTTTGTACAAGATCTTCCGGTTTATGTGACATGTTATCACGTAGGTAATCAAAACCAAATTCATTGTTAGTACCATATGTAATATCTGCAGCATAAGCGGCACGACGTTCTGGACTGTTAGGTCTGTGATAATCGATACAGTCTATTGTCATCCCGTGGAACTGGAATATAGGAGCCATCCATGCGCTATCACGTTTTGCTAGGTAATCATTTACAGTTACTAAGTGTATACCGTTTCCAGTAAGTGCATTAAGATATACCGGTAAGGTAGCCACAAGTGTTTTACCTTCTCCCGTTTGCATCTCTGAAATTTTTCCTTGGTGCATTGCGATACCACCTATGAGCTGTACGTCATAGTGAATCATATCCCATGTTACTTCTTTACCAGCGGCATCCCAGCTGTTAGCCCATATTGCTTTATCACCATCTAGTGTTACATAATCTTTTGTAGCACTAAGAAGACGGTCATATTCTGATGCGGTAACTTCAAGTGAAGTGTTATTTGTAAAACGTTTTGCAGTTTCTTTTACAACGGCAAATGCTTCTGGAAGTATTTCGGTAAGTGTCTTTTCAGATATTTCGTAAGCTTCATCTTTAAGCTTGTCAATTGCTGTGTAAACGTCTTCACGCTCATCAATATCTTCGGTAGCTTCAGCTTTAATTTTTAGAGCTTCGGCAGCGTCTGTATTTTCCTTAAGCGCAGCGGCTAGCGTTCTTTTAAATTCGTTCGTTTTTTCGCGTAAGCTATCTAGAGATAATTTTTCTAAAGCAGCTTCGTGGGCTTTGATTTCGGCTACAATAGGAGTAATTGCTCCTACATCCTGTTTAGACTTATCGCCTACAAAAATCTTTAATACATTATCTAAAAATCCCATAATATGGTGTTGTTTTATGTCAATCTTGAACCCGTAAATTTAATCAAAAAAAAAGCCTCATAGAGAGACTTTTTAGTGTTTTAACGGGTATATTTTTTAATATTCGTCTTCGTTCCAGAGGTAGTCCTCGTCTGAGGGATAGTCTGGCCAGATCTCTTCGATAGAATCATAAGAGTCACCTTCATCCTCGATAGCTTGTAAATTTTCTACAACCTCAAGTGGTGCTCCTGTTCTAATCGCATAATCGATCAACTCATCTTTAGTAGCAGGCCAAGGCGCGTCACTTAGGTAAGAAGCTAGTTCAAGTGTCCAGTACATAGCATTTGTGTTTTTAATTTGTGCAAAAATAATTTTTCTAGGCAGAAATGCAAGTGAATTGGTGATTATTTCAAAATAAATGTAAGAACGTGGCTTTCAGACCTTGTAAAGTGGTGAATTTCGCTTTCGCGAAAATATTCCTTCCTCTTTATATTGATGTTTCTGTAATCTGTACTCTTAATCTAGCTTTGTAGGTATCCATTTAACCTCATCTGCTTGTAAGTCTTTAGACAACTTCCGTGCCAGCACAAATAGGTAGTCAGAAAGACGGTTGAGATATTTAAGAGTATGTGCGTCAAAAGGCTCTATTTCATAAAGTGCTGTTGCTAAACGTTCTGCGCGTCTGCATACGGTGCGTGCTACGTGACAATATGACACGGTGGTATGCCCTCCAGGTAGTACGAAATGTGTCATTTGAGGTAGTGATGTCTCCATCCAGTCTATTTCCTTTTCTAGTAGCTCAATATCCTCTTCATTGATTTTTGGGATATTAAGTCTATCCTTCCCGTTTTTAAGCACCATTTTTTCGGGATCTGTTGCCAGTACAGCACCTACGGTGAATAGTTTATTTTGGATATGCGTGAGTATTTCCTTGCTACGTGCATCGATTTCTTGATCGCGCACTAGCCCTATAAATGAGTTAAGCTCGTCTACTGTGCCGTAACTGTCTATTCTAATATGATGTTTTGGGACACGGGTTCCGCCAAATAAAGCGGTCGTTCCTGCATCTCCAGTTTTTGTATATACTTTCATTATCTTTTTTTGTGAGCCAGTATATGATACTGGTGTTTAAGATTGAGATTTCCTTTTTATGGTGTTCATGATGATGTAACCTATTGCCATAAGTATTCCAAATAGCATTGCTTTATAAATAGGATTCATCAGTGTTCTTGAATTGTGGTTTGTATGATTAAGGTCTTGCGAAATCTACTAGTCTAAAATAGAAGCGTTATTTGTTTTCTCTTTCCTTCAATTTCTTGCTGAGACCTTCTCCAAATTTGCGTGTTCTCCTTCCTCGTTGATTTGTAGTATTACGTTTGCTATTTGCAAATACGAGAAGAAATAGAACTGAAACCCCAATAATGCTTACAATTATCTGTGTGGTAGGGGAGAGGTTATTAAAGAAATCCATATTCATGTGGTTTCAGAGTGATAGTGTTTATGTAGACACTACACACGCTTATTTTTGTTTTAAAGATACGACAAAGTACTGTTTATTGTCCTCATCACTTTCAGGTCCTTGAACTTGATAGGTTGCAATAAGATCATCTGCACCTAAAACATTTGCGTCTTTTAATTCTTGTAGCCAGTCTTTACTATCTACATGAACATTTACAAGAGAGGCGCCTCTCATATCGCTGTTAGCTAGTTGTGTTTTTTCTAAGAAAGCACCGTCCAGTACTGCTTTAATAAGTGTAGCATCATTAAGTTGTGCTCCTTTGAGGTCTGCATTTGTAAGAACTGCGTTGTTTAATTGTGATCCCGTAAAATCACTGTTTTTGAGATTTGCTCCTGTGAGATTTACATTCCATAAATCTGCATAAGATAGATCTGCATCTGGCATATCAATATTGGCAAGTTGAGCCCCAAAGAGATTTGCTCTTTTTAAATACACGTTACTAAAGGACGCAGCAAAAACATTTTGAATACTCTTTTTGTTCATCCCACTATTAATAATAGCTAGTAGAAATTGTCCTTTTTCTGGACTCAGCGGTTTTGTGAGAATTTCATCTTCTAGAAAGCGATAAGGTCTAAAGCCATAGAGCAATGCTTGAGTACGAGCAATAAGAGGCTTAGATATGGATGTTGAGATTTGTAATTCATCATGCACTTGATCGAGCACATTATCCATTAAAAAAACAAGATTATTCCTTCTGCTAGCCTCTTCTAGATACACCTGTTGCTGTATTCTATCATTCTGAATATCTAATTTTTTGTTCTGCTGGAATAAAATACCTGTTTGTATTAAGATTAAGAATACAGGTATTACAGCAAATAGTAAGGTAAATAAACCTATGCGAGTGATACGTTTTACAAGACTGGCAGAGAGTTGGGCAAATGAAGATTTTGATACATTAGGAAGCTCATGATAGACTTGATCAAAACTTTCCTTTAAGTCAGCGCCAGCCCAGAGGTGAATACCTTTGAGTGTGGTTGTAAAAACTACTTTTTTATTTGATGAAGATTGCTCTTTAAGCTGCGTTTTTAAAAAATCATTTTCTTGACTTAATAACTCATTTTTACTGAGTGCTTGTTTAAGCTCGTCATCCATTAAACTCATAGTTGCAATTTTTCACCAAAATACTATCAAATTCGTAAAGGAGCCCCTATGTAGAGAATAAATATGATTAATAATTCACTCACGAAATAAGCAAATTATTTATTTCTAGTGTCACTCTCAATGACTCCATCACGTAATCTAATCACACGATGTGCATGCTCTGCAATATCTTCCTCGTGTGTCACAAGAATTACGGTATTACCTGCGGCATGTATTGCATCAAAAAGTGCCATGATCTCAACCCCTGTTTTTGAGTCAAGATTACCTGTAGGCTCATCTGCAAGGATGATGGATGGTTTATTAACCAGTGCACGACCTACTGCAACACGCTGTCGTTGACCTCCAGAGAGTTGGTTAGGTTTGTGATCCATACGATCTGCAAGACCTACGTCTGTAAGTACCTCCTCTGCACGAGCATTACGTGCAGATTTTGACATTCCGGCATATACCATTGGTAATGCTACGTTGTCAAGAGCGGTGGTTCTAGGAAGTAAATTAAAGGTTTGAAATACAAAACCTATTTCTGTGTTACGTACTTCAGCTAGCTCATCATCTGTCATCTGGCTCACATCACGTCCATTAAGAACGTATGATCCAGCGGTGGGTGTATCAAGACAGCCTAAAAGATTCATAAGCGTAGACTTACCAGAACCAGAAGGTCCCATAAAAGCTACATACTCACCCTTATCAATATCAAGGTCTATACCCTTGAGTACGTGAACAATCTCTGTCCCTAGTGGGAAGTCACGAATGATATTTCTGATTTTAATAAGGTTGCCCATAGAATGTTTGGTTTGCTATTAGAAGAGGTAAACGTCTAAATGTTACACAATTTATGTAAAAATTTATCTAGGACGTAACAACTATAATGTTTTAAGAAAAGCGACGATAGCTGTTTGAACGCTGTGTGTGTAAAAAACAGGTCAAGATTATTTCGTTCTGTATAATTATAATCTAATATAAAAATCTTCTTTAGCCTGCTGTGGTCTAAAGAATGCCATCCCAAAATTAAAAGCATCTATGGTCGCAGATATCTCTGTCATTTTTTTAACGATATCCCAAGCTTCTGTCATTTCTGGTGACCAGTGAATGTCGTCAAACATCCAGACAGTATCGTCTGTTGTTGTGCTTAGGAGTGATGACACATAATCTAGTGTGGCTTGCTTAGAGTGGTTTCCATCAAAATAGATGAATTCAAACTTTTTGTGATTGTGTTTTACAATCTCATCATTAAAATCTCCTACACAAAGCGTTACGTTAGTCACATTTGCTGCATCTAGCTCCTTCCTTGCTATGGCAGCAGTATTGGGGCAACCTTCTATAGTCGTGACATGCGCCGTGTTCTGAATCGCTAGTGCCGCAGTAGCAACACCAAGCGAAGTGCCTAGTTCTAACACTTCTTTAGGCTGAAAGTATGCCATAAGTCGCTGTAATAATAGTACTCTTTTATGTGTAGCACCGGCGTACCTAGCAATATCTTTTACTTCTCGTTGAGCAGATTTAAATACTCTAGAGCCTGCGCCATAGTCCATCACCTCTATACTAGTCTCATTATCTAGTAATGCCTTTTTATAGGTGTTTATTTTTTGTGAAATAGCAGGGTCCGACTTTCCTCTCAATACTTCCTTCTCTAGTTTAAATATAAAAGGAGAGTGTATTCCATGAAGATGAAACGTCTTAGGAAGCCATTTTAGGTAAGCGAGTATGGTGTGTTTGTACTGGTTCACTTTATAGAATGTGAGCTATTGTATGGTATTAGTTATAATAAAGATTGTCGTTTATAATTGGTTATCCTTCCATTTTAGACGATAATTCAAACCATCGTTCCTCTTTTAAGGCAATCGCATCTATGATTTTTTGCAATTTCAGACTTTCTTCGGTGATTTGATCTTGAGTAAGATCAGGATTTAAAAAGAGTTTTTGCTTGTCTTCTTTCTCACGTTCTAGTTTTGCAATCTCACGCTCTAACTTTGCGTGCTCTTTCTGCTCGTTAAAGCTTATCGTTCCTGTATGCTGTTCCTCTTTCCAAGACTTAGTTTCGGTGGCAACGGCACTCATAGATTCATTAAACTTCTGTTTGTTGTCTAGCTGTGCTTGTTCTTTTTCTGCTTTCGCGAAAGCGTTACTTATCCCACCCTCGTAAGCTCTAAAATCTGAGTAATTACCTGGGAAATCTTCTACCACGGCATCTCCTTTAAAAACAAAAAGGTGATCTACAATCTTATCCATAAAGTAACGGTCGTGAGAAACCACCACGAGGCAACCTGGGAAGTCAAGTAAAAATTGCTCAAGTACGTTGAGTGTTACAACGTCTAGATCGTTTGTAGGTTCATCAAGAATCAAGAAGTTAGGATTCTGGATAAAAATAGTACATAAGTAAAGACGCTTGCGCTCTCCACCACTTAATCGCTCTACAAAATCATACTGTTTCTTGCGGTCAAATAAGAAACGTTCAAGTAACTGCCCAGCAGAAATGGTTCTTCCCTTTTTAAGAGGAATGTGATCTCCGTATTCCTTAATAACATCAATTACTTTTTGACCTTCTTTGATGTTAATTCCCTTCTGCGTGTAGTAACCAAATTTTACAGTCTCTCCTACAATCACTTTTCCAGAATCTGGAGCTAGCTCGCCAGTAATCATATTTAGGAAGGTGGTTTTACCAGTTCCATTTTTACCTATGATCCCTACACGCTCCCCAGTTTTAAATACATACTCAAATTGATCAAGTAATTTAAGATCTCCAAAAGATTTGCTGATTTTATGAAACTCGAGAATCTTACTTCCCATGCGCTCCATATTAATCTCTAGCTGTACAGTGTGGTCATTGCGACGCTCATGTGCGCGAGATTTAATCTCTGCAAAGTCATCTATACGAGACTTTGATTTTGTGGTACGAGCCTTAGGCTGGCGACGCATCCACTCTAATTCTTTTTTATAAAGCTGCTTTGCTTTTCCAGTCTCTGTCTCCCATGCTGCTACACGAGCATCTTTATTCTCTAGGTAATAGGCATAATTTCCTTTGTAGCTGTAAAGTACGCCACCCTCAAGCTCTACAATCTCATTACATACATTTTCTAGAAAGTAACGGTCGTGTGTTACCATGAATAAAGTGATATTCTCTGAGCGGAAATATTCTTCTAGCCACTCTATCATTTCAAGGTCAAGGTGGTTAGTAGGCTCATCAAGTATGGCTAGATCTGGCTTAGTAAGCATCATTTGAGCTAGTGCAAGACGCTTTTTTTGCCCACCACTAAGGAGCTCAACTTTACGATCCATGTCGTCAAGTTTCAACTTGAAAAGGATCTGTTTATATTGTGTCTCAAAATCCCATGCTTGTGCAGCTTCCATGGCGTCAAATGCTTTTTGGTACGCATCTGCATCCTCCATATTGAGAAGTGCCTTCTCGTAATTTGCAATGGTTTTAAGAATAGGATTGTCGTGAGCAAATATGGTTTCCTCTACCGTAAGATTAGGATCCAGATCTGGTTCCTGAGGTAGAAACGAAATTACAATTCCCTTCCTGCTCACTACTTGACCACTATCTGGAGCTTCTAGTCCGGCGATAATGTTGAGGAGAGAGGTTTTACCTGTTCCATTTTTGGCAACAAAGCCTATTTTTTGATCTTTATTAATACCGAACGCGATGTCTTTAAAAAGATGGTGTTCGCCAAAAGATTTTGATACGTTTTCTACAGAGAGGTAATTCATCAGGAAATAGTGTAGATGCAATACGTTGCACCATTTACGATTAGTTGGTCACATGAGTGATCAACCAGTTTTTTAGTATTATGGGTATGCGTTTACGCTTTCGCGAAAGCAAAAATAACGCTTACAAATAGAAATAACTTGATTTTAAGTCGTTGCGTAGCATTGTTTTTAATTAATTTCTGATAATTTTAAGCTAATAACTAAGCATCCATCTGTGAACGTTTTATTTTTATCGATGAAACGCTATATTTGTGATGCCTAACTTTACATAAATGAGATACCCAATCATACTGCTTTTACTCGTAATTATCGCGAGTACAGCTTCTTGTGTGCCCCTTAAAGACATTACCTATTTGCGCGAGACAGAGCGCGCTACAGACAGTATTGTATCTCTACAGCAACAGCAACCACCATACCGAGTACAAATAGGTGATATATTGAGTATTCGCTTGAAGGCATTGGATCAACAATTGGTTGGCTTTTTTAATCCTTCCAGCAATGGAGGCGTATCTCTTGATGAAGGTTTTTATTATGATGGCTTTGCCATAGATACTCATGGAAACATCCGCGTTCCAGAGTTAGGAGAAATCAATGTCTTAGGTAGAACAACCGACGAAATAAGAGAAATTATAGAAAAAAGACTTCTAGCCGATTATATAAAAGATGAAGCCGATTTATTTGTTACGGTAAAACTACCAGGAATACGATATACGCTAGTAGGAGAGATAGGGGCCTCTGGAACTCAAAATGTGCTTGCAGAGAAAGTATCCATACTTGAGGCGATAGCAAATGCTGGAGGTGTGCCACTTACGGGTGACCTTACAGATGTACTTATTATAAGACAATATCCAGGAGGGCAACGTGTACACCATGTGGATCTTACAACTATAGATGTTATGCAATCACCTTACTACTACATACAACCTAATGATATTATAACAGTAAATCCGTTACCTCAAAAGGCAATAGGTATTGGAACAACCGGGCTACAAGCATTTACTACCATATTGGGATTAGTGACGACGCTAGCCTCTGTAATATTACTAGCAACCCGATAAGTGATGGAAGAAGAATTTGACGTACAAAGCTCCGGAGGTTTTTTTGATTTTAAGGGATTCCTGTTTAGGCTCTTAAGCTTTTGGTGGTTATTTGTAATATCATTGCTTATTGCTTTCTCTATAGCGCATTATATTAACGTGCGTAAAGTGCCTATTTATAGAGAGACAAGTATGATCTCTATAAAGGACGATCAAAATCAAATGTTTGGAGGGAACACAAGTTTGGTTTTTAACTGGGGTGGCACTACAGATAAGGTACAAACTAGTATTATCATGCTTAAATCTAGAACACATGCAGAGCGTGTTGTTCAATACTTACAGTACTACATTAATTACCAAAAACAAGGCAAATATGCCATTGAGGATGTGTATGGATACACTCCTTTTCAATTAAAACTTAATGACTCATTTCCGCAGTTATATGGAAAGAGAATTACTGTAGTAGATCAAGGAGATGGTAGCATGAGGCTTAAGATACCCTTTAGTGGAGGAAATGCTTCATTATTTAATTATAACACGCTTAAACCATCAACTATACCTGCACCATCTACAGATTTTGATCAGGTTTTTAAGTTAGGTGATACTATAGACACTCCATTTTTGAAAGGGCAATTACTAGCCACAGATGTTTATCCTACCGCAGGTCAGGAGTACTTTGTGAGTATGGGTAATTTTAATGGAACCGCAGGAAGATATCGTGGGATGGGAGTTACTCAAACTCCGCGAGGAAGTTCTACTTTAGAGTTGAGCCTTGTAGGGACCAATAAAAAACGACTTATAGATTACCTTAATGCAAGTATTGAAGTGCGTACAGAAGAGCAATTGCGCCAGAAGAATCTATTTGCTACAAAAACTATAAAGTATATCGATAGTAGTCTTAAGTCAAGTAATGTCGATTTAGATAAGGCATTGAATGATCTTAATTCGTTCCAAAATAAAAATAGTGCTATTACACTATCCGGAGGAGCGGAGCAAATAAGTGAAGAACTACAGACGATAGAAAACGAAAAAGATGACTTAGCAAGACAACTTGTTTACTACAAGCAGTTAGAAGAATATTTAAGAACACGTACAGATTACACAAACGTGCCTGCACCTTCTGTTTCTCTTATTAATGAAGGAAGTATCACCTCAGGGGTGTCAAGTATTATCCAGCTTGCCTTACAGCGTAGTAATCTTGCATATACTGCAAAGGAAGGCAATCCAGCATTTAGAGATCTTGATAGACGTATCGATGCAGAGAAAGCAGTCTTGTTTGAAAATATAAGATCCAGTAAATCTCAGATTAATTCGCAAATTTCAAACTTAAATAGAGAAATAGGTCAAGCTGAAAGGAAGTTAAGACAATTTCCAAAAGAAGAACAAGAACTTGCAGAAATACAACGTCGTTTTACCATAAGTCAGGAAGCGTATAATTTATACACCACAAAACGAAGTGAGGCAGAAATAATAAAAGCCTCAAACGTTTCAGACATCTTATTTATAGACAAAGCAAAAGATGTGGGTAGAGGGCCTATAGGTCCAAATACACAACTTAATAAGGTGATGGCAGCCACATTTGGAATTGTAATTCCGTTGGCATTGGTGTTAATTATCTTCTTTTTAGATACAAAAATAGGTACTCCTGAAGATGTTAAGAAACGCTCTTCCATTCCTGTACTTGGAGTGATAGGTAAAAGTAAGCGTACCTCAGGACTCGTAGTGCGTGATCATCCTCGATCTGCAATGGCAGAGGCTTTTAGGGGATTACGTTCTGGCCTGCAGTTTATGTACAAGAAGAAGGGAGTTACGGGTGCAAAGACGGTATTAGTAACATCAAGTGTGAGTGGTGAGGGTAAAACATTTACCTCTATTAATCTTGCTTCCGTTTTCGCTTTAAGCGAAAAGAAAACAGTGCTCGTGGGACTTGATTTACGTAAGCCTAAAATATTTGATGATTTCGAACTTGAGAATGATAAAGGTGTTGTTAACTATTTGATAGGAGACGCAACGCTAGACGAAGTAAAACAGCCTTCAGGTATCGATCATCTAGATGTTATCCTTTCTGGACCTATACCACCTAACCCGTCGGAACTTATTATAAGTGACGCGATGCATGAATTTATTAATAAGCTTAAGGAAGAGTATGACTATATCGTTTTTGATACACCTCCATTAGGTCTTGTCTCTGATGCATTTGAGTTAATGCCTTATGTGGATGCTTCATTATACATGGTGCGCCAAGGTTATACTAAAAAAGATATGCTCGGTCTGGTTACAGATAAGTATGAAAAAGGACAAATAAAACATGTAAGCTTCGTGCTCAACTATTTCCAACAGAAGCGTAAGTATGGTTATGGTTACGGCGCGGGTTACGGCTACGGATATGGCTACGGAACCTATAATAATGGGTACCATGAGGAGGAAAGAAGAGGCGGTTTATTAGGTAGGTTAGGAAGGTTAATAAGAGGTCGTAAGTAGGTGAGTATTATGGTTGATAAAATGAAAGAGGGCGAAGATTGGCTTAACGAGATTAAAATTACACATGGAGTTAGAAACTAAAATATACGAGCGTGGCAAATCCTTAAGTATTTTTAAGCTTATTCACGACTCCCTGCGTGATCTTTATAAATCAAGATTTCTCGCAAAGCAACTCGCGACTAGGGATATTAAGTCTCAATATAGACAGTCTTTTTTGGGTATTTTTTGGGCTTTTGTAGGGCCATTGTCCACAGCATTCGTTTGGATTTTCTTAAATAAATCTGGGGCAGTTGCTATTGATGATACTGGAGTACCTTATCCACTATTTGTATTTTGTGGCACCTTACTTTGGTCGACATTAGTAGAAGCTATAAATACCCCATTGTCCAATACAAATGCAGCAAAGGGTATTCTCTCCAAAATTAATTTACCTAAAGAGGCGATTATTTTATCTGGCATTTATAAACTATTATTTAATAGTTCTTTCAAGTTCTTATTAATTGTTTTTTTCTTGATCTATTATAAAGTAAACCTTTCTTGGTCTATACTTTATTTTCCGTTGAGCTTCTTAGTGTTGATTATGGCAGGCACCACCATTGGTCTAATTACTACTCCATTAGGGATGTTATATACAGATGTTGCTAGGCTCATCTCATTGAGTATGAGCTTTATCATGTATATCACTCCTGTAGTATATGTGATGCCTAAAGAAGGCATTATGAAGGTGCTTATGGAAATCAACCCCTTAACACCATTATTGCTAGTAAACAAGACTTTACTGCTAGGTACTCCTATGGAGTATCTTAATTATTTTCTCTGGATTGCTGTGGTAATGATTCCTTTGTTTTTAATTGCTTTAGTGGTTTATAGAGTGTCTATCCCAGTTATTATAGAACGTTTTAGTGCTTAATATGGAGAAAGAAGTATTAGTTAAGGTAGAGGGGCTTTCAAAAAAGTTTTCAAAAAGCCTAAAGAAGAGCTTAAAGTATGGTGTTTATGATCTTGTAGCTAACCTAAGAGGTAAAGAGTCTAGTGATCACTTGCGACCAGAAGAATTTTGGGCATTGAAAGATATTAATTTTGAAGTACGCCGTGGAGAATGCTTGGGTCTAATAGGGCACAATGGTGCTGGTAAAAGCACTTTACTCAAAATATTGAATGGACTCATAAATCCAGATCACGGCAAGGTTACAATGCACGGTAGGGTTGGCGCACTTATAGAACTAGGAGCGGGTTTTAACCCAATTATGACTGGAAGAGAAAATATTTATAACAATGGAGCGGTTCTTGGTTTTTCAAAAAAGGAAATCGATCAGAAGATTGAAGAGATTATAGATTTTGCAGAGATACGAGAGTTTATCGATATGCCAGTGCAAAATTACAGTTCAGGAATGAAGATTCGACTCGGGTTTGCTGTTGCTGCTCAGATGGAGCCGGATATCTTAATAATTGACGAAGTGCTGGCAGTGGGCGACTTAGGTTTTGTACTTAAATGTTTTAAACAAATTGACACTATTTTAGCCAATACGGCAATTATTTTTGTATCTCATAGTATGCCAATGATATCACGAATTTGTACCCAGGCTATATTATTAGAAAAAGGTAAAGCCCAATTTCAAGGTATTGATGTGGGAAAAGCCATAGACATATATTACTCCCGTTTCTCGGAGAATGAGTCAAATGTTGTGTTTACAGATAATTCAATTAATTTTAAAGAAGTTCATATCAAAAGTGATTTAAATGATGTAGGAATTAATATGTTAAATTGGAAAGACGATATTGTCGTTGATTTGTCTTTTGAGAACATAAAGCTTAGTGAACTTCCTTATATCGTATTAACCATTTATGACAAAGAACAGCGGGAAGTTGCAATGTTTCAGAGTAGGTTCGATTTTTGTAAAATTGAAAAAGGTCAACTTTTGGTTTCAATAATACACTCTAACCTACAACTTTCAAAAGGTTTGTATTCGCTAAGTCTCAATGTTGGAAAAAATTGGGGTACTAATCCACTGTTGAGGGTAAACAATATAATAACATTTCAAGTAGTTCACGACCGAGAGACCTGGTCTCCTTTTTTATTGGATTCAGATTTAAAAGTACAATAATGAGGAAAGAAATAAACGTTACTAAGAGTTTCCTTCCACCTCAGAGTGAATTTAACGCCATATTAAAAAAAGCTTGGGATGCTAGTTGGATCACGAATAGAGGTCAATTAGTTCTAGAATTGGAAGAGAAGCTTAAGAACTTTTTACAAGTGTCAAACGTTATTGCGATGACTAATGGAACTCTGCCATTACAAATTGCGATTAAGGCATTAAATCTCACAGGAGAGATTATTACAACTCCGTTCAGTTATGTGGCGACCACTTCTTCTATAGTTTGGGAAGGATGCACTCCAATGTTTGTAGATATCCATCCAGAATATCTTACCATAGATGAGAATAAAATTGAGGATGCTATTACTGCAAAGACAACTGCTATTATGGCAACGCATGTTTTTGGAAATCCTTGCAATGTAAAGGCTATCCAGAGCATTGCTGAAAAATATAATTTAAAAGTTATTTACGATGCAGCTCACTGCTTTGGAGTGAAGTATTTAGGTGAAAGTATTTTTAATTACGGAGATGTGAGTACCTGTAGCTTCCACGCGACTAAAATTTTCCATACTGGAGAAGGTGGAGCTATGTTTTGTAATGATACTGATTTGAATAACAAGTTGTTTTATCATCATAACTTCGGTCACGAAGGACATAATAAGTTTTATGGACTTGGAATAAATGCTAAAATGAGTGAATTACAAGCAGCTATGGGTTTGGCTGTTTTTTCGCATTTTAGTGCAATAAAAGATGCGCGACTTAAACTATACGAAAAGTACAAAACAGCATTTGATTCAAACAAGCAAGTTAGCCTTCTTCGTATTAGAGAAGAAACCGAAATCAACGGAAGTTACTTTCCGCTGATTTTTGAAACAGAAGAGGTAGTTTTGGAAGTGATAGAAGTTTTATCTTTAAATAATATTTATCCTAGAAGATATTTTTATCCTTCATTGAATAAGTTAGACTATGTTATAGAAACAACAGAATGTCCGATTTCGGAATATGTTTCAAGTAGAATATTATGTCTTCCTCTATTTTATGGTTTAGAAGATAATGATGTTGACTTAATAATTAACTTATTAGAATCGGTATTATGAGAGTTGCAATAATGCAACCATACATGTTTCCTTTTTTAGGATATTTCCAGCTAATAAAAGCTGTTGATATTTTTGTGTTTTATGATGATGTTCATTTTATTAAGAAGGGTTTTATTAATAGGAACGCGCTATTGATTAATGGAGAACGTCGCTCCTTTACAATTCCTTGTTCTAAAGTAAGTCAAAATAGACTTATCAATAGAACTGAATTGAATTTCACAGAAAAGGATAAATTAAAGTTTTTAAGGAGTATACAATTGGCATATGCAAAAGCGCCTCAATTTAAAGAATTTTATTCTTTGCTCGACCAATTCATTTTAAGTGATGATAGTAAAACAATCTCTGATTTTGCAAGCCAGAGTATTATCTTCATTTGTAAATATTTAAAAGTTGAAACTAAATTACTTTTTAGTTCAGATCATTTTTCTGATTCTAGAGGTATGGAAAAGTCAACACGATTAATGAAAATTTCTAAGGACTTAGAAGCAACTCACTATGTCAATGCAATCGGCGGTAAAGAACTTTATGATAAAGATGTGTTTTCTAATTGTAATTTAATACTTCAATTTTTAGAACCAAAAAACATTATTTATAATCAATTTAAAAATGAGTTTATTCCTTGGCTATCTATCATTGATGTTTTAATGTTTAACACTGTAGAGGAATCACAATATTTGTTAGAGAAATATAATCTAGTATAAATATGTGTAAAAATTCATATAAAGATATTGTTAAGCATTATGAGGATTGTCTTGAAGAACACGGAGATAATCATCTAGGAGTGGATTGGCCTAATGAACAAGATGCTCTTACTAGGTATAAAGTAATGTTGGATCTAGTGAAAGAGAAAGGTGCTAGTATCTTGGATTTTGGTTGCGGTACGGCCCATCTTAAGGCATTTATGGAATCTCAAGGCACTTATGATTTTTTGATTTATTCTGGTTGTGACTTAAGTAAGAAGTTTGTTGATATCAGTAAAAAAAAGTTTCCTAAATGTGAATTTTATACATACGATATTTTGAAAGATCCAATTGATGCAATACCTGACTCCGATTATATTGTATTAAATGGAGTATTTACAGAAAAAAGAAAATTGTCTTATGATGAGATGCTCAATTATTTTCAAAAAATGATTTACTTAGTGTTTCAAAAAGCTAAAAAGGGGATTGCTTTTAATGTAATGTCAAAAGCAGTTGATTGGGAGCGAGAAGATTTATTTCATTTATCAAAGGATGTGTTAGTGGATATTATGGTACCGATTTCGCGAAATTTTGTGATTCGAAATGATTACGGTCTTTATGAATACACAACCTATCTCTATAAATAAGAATTAGATATGGCAGAAATTGTAATTTTTGGAACTAATGATTTGGCTGAACTTGCCCATTATTATCTAACTTCAGATTCTAAACACAACGTAGTAGCATTCACAGTTCATTCAAAATATAGAGAGGTGAATACTTATAAAGGCCTTCCCGTGGTTGATTTTGAAAATCTAGAATCTTTATATCCCACTTCTAAATTCTCGCTTTTTGCGCCGATGATAGGAACTAAAATGAATAGTCTTCGTGAGAGTGTCTATAATGAAGGGAAGAATAGAGGGTACACTTTTATATCATATGTAAGCAGTAGAGCAACGCTATTTGAAAATAAGATCGGAGATAATTGCTTTATTCTTGAAAATAATACGATTCAGCCTTTCGTTGAGATAGGCAATAACGTAATACTTTGGAGCGGAAATCACATAGGTCATCATAGCGCTATAGGAGATCATGTATTTATTACCTCTCAAGTTGTAATTTCTGGACATTGTACTATTGAATCTAATTGTTTTATTGGGGTTAATGCGACGGTAAGGGATGGTTGTCACCTTAAAAAAGCTACGCTTATTGCTATGGGGGCCTGCTTTACAAAAACTTCGTCAGTAGAGAACGGAGTCTATATAGGCAATCCTTCAAAGTTGAAAGAAGGAGTTGAAAGTATTAATGTCTTTTAAGTAAATATATAAAATGGCTTGGAAAAGAGAAGCTCTTATTTATAATGTTGATGGCTCGTTTAGTTGGAGTAAAACGCACGCCCAGGTACCTGTAGTACTTATACTAGAGAATGGGGATTATAGGATCTATTATGCCGCACGAAATTCGAAAGGACAAAGTAATGCCAGTTTTATTGATGTGTCAAGTGAGGATCCTAAAACAATTAAGTACATCCACAATTCTGTTATATTACCGTTAGGTGAACAAGGTACTTTTGATGACTGCGGTATTATGCCTACTTGTATTTTAACCATTAAGGGGTTACAATATCTGTATTACATTGGATGGACTTTAAGAGGAACCGTGCCATTTAGTAATGCTATTGGTGTAGCTGTAAGTGATGATGGTGGCAAGAGTTTCAAAAAAGTTAAATATGGACCGATTATAGGCACTGGACCAACAGAACCTTTTTTTACAGGTACTTGTAATGTTATAGAAATTGACGGGAAGTTTATAGCATACTACTTAAGTTGTACAGGCTGGGTGGATTATGACAATAAAAAAGAGCCGACCTATGATATTAAAATAGCTACATCCAACGATGGTATTAATTTTAAGATACTTGATCAAGTTGCAATACGTCTTGAGGAAAATGAAGGAGGAATCGCAAGTGCTTCAGTTATTAAAGAAAATGGGAAGTTTCATATGTGGTTTTCAGTAAGAGGAATTACTGGTTATCGTACGGGAAAAGATGCTTCATATAGAATAAAGCATGCAATAAGCAACGATGGGTTTTCTTGGGATAGGACTTCAGATTTGAATCTAGACATTAGTAAAGACGGCTGGGATAGTGAGATGACTGCATACCCTTACGTAATACAGGATCAAGAGAAACTCCTTATGTTTTACAACGGAAACCAATTTGGACAATCAGGATTTGGATATGCGTCTATGGTTTTGGATAAAGATTAACAATATGCTCATAACCAAAAGGTTATTGATTTTTACTGCGGTTTTATTAGTGTTCTTAATACTCCACATTGTAGTGCATAGTATTAATTTTTCAAATGAACTGTGGTGGTCTCAGTTTTCTTTTTTAGGACTATTTATTACAGTTTTGGTGGGAATCGTTTATCTAACTAAAAGTTTTCTGTTGAAATTTTTACGAGCAAATATCAATGTTTCAATACTACCCATTGTTCGAATTATTTACGCAAGTTTATCCCTTTTTTCTGCGACACAGCATTTTAGTCTTATCCAGTATGGTCTTGAGCCATATAACTTTTTAAGATGGGGCATTGAAACACCAAGTTTTTTAGCCTACGCCTTAAGTGCTGTCTATATTCTTGCTTTATTTGGAGTGCTCATTGGGTACAAAATTCGTATTTCTTGGGTATTAGTATTCTTTTTGGGAGGTGCTATTATTCCATTTTCTCTTGAGATTTTTGTAAAAAACATAATTAATTTCTATGCTATATTTCTTCCAGCGTCCTACTGGTACGGGAAGAGACCTGAAGAGAATAGTACGATGATAAGCTGGCCATTAATTTTGATGGGGATTAGTGTAACTGCACTTTCCAGCGCTGCTGGACTCTACAAGCTATTAGATCCTATATGGCAATCAGGTTATGGCCTTTATTATTCACTTAATATTCCATTTTTTCCTTCAGAAAAGATTTGGCCATTACTCAACTATGAATGGTTTATGTTGACGGGTAATTGGCTAGCTGTTTTGATTGAAATAATAGCACTACCACTATTTTTATGGAGGCGTACACGTTTTTTGGGAATTCTTTGTGTGATTGGTTTAGGCTTGTTTTTAACGACTGCTATGCAAGGTATAGGATTGATGGGAGGGCCAGTGATTCTCAGTATCGGACTCGTCTTATCAGCACTAGTGAGAGTTCCTGAAATGCTAGAATCCAAATTAATAAAGCTTAATGAAATTTTATCAAAAAAAAGTTTCAAACCCAATAAGTTAGATAAATCTTTAGTGCTACCTTTACTGTTAGCATGGCTTACAATCACTGGTTTTATATATAGATTTTACGAAGCAAGTGTGAATAAGCTCAATTATTCGCCTGCACGATATGGAAGCTATAACGTCACTACTGCCCCTATTTTTGACACGAAAGGAGCCATGTATGTACGACTCAATTACATTAAAAACTTTTTAAGCTACACCAGACCTCCCATAGATTGGGAATATACCTGGTCCATACCATTATTTGATTATCATCACTTATTTGATAGGATTTATTTTCGTGTAATTTTAAACGATAGTAAAGGAGAATCATACGAACCTATAGAGTTTTTCTCAAGCAAGGGAGCACTTTCAAGTAGTTATCCACTTTTCGGAAATGAAAAATTTATTCTTACTTCGTTTCATATTATGGATGATGTACGAAATGCTAAATTAATTCGGGAAAATCAAATTTCTCAAAAGCTTACATCAGAATTAAATGGTCTTATCTTGTATGCGGCAGATTATTCAAAACATATAGATTTTGTCTCAGGGACTATAGCCGTTAAACCAATTTTTCAACCTTATACATATAAGGGCAATTATAAGGAATGGGAACAGGAAGATTGGATTGATTTTTATTTTTTTGACATGAAAAATGAGGTAGGTCAATTAGAAAATAAAATACCCGTCTATGATTACTCGAAGTTGGAAATTGTACCTTTTAAAAATAAAGTAATAACACCTAATTTTTGATTAATGAATCAGGATATTAATTATAAACTAGATGTTTGGATGGTTTGCTATAATCAGGTAGATTATATAAAGCAGGCCGTCACTAGTATTTTAAATCAAAAAACTAATTTTCAATACCGCTGTATAATAGGAGATGATTTTTCAACAGATGGTACTCGTGAAATCTTGACAGCTTTGGCTAAAGAATTTCCGGAGAAAATAGTCTTACTATTAAATAAAGTTAATCAAGGGGCAAATAAAAATGCGATGAATGTCTATGTCCATTGCACATCTGAATACCTTGCTTTACTGGAAGGAGATGATTACTGGGTTGACCCCTATAAACTCCAAAGGCAAGTTGATTTTCTGGAGGCAAATCCTGAGTACGGGTTTTGTTTCCACGATGTTGCTGTTTACGACCAGTCTACGAATACTATTAAAGATGCTGTAACGCGACAAGTACCTGAAACAACAACAATGATTGATCTTGTTATTGGGAATTACATTCATACCCCATCAGTAGTAATGAGAAACGATTTTACCGTACCATCTTGGTTTAAAGGTGTTCCTCTAGGAGACTGGACGTTGTATATGCTCCAAATAGGGAGCAGAAAAATAAAAAAGATAGATACGGTGATGGCGCACTACAGAGTGCATAATCTTAGTCAGTGGTCCCGTTTGGAAAAGAAAGTAAAATTAGATCGTACTAAGGAAACGTACCGTATCGTTTATGAAAATCTAGACATTAAATCTGAGAAAGTTAAGACAGCATTGAAACAGACAATATTTAGATTACAATACAGCGCATTAGACACACTAGTCCACAATGGGTTGATGCTATTTAAAAAATTAATAAAGAAAGTCCTTCCAAGGTAAATATTGTGCGATGAAACCTTTAGTATCCATTTGTATTCCCACCTATAACGGAGCTTCTTATTTACAAGAAGCTCTTGATTCTGTTAATGCGCAAACGTATGAACATATTGAGGTGATCATAAGTGATGACATGAGTTCTGATGATACCTTAGTGATTTTAGAACGCTTTTGCGAAAGCTCAATCATACCCATTTATATCCTTGAGCACACTCCATCTGGTATAGGAGCAAACTGGAACCATACGTTACAGAACGCCAATGGTGAGTTTATAAAATTCTTATTTCAAGATGATATACTTGCTCCAGAATGTATTGAAGAACTTGTTGAAGTAATTAGTGCCTCGACTCGTATAGGTCTCGTGGCTAGTAAACGGAGTTTTATTGTTGAGTCTAGTCAAACGGAAGAGGTTGACAGATGGATAGCGATGTATGGAAATCTACAAGCCAGTTTTGAGGAACAGGAAAAGTTAACGAAGCTTGATTCGGATTTTATAGGGCGTGAGGATTTTTTAGATCCTCCATTTAATAAAGTAGGTGAACCGCCAGTGACCTTGTTTCGAAAATCGTTGCTAGATGAGATAGGTTTTTTTGACGAAGATTTAAGGCAAATTCTTGATTACACGTTTTATTATCGAGTGCTTAAAAAGTACGACATTGTAATATTGAATAAAGAGCTAGCAAAATTTCGTTTACACGACAAGCAGGCCACTAATGTAAACAGGCATCAACAAATTGATGATCATGAGCGATATGATGAAATTCTGTATAATGAGTTTTATAGCTACTTGCATCCTGTTCATAAAAAGAGGCTTTATAAGAAATTTTCTTATAAAGCACGATTGAAACGTCTAGTGAAGCGTATTTTTAAAAAATTAAAACAAAATGAGAAACGTGTCTAGGACTCATATCATAATCGTCACATATAATAGTATGCCATGGATAGAGAAATGCTTAAGTAGCGTACCTGAGGGGTATCCAGTGATTGTAATAGATAATGCATCTACAGACGAGACGATTTCTTATATAGAGTCTTCTTTTGGCGAGGTTACTCTCCTACCTCAAAAGGAGAATTTAGGATTTGGAAAAGCAAATAATATAGGTCTTGCTTATGCTCTAGAGGAAAGATGTTCTGGAGTGTTCTTACTTAATCAGGATGCCTATTTATTTCCAGACACTATAGCTACTTTAGAAAAAATATCGCAAGAGCATCAAGATTATGGTATTTTAAGCCCACTTCATTTTGCAGGAGATAATTATCATCTGGATAGAAATTTTAAAGATCACCTGTTGCAAAGTAATTCTGGTGATTTTTTATCAGATAGCTACCAGCAAGAGATTAAGGAAATATATGACGCACGTTTTGTAAATGCTGCTGCTTGGTTTCTACCTAGAAAGACCGTAGAGAGTATTGGAGGTTTTGACCCCATCTTTGCTCATTATGGGGAAGATGACAACTACTGCCAGCGGGTGAGGTATCATAATTTAAAAATAGGGGTCTGTAGTAAAGCAACTATCATACACGATCGCAATCAAGAGCTCAGACAGATAGCTCAAGATTACTCTGATACCCATTACGCCTATATGGAACGTTTGTATAAAATTAGACTTGCAGATATCAATAATGAACTTACAAACAATAAGTTAAATGGTCTTTATAATCGAAAAAAGAAAGATTTATTAAAGGCACGATTACGCTTTAATTTTTTATGGATTTCTAGGCGTAAGAAGGAACTAGCATTGATTAAGAGAATTATGCCAATGATACATGCGAGTAGGGGCCAGAATAGTGTGATAGGGGCTCATTATATTTCAAGTACACAAACTAACTCATAATCGTATCATGTCTGATTTAATCTCCATAATCATTCCGAATTACAACAGAGAGGAGCTCATAGGGAAGACACTCCAGAGTATTCAGGCGCAAACTTACGAGCACTGGGAGTGTATTGTGGTAGATGATGGAAGTACAGATGATAGTGTGGCTGTAGTGACTGCTTTTGGAAAAGCAGACGCTAGAATACGAGTACTCGTTAGACCAGATAGTGAACCTAAGGGAGCAAATGCATGTAGGAACTATGGATTTGAACAGTGTATAGGAGTTTATGTAAATTGGTTTGATAGTGATGACATGATGTTACCTAATTTATTGAGTGACGTGCTGGCGAATTTTAATCAAAAATTAAATTTTGTAGGCTATTCAGGGTGTATAGTTGATTATAAGTTGGATGCAATTGGAGAAATGAATTGTTATCAAACAGATAATCTCTATGGAGATTATCTGAAGTGGAAATTAAAGCTTGTAACTATGTCAGTAGTTTTTAGAAAGGAATTTTTAATAAACCATTGTCTTTTTAATACTACTATATCTAGGGGTCAAGAAACGGAGTTTTTTGCAAGATTGTTTTTTAAGAGATCATCAGAAGAGTATAAAATGCTTACTGATAAACTGTTTTTATACAGACAACATTACGGATCTAAAACTTCAAAAAATAAAGACTACATATCTGATTATAAATTTTCTCAAGCATTTATAATTAAAGAAAACCTATCTAAAGTTAGAGAGATACAAGATTATGAGCTGTCAAAGAAATTTTATAAGCAGTTACTTGAAATACTCATAGAGACGATAAGAGCAAAGGATTATAAAATTTGTTTATATGTTATTTCTGTTATTACGAATAGTGGATTGATATCAAGATATAAGGCAAGAGAAATATCTATAATAGGAAAGCTTCTTTTTTATCGAGGAAAACCAAATACTTATTTCTATAATCGATGGATAAATTCTACATTGTTGTATTGAGATTACCAGTTAGAAATTCATGATATACTATTATTTGCAATGATTTAAGACAGTTTGATAAATTGAAAATGTACTAATGGAATTTTTGGTTACAGTTATTATCCCAGTGTATAACGGAGAGAAATTTATAGAAAGATCTTTGGATTCGGTATTGTACCATTCGGAAGTTACTGAGGTACTTGTTATAAATGACGGAAGTACAGATGGGACAGAACATATTTTAGATCACTATAGTTCCTGTAATTCTCGAGTAGAGATTCTATGTCATGCACAGAAAATTAATAAGGGCAGGTCTGCAAGTAGAAACTTGGGATTGCAGAGAGCATCTGGTCCTTATATCGCTTTCTTAGACGCAGATGATTTTTTTCTTCCTAATAGATTTATATTCGATAAGGAGATTTTTTTTGCAAATAAAGAAGCAGATGGAGTTTATAATGCAATAGGAGTACACTTTTATAGAGATTTTGTAGAAGAAGAGGAGGAAGCCCTTAACTGTTATATGGTAACAGAAGAATTGCCGTCAGATTCACTTTTTAAGGAACTTCTTATTGGGCGGAAAGGCCATTTTTCTATAGATGGGTTGACGCTTAAAAAAAGTGTTTTAGAAAATGTAGGATATTTTAATGAATGCTTGCCAGTAGCAGAAGATACAGAGTTTATGTGGCGCATAGCGCTTAACCATTCTCTTGTGACAGGCAGCCTTAAAGAAATTGTTGCAAAAAGAGGAGTGCATGAATCTAATATATTTGATAATGAGAGTGCCTATAAAGACCGTCTATTAGAGGTATGTGAAGAGCTACTTCTATGGGTAGGGAAAAACAATGCGCATAAAGAAAAGATCGATATATTATTAAAAACGTTGTGGAATTACAGGTATCGGCATACTACCACAATTAGTCAGCATATAAAGCACTGGGGGAAACAGTTTTTAACAAGTTATAAATTGCTTTTTACAATGCATAGTATTAAGTACTTTCCTCTTGTAAGAAGGAGGAAGGAGTTGTTCTCATTCTTATACAAACGTTGAGTCTATGACTTTTTCAATATCAGTAATCATACCTGTTTATAATGCGGAGGACTTTATCAAAAAGACCATTGCTTCTGTACTTATACACCCTGAAGTTAAGGAGATAGTTCTTGTAAATGATGGTAGTATAGATGGTAGTCTCTTGATAATAGAAGAACTCAAAAAAAGCGATGACCGGATACAGATTTTTCATCACGAAGGAGCTGTAAATAAAGGAAGGTCTGCGAGTAGGAATCTAGGAATTACAAAAGCTAGGTTTAATTATATTTCTTTCTTAGATGCAGATGACTTTTATCTAGAAAATCGTTTTGAAAGAGACAAAGAACTATTACAAGACCAATTGATTGATGGCACCTACAATGCAGTTGGTTTCCATTTATATCGAAATATAAACGCTATAGAAGCACATCATTTCAAGGTTGCAACCTTGAAGAAAGCTGTTGTGCCAGAGTTGCTTTTTGAAAACATAGTATCAAGTAAGCTAGGATATTTACATTTAAATGGAATTACCGTAAAACGTTCTGTTTTTGATATCATTGGGTTTTTTAATGTTGACTTGAAAGTTGCCGAAGATTCTGATTTAATTTTCAAACTTTCGCTCAAAACTAACCTAGTCGCAAGTTCAATTGATACAATTGTAGCTAAGCGAGGTGTGCACGAAACCAACATTTTTAATCAAGACGACATTTATGAGAATTATAATGTAATGTTGTATGAATCAATGATAGACTGGGGTACAGCAAATAATATTCAATTAGAAAAGATAGAATTGTTAGTTAACACTTTATGGGTAGTAAAGTTTAGACATGAAGCAAACATGTTATCTTATATTGCATACTGGATGAGATTACAAATAAAATGGCCTCGACTCTTTGGTTCTTATTTGTCAATTAAATATTTTCCATTAGTAAGATTAAGAAAGCAATTGTTTCCCAGTATGTTTAAATAACCCTAGTATTGCATGATAACCAATGAAAGTTTCAATCATCACCGTAAATTATAATGATCTAAAAGGCCTCCAAAAGACAGTGGAGAGCGTTCAGAAGCAAACTTTTAAAGAGTTTGAGCATATTATTATTGATGGAGGTTCAACAGATGGGAGTGAAGCTTTTATTTATGAACATCGAGATCAGTTTTCTTATTCCATAAGTGAATCAGACGAAGGAGTGTACCCAGCAATGAATAAAGGTATATCAAATGCCAATGGAGAATACATGCTCTTTCTAAATAGTGGAGATACTTTTTATAATAAAAATGCTTTAAAGCGAGTCATCCTAGACGTCGAAAGTTATGATTTGATATATTGCAATCAGATGGTAATTGGTGCAGATAAGAAGTTTTTAAAGACGTATCCAGATTCCTTATCATTTGCGTATTTCTTACAAGATAATATACCTCACCAAGCCACATTTATAAAGAGGAGGTTGTTTGATGTGATTGGAAAGTATGATGAGCAATTAAAAATAATTTCTGATTGGAAGTTTTTCTTAGATTGTGTGTGTAAACATCAGGTTACATATAAGCACCTAGACGTAACGCTTGTTAATTTCTATTTAGGAGGAATGAGTTCTATTAGAGAAAACGCGCAAGTTATGGAGAGTGAAAAACAGGGTGTCCTTTCGGAGGGATATAAATCTTTTACTCAGGATTTGGATAATGTTTTGCACTATCAAAGAAAAATAAATACATTGAGAAGGTCTAGAATCATAAGGCTTCTCATTAAATTTAGGTTTTTGAATAAATTTTAAATATGAGCGTATCGGTTTCTATAATAGTCCCTTGCTACAAACAAGCTCATTTCTTGAGTGAAACATTACAATCTGTACTTAATCAGAGATATACAGATTGGGAATGTATTATAGTGAATGATGGTAGTCCTGATAACACAGATGCTATAGCGAAAGATTGGTGTTTAAGAGACAGACGTTTTAAATATATATATAAAAATAATGGAGGGTTGCCCGCAGCTAGAAATTCAGGTATATCTATAGCGAAAGGCAAATTTATATTACCGCTAGACTCAGATGACATCTTGCACGAGGATTTTTTAAGTTTACTGGTTCCTGTCTTAGAAAATGATAAAGGACTCGAAATTGTTTCGTGTTACAGAAAGTTTTTTAAGGAGGAAATAACGAATATAGTTTATGAGCATAAGCCCATAGGAACAACTTACCACGCTCTTTTGTACGAAAATATTCTTATGCCTTCTTCTCTGTATAGAAAAGAGAGCTGGGGAAGAGTTGGAGGGTATGATGAAACAATGCGCAAAGGTTTTGAAGATTGGGAATTCTGGATTGCTCTCACTAAAAATGGTCAAACATTTAAGATTGTTGAACAATTTCTGTTTTATTATCGCAAATCTGAAACTTCAATGTTAATGGATACTCTGGCTAATCACCGGATAGCAGTAATGCAATACGTGTTTAAGAAGCATCAAGAAGTATTTGAGAAACATTATGATAATACACTAGAATACATGTTCTTTCTAGTGAACTTATACAGAAACAGTGAAATTAAAATCAAATCTTCTACAGAATATAAGATAGCGGGAGTTATAGGGAAACCGTTGCGGTTGCTTCGTAAACTCACAGGAAGCACCAATAACACATAACGTTTAATGATCTCAGTAGTTATTAGAAATAAAAATCAAGAGAGGGCTTTATCTTTCTTGTTGCACAATCTCACAAGCAGATATGCAGAAGATATCGCAGAGATTGTTGTATTAGATAACAAGTCTACTGACGGAAGTAAAAAGGTTGCGGAAGATCATAATGCTCGATTTGTAACCATTGAAGAATTTAGCTACGGAGGTAGTGCAAACATAGCAGCTCAAGAGGCACAGCATCCTATTATCGTAATTTTTAGTGCACACTCTTACCCTATAAGTCACGACTTTTTTAAGCTTATTAAAGCGAAATTTGAAGCTAATGACAACTTAGCGGGTTTAAGATGTCTACACAGTTCTAATGACTATAGAAATTACATTAACCAAGTTCCAGCAAAAGAGGATCCTAATAAATCTGGTCTTATATTTTCTGGATCGGCTTTTAGTAAAGCAATTTGGGAGAAACATTCTTTTAGAGAAGATGTAGCTACATTTGAAGATAAAGAGTGGTCTAAGCGAGTGCTAGAGGCGGGTTTTCATATTGAGTTTGTGCCTTCCATTTTTAGCTACGAGATTCATCGCAATAAGAAGCAGCAGTTTTTCCGTTTTAAAAATGACATGGTAGGGAATTACCAACTCTGGCATGAAGATGTGAGTGTGCTGTCTGCTGGTAAAGGGTTCATAGCAACTGTATTTAGGCTCAAGATCAACTTTATTAAAGATGTTTGGTACGCTTGTAAGCGCTTTTTCCATACGATTGCATTTTCGCTTAACAAACCCAATAAGTTTTAAATCTAAATGGTGTAGGTCGTATGCATAGAGATAATAATTTTGATTTCTTACGCTTCTTGTTTGCTATCTTTGTTGTAATCACGCACTTTTATGCCTTGTCGGGAGCTTCAGAAACAGAAGAGCTACTTCATCGTTTAACAGGTGGGCAGATGGTTCTTTCGAGTTTAGGTTTAAGTGGGTTTTTTATAATCAGTGGTTTTTTTTATTTTCAGGAGTTTTGAAAATAGTTCTAGTGTTAGTTCCTTTCTAAAAAAAACGGTTCTTACGATTGTTTCCTGGACTCTTTATTGTTTTGTTATTATGTATACTGCTCATTCCTTTTATCTATTTAGATGAGGAGGTGCTTTTCTCAAATAGGGGCTATTGGACGTACTTCCCTAACAATCTAAGTTTATATGGTTTTCAAGGCGTTGTTCCTGGGGTTTTTGATAGCAACCCTTACCATGCGATTAATGATTCGCTATGGACAATTAGGTACGAGTTTACGCTGTATATGTTTGTAATGTCTCTTTTCTTGATGAAGGGTAAAAAAAACTCACTTTATGTCTGGTCTTGGTTACGGCTGTTTTCTTTTTTATCCTACATGCTTTTTTTCTTAATCGATTTGCTGGATCATCTATTCTTGGAATGCAAGGTTATGATATTCTCAATTTAGGCAGCTTTTTTATTTTTGGGAGTTTGCTCGCCGTGTTGAAATTTGATCGGTTTAATTCGATTACAATACTTATTAGCGTTTCTATTCTTGCATGTTTAGGTGTTTACTTTGAGGTGTACTTAGTTACAAAGCATCTCTTATTACCAGTTCTCATATTGTCTATAGGTTTTCTACCAATACCTGTGTTGCGTCATTTCGGAAAATTTGGTGATGCTTTTTATGGGATTTATATCTACGGATTTCCAATTCAACAAGCGTTGATGTACTTCTTTGAATTGAGTACAGTTCAATTGATGGCGTATTCCGTGATTTTATCTATCTTTTTTGGTTATTTGTCATGGCATTTTGTTGAAAAACCAGCCTTGCGCTTTAAGAATAAATCAGTGCGAAGTGCATTTGAAATTTGAGAAGTGATTTTAGATATCAGAAATACCAAGAAAGGCTAGGATTAAATCTGCACTATTTCGTTCCTTTTCAAAACCGTATTTTCGTGTGAGACGTTTGTTGGTTCTGAGATTTGACAGTTCATACAGATCAAACATAACATGCACTAACCCTTTATAATGAAAATGATGTTGTATAACTCTATTAAAAAGAAATATCGAAAGCTCAGAGTTTTTCTTGAACCGCACCCGTTTTTTTCTTCTATGGATAGAATGAAATTATCAAAAATCATACGCGGGTATTCGGAGAAAGGATTTTTGATGCTTCGACCTAAAGGTTTTAAACACCGCATTAAAATCAGAAAAAATTATACGGATCGGGAAGTGGTGGAGTATGTATTGCAGGATAAATATCATCTCCCTCCTAGCGAAGTGACTCTTTCTGAAAGCCCCATTATTCTAGATCTAGGGACTAATATAGGGCTTACCATTGCTCATTTTAAAGAGTTGTATCCTAATGCTAGTGTCTATGGCTTTGAAATGAATCCTGAAAATTATAAGCTCGCTTTGTATAATACCAGAGTGTATAAAAATGTGTCCATAGCTAATAAGGCTGTTTGGATCGATAATGCGGGGATTACCTACGCGTCAGATGCTAGTTATGATTCCTTTGCTATTGATAGGAGTACTAAGCAAGTTGAAAGTAATGTGACAAAAGTCCCATCCATAACGATTAGTGAGATTATTAAAGCACATGGACTTAAGAAAATCGACTACATAAAAATGGATATTGAAGGTGCCGAAGAAGATATCCTTGACCAGGAAGATGTAAGTTGGTTAGATATTGTTGAGGTACTTAATATAGAGATGCATTTTGAACAAGGTGATGATCGGATTAAGGAGTATATGTCTATTCTAGAACAACAAGGTTTTGATGTAAGAGAAAGTGATGCGCATTGGTCCAGTATTTTTGCGGTTCGAAAGACATCTTAAATAACCGCAGCAGACTTCCTGTAAAGAAAAGAGAGTACTTAGTCCAATATGTCAGTATCTAACATTGTCAAAATCTCCATAATTGTGCCCTGTTATAATCAGGCACAATTTCTTGACGAGACACTTCAATCTATCCTTAATCAAACGATGGATGATTGGGAATGTCTTATCATCGATGATGGAAGTACCGATGATACTGCTAAGATTTCAGCGCAATGGGTGCTCAAAGATGATAGATTCTCCTATTATTATAAAGAAAATGGAGGGCTAAGTAATGCGAGAAATTACGGGTTAGATAGAGCAACTGGAGAATACATTCAGCTACTCGATTCTGATGATATGATTACACCAGAAAAGTTTGCTCTACAATGTCTGGACCTGAAAGATGCTGATATTAGTGTTTCTGACTATCTTTCCTTTAATCACGAAACAGGTGCTATTCATGCAGATCGTTATTTGTCACCTTTTTTATCAGAGAGTAAAACGAAGGAGGAAATTATAAATGATTGGGAATATAGAAAGTCCATACCATGTCATACCGTGTTGTTTAAAAAGAATCTTGTAGAGACGCATGCTCTTAGGTTTAATGAAGAATTACCTAATCACGAAGATTGGGTGTTTTGGGTGCAGCTTTTTTATTTTTCTGATAAGATTAAAAATAGGAATGAGAAATTGGCACTCTATCGAATCCATAATAATTCTATGTCTGTAGATTTTGTACTGATGAGACAAGGATTTTTGAAAGCAGCTATTATATTGCAATCGTTCTTTGAAGAGAATAATGAGAAGAGATTACAATCGCTGGCAAAACAAAAGTATAGAGAAATAAAAAAAAGAGGAATTACTCCGTTGCATGTAAAAATACGCAAGAGAGTTTTTGATAAATTGTCCAGATATTTTAAGAATGGCAGATAAAATTAAAGCGATAGCGATTCATTTACCACAGTTTCACCCGATAGCGGAGAACAATGAATGGTGGGGAAATGGATTTACAGAATGGACCAATGTAAGTAAGGCGAAGCCCTTGTTTAAAGATCATTATCAACCACACCTGCCCGCAGATTTGGGTTTTTATGATTTACGACTTGAGGAAGCAAGATTGGCACAAGAAGCACTAGCTAAAACAAAAGGAATTCACGGGTTTTGTTATTATCACTATTGGTTCAATGGGAAGCGCATTCTAGAAAAACCAGTAAATGGAAAACTCAAAAACCCTAAAGAAGATCTTCCATTTATGCTTTGCTGGGCAAATGAGAACTGGACTCGAGTGTGGGACGGTGGAGAAAAAAATATTTTACTTAATCAAGAGTACTCCTTAGAAGATGACAAAGCACACATACAGGAGCTTATCAACTACTTTAAAGACGATAGATATATTAAAGTAAACGGGAAGCCGATGTTTATTGTGTATCGCCCTAGGCTATTTCCTAACTTAAAAGAAACCGTAGCGCTATGGAGAGAGGAAGTTAAGAAAGCGGGTTTTCCTGATATATACTTGGGTTTTGCGAGAACTTTTGAGTATAAAGATGCCGTTTCAAAAGATGGATTTGATTTTGCATTTACCTTTCAGCCTAATTTTGAAACCCGCCCAGATACTTTGAAGGAATCCCAAGTCACACGGTATTTCTATGAACTCTCAAGAAGACTTAAACTTCCTTTTAAAAATAAGTACGATCTGGTCTATGACTATGCAGCTTATAGAGATTTACAGATTCAGTTAGGCTTTGAAGAAGATACCTACCCTACAGTAACTCCTATGTGGGATAATACGGCACGTAGACGTGTGAACTACTTTGTGTTGCACGACTCTACTCCAGAGAAATATAAAAAATGGTTAACGCACGTTGCTGAAAAATACCCTTGGAAAAAAATGCCAGAGCCTTTCTTGTTTATAAATGCTTGGAATGAATGGGCCGAAGGAAATCATCTGGAGCCTTGCCAGAAATGGGGGACACAATACCTCGACGCTACTCAAGAAGTAATTAATAAGGATTAACAATTGCGAAACAACAATTCATATACTGTTAGTGTATTCTTGCTTACTTATAATCAAGAAGCTTTTATTGCCCAAACGATAGAAAGTATCATGGGGCAGATAACAGACTTCGATTACCAGCTAGTAATAGGCGAGGATCACAGCCCAGACAGTACACGAACTATTTGTGAACGTTATGCGAAGCAATATCCGGATAACATAAAACTACTTCCTAACCTTGGTAGTAATGTAGGGTTAATCGCAAATTATATGCGAACAATAAAGGAATGTGATGGTAAGTATATCGCTATCTGTGACGGAGATGATTACTGGACAGATACTCAGAAACTTCAAAATCAAGTTGATTTTCTAGAAACGAATCCATCCTGTTCTATCGTGTACTCAAATTATACAAAGCTGTTTCCTGATGGACGATTTGAGAAAAATGCTATGTATCATAAAGCGCCAATTTCCACTTTTGAAGATTTAATAAATAACAACTTTATTCCTTCAGTAACTGCGCTCTTTGTTAATAGACAAGCAGAAGAGGCGCTTCCTACTTGGATCGCAAAGTATCCTTACGGAGACTGGCCTACCTATCTATGGACGATAAGAGACAAAGGTACCGTAGGCTATATAGATGAGGATATGTCTATGTATCGGATGGATATAGGTACCTCTGCAGCGCTTATCAAAGAAAATAGCGCACTAGTTTCTGTTAATCTGGGTATCTTATCAGATATGTATAATGATATAGCTTTTGCTCAAAAAAAAGGACTTATAAGAAATATAATAGTACATCGTAAGCGAGAATTAATGATCAGTTATAATCGGGAACGGAAGTTTGTAAAAGGCTTTAACCAACTGTGTTATCATCTACTTAACAACGGCCAAAAATTGCAAACGGTCAAGTTGTACCTATATTCGCTCAAGAAGAATTTTAAAAAATAATAGGATCAAGTCGCTTTGAAAATCTTAATGATCGCCATACCTAATCATCACTTCTTCCAATGGGTCAACCAGATGGAGGGTTCGGGGCATGAGGTGTTCTGGTTTGATGTGACAGATGGCGGGCCTAGGTCAGAAAAGATATCTTGGGTTACACAGATAAAAGGATGGAAACTACGATGGGATTACCCGTTGAGGTCTTTTGTTAAACAGAGAAGTGCAATACTATATTGTTTTGTTCAAAAGATTAATGAAAGAAATGTAGAGGACGCATTTGCAAAAGTGTTTAAAGAAATCAATCCTGACATTGTGCATTGCTTTGAGATGAAACTGGCAGGTTTACCTATACTATCACAGATGCAACTATCAGATAAGCCATTACTATACTCCTCTTGGGGTAGTGATATGTTTGCTTATAAAGAGTTAGGGGTTGCAAGGGAAGAAACTACAACATTCCTTAGACGTGTAGATGGTTTAATAACAGATTGTCATCGTGATTATAAGATTGCAAGAGAGCATAGCTTTAAAGGGAAATTCTTAGGTGTCTTTCCAGGTAACGGAGGTATTGATATAAATACTACCTTTGTCAAGGAGACTCAAGAAAGGAATTACATTCTTATTAAAGGGTATGAAGATGGTGTTGGAAAGGCAGGAGCCATTCTAGAGGCACTTACGCTTGTATCTCCAGAATTACTCAAAGGAAACAAGATTGTTATTTACAGTGCAGATGATGTCCTTGTAGATCAGGTGGCACATTCAGAAATATTAGTGGGACTTGACATAACGATACACTCTCGATATGCCTTTATAGAGAATACCGAGCTTCTTAAATTAATGGGGCAGAGTATACTTCATATAGCAAATAGTGTCTCAGATGGGATGCCCAACGCTTTACTAGAAGCTATGGGGATGGGAGCTTTTCCTATACAGTCTAATCCTGGCAATGTAACGCAGGAAGTGATTACAAGCGGCGAGAATGGCTTTCTTATACGAGATCCTTACAACTCAAAAGTGATTGCACGATTAATTGAAGAAGCGCTTAAAGATGAAAGCCTGAGAAGTCGCGCACAACAATTCAATACTGCATTTATTCATAAAAATTATAATAGAAGTATCTTACGGCCTAAAATAGAGGCATTGTATCACCAAGCTTATAACAATCATTATTTTTAATGGATATTTCCTTTTTAATTGTCACGAGAAATAGACCGGCAGATCTGAGAGTAACACTTAACACGTTGGAAAAAAATATTGATCTAGAAAAGCACGAAGTCTGTGTTTTTATAGATGGGTGTGATACAACAATGCCATTAATAGAGGAGTATGACTGGGTGCAGTGGAGTAAAGTAAATAAAAGTATAAGCGCTTCACCAGCGAGAAATGCACTTTATAAAATGGCAAAAGGGAAGATTTTTATTGGTCTAGATGATGATGCTCACCCTATAAGTGTACATTTTATAGAAGAAGTAACATCTCGCTTTCGCGAAAGCGTAAACCTTGGTATTATAGCTTTTCAGGAAGTTCGCGGTTTATTTACTACAGATCAAGATGCCCTTAAATGTTCAAATTCTGGGTTGTCATATATAACAAATGATTTTGTAGGTTGCGGATTTGCTATTAAAAAAGAAGCTTATGATGCTACCAATGGTTTTCCTTTATGGATGGATATTTATGGAGAAGAATCTGCTGTGGCTATAGAGGTAATGGATGCAGGGTATGATATCGTATTTGATTATAATCTTAAAGTAAATCACCGCGTAGACGTTCAGAAACGTAAAGCTATGGGGCGTAATTATTTTAGGTTTGAACATCAATTGCGTAACGTGTTGAGGTATTATCTAGTATATTACCCAAAACCATCTCGTAGAATTATAAAAACATTGCTGCATAATTTTAGGAAATATGCACTGAGTGATTGGATCTATTTTAAGGCATTTTGGGGCGTGTTAATAGATTCACTTTTAAATATAAAAAGCATATTATCTTACAGAAAGCCAGTACAGGAGCATACTATTGAGAAGAAGAAGCAATTAAGGGATTTAAAATATTAAAAAAATGTTTTTTAACTCCCTAGACTTCGCCGTATTTCTTCCTATAGTTTTCATTCTTTATTGGTTTGTGGCAAGTAAAAACTTACGTCTACAGAACGCATTAATTGTCGCTGCTAGTTATGTGTTTTATTGCTGGTGGGACTGGAGGTTTCTTTCGCTTATCATTTTTAGTTCCCTAGTTGATTATTATATTGGTGGATTATTAATGCAAGAAGAGAGTACGCCAAGACGTAAGCTATATCTATGGCTAAGCATTCTAGTGAACCTTGGCTTTCTTGGATTCTTTAAGTATTATAATTTCTTTATTGACAATTTTGTTGAAGCTTTTTCTTTCTTTGGAGGATCTATTCAACCTAATACGTTAAACATTATATTACCCGTAGGGATTAGTTTTTACACGTTCCAAACATTAAGTTATACTATAGATGTTTATAAACGGAAATTAGAACCTACTCAGGATATTATTTCCTTTCTAGCTTTTGTAAGCTTCTTCCCTCAGCTTGTAGCTGGCCCTATAGAGAGAGCGACGCATTTATTGCCTCAGTTCTATAAGAACCGTGAGTTTCATTATTCAAAGGCAGTTGACGGCTGCCGGCAAATTTTATGGGGACTTTTTAAAAAGGTCGTTATTGCAGATCAATGTGCACAGTATGCAAATGATATCTTTAACAACGCTACAGATTACTCAGGAAGTACATTGATTATGGGAGCGTTGTTTTTTACGTTCCAAATCTATGGAGATTTTTCTGGGTATTCAGATATTGCTATTGGTACTTCGCGATTATTTGGATTTGACTTAAAGCAAAACTTTGCCACGCCTTATTTCTCAAGAGATATTGCAGAGTTCTGGAGGCGATGGCACATCTCGCTATCTACCTGGTTTAGAGATTATTTATATATCCCTCTGGGAGGTAGTAGAGGAGGTACTTGGATGAAAATACGCAATACGTTTATCATCTTTTTGGTTAGCGGTTTTTGGCATGGAGCAAACTGGACATTTATTATCTGGGGATTATTAAACGCAATTTATTTTTTACCGCTATTAGTATCAAACAGAAACAGGAATAATCTAGGAGTTATTGCAGGTAATAGATTACTTCCATCTATTAGAGAACTGTTTAGTATGGCAGGAACTTTTGGAATAACTGTTTTTGCTTGGATTTTTTTTAGAGCAAATTCGCTGACTCACGCACTAGCGTACGTTAGAGGTATTTTTTCAGAAGGACTAGTTGCGTTACCAGAAGTGAGACCGTCAGACCTTATAGTAACAATTATTATTTTTATTAGTGTGGAGTGGTTCGGAAGAAGAGATAAGCACGCTCTTGAGAATATATTAGTGCGACGTTATCGTGTTATAAAATGGTTTTTTTATCTACTATTATTTGCGTTGATTTTAGTGTACAGTAATGAATCAACTCAGGAATTTATTTACTTCCAATTTTAATGAAAAAATTTATCAAAACAATATTGATTTTTGCATTAATCTTTTTCATAATTGATAAAGCCGCCTACTTCATTTTAGTAAAAACTAGTAAACTTCAATCAGATAAAAAACTAGAGAAAATTTTAGAGGGAGGAATGGATAGAGAGCTATTAGTATTAGGCTCTAGTAGAGGAATAGGCAATCTTATTGGAGAACAACTAGAAAATGAAACAGGACTTACTACATACAACCTATCATTCAGAGGGAGTGATATTACCTTTCAAGAGTTTATTTTTAAAACTTACTTACAGTATAATAAAGCTCCAAAGAAACTACTGTTAGTAATTGATAATCCTTCTCTTCTTGCTTTGAAGTCAACATTGGGATTTCGATACGATAGGCTTTATCCACTTGCGCAGAATGATGTGATAAATAATGAACTAATAGAGCTAGGTAAACATTCAATTGCATCAAAATATGTCTATACCCTAAGGTTGCAAAGCAGACAATTAAAATTCAAAAAAATAAAAACAAGTAATAATTGGGAAATCGACGATTATGGTTCGCAAGTAGTTTATGGTAGGTCACCACATTTTGAAATTTTAAGTTCTAATACAAATGGAGATTATAATCAAGAAGAAATGCCAGAAAAAATCGAAGCCTTAGCAAATATTCGAAAACTAGGTGATACATACGGCATAACTATCTACTATATTTTTCCTCCAAATCTTTCGGGATTCAATACTGGCTTTTTAAATAGGTTTAATAAGATTGTTCCTGTTATGAAGAATGTTTTTATTTATGATATGACAAAGGATGTTTACAGAAATGAAGATTATTTTTATGACGAATCTCATCTCAATCATAAAGGAGCTAGACTATTTACAAAAGATGTAAGTGACTTTATAATCAATAATAGCAAATAGTTGTCTGTGTATATGAAGCAAGCAATACTTATAACAGCTTACAAAGATTTTAATCAACTCAAAAGGTTAATACTGGAGTTTGATCATAGATTTAATATTTATATTCATATAGATAAAAAAAGTAGTTTTAGTGACACATTGAAAGATGATATTTTACAAATGTCTAACGTAAAGTATATCTCTCAAGATTATAAAGTAAACTGGGGTGGCGTTAATCACCTAAAGGCTTATCTAAAACTATGCGAGGTAGCGCTTACATCTAAGGAAAACGGCTTCTTCCATTTAATAACAGGACAAGATTTTCCCATACAATCAAATAAAGATTTTAGAAAATATCTTGAAAATTGTCAAAACCATCTTTCGGCCTTCACAATGCCTAGTAAGGCATGGGCGCATGGAGGAATGGATCGGATAGAGTTATTTAACTTTTATGATCTTTTCAACGCAAAAAAAACTAATAAGTGGATATATCTGACTAAGCGATTACAATTACGTCTCAAGTTTAAGAGATTTATAAAAAAATCTATGGGTCAATTGTATGGAGGTAATACGTATTGGTCTCTCACTAGAGAAGCTGTCCAATATGTGATAACTCACACTCAAGAAAATCCTAAATTTTTAAAGCGATTTAATTTTACATTTTGTGCAGAAGAGATGTATTTCCAAACAGTGCTTATGAACTCAAGTTTTAAGGAATCTATTAACCATGATGACCTGCGGTACATGGACTGGGCTACGGGTAGAGGTGGAAACCCAGCTTTTCTAGATGAAACAGACTTTGAGAGTATCATAAATAGTAAAAAACTATTCGCTCGTAAATTGAGTCAAGATAGAAATGCACTCTTTGAGATGCTTAGTAAGTATAGACAGGAATAAAACCAATTGAGAAGTACAGTTTACTACAAGTATTTTAACCTAAAAATGCATACTTTTAACGGATAAATAGTTAAGGCGGTGTTAAAGCTTTAACTACAACCCAACCACAATGAAAAGCATCGGTTTTATACCCCTGCGTAAAGGCTCTAAAGGCATTCCAGGTAAAAATAAAAAGAAACTCCTAGGTCGCCCGCTATTCTGCTGGGTGCTGGGTGAAGCCATAGGTTCACGTCTTGATACTGTATATATTTATACGGATGATGAGGATATCATCGCTTTTGTAGAAAAAGAATATCACTGGACAGATAAAGTAAAAGCCGTAAAACGTAGCGACGAGAGTGCTACAGATACTGCTTCTACAGAAATGGGGATGCAGGAGTTTGTAGCTGGGTTAAAAGAAGAGTTTGATGTGCTGTGTTTACTCCAAGCAACATCACCTTTTACAACTTCTCAAGATATAAATGCGTGCCTAGATGCAGTAGTGTCAAGTACGAAAAATGATTCGGCTCTTACGGTGGTAAATACACATAGATTTACTTGGAATGCAGATGGGACACCTCAAAATTATGATGTGTTCAGCCGACCTCGCAGGCAAGATTTTGATGGGTTACTTATTGAGAATGGAGCTTGCTATGTGACAACGCATGACGCTTTTCGCGAAAGCGGAAACAGAATTAGTGGTAAGATAGCGACGGTACACATGCCTGAGGATAGTCTTACAGAGATAGACACGCTGACCGATTGGAAAATCGTTGAGGAATTGCTAGCCGCTCGTTTAAAAACGAAAAAGCAAAGTAACCGAATTACACATCTTATACTTGATGTAGATGGTGTGTTTACAGATGGCTGTATCTATTATGGTGCGGAGGGCGAACTCATGAAAAAGTTTGATATGCGCGATGGTATGGGATTAGAAATTCTACGTCAATATGGAGTTGAGGTAATGGTGATGACATCTGAGGATTCTCAAATAGTTGCCAGCCGAATGAAGAAATTAAAAATTAAAGACGTGTTTTTAGGAGTGAAAGACAAGTATAGTCTGCTTTCTAGAATTGCGACAGATAGAGGTCTATCATTTTCAAACATAGCTTATATAGGTGATGATGTGAATGATATGGCAAATATTTGTGCAGCAGGTTGGTCATTTACCCCTGCAAATGCTACAATGCCTATCAAGAATCACGCAGATATTATATTACAAAACAATAGCGCAGAAGGAGCAATACGCGAAGCCTGTGACTTTATTATAAAATACAATAACCGATATGAGTAATTATAAAGCGCCTTATACAATTGCTGAAATAGGCGGAAACCATAAAGGCGATATGGAAATCGCAAAGGAGATGATTAAAGTAGCGGCTATCTTCTGTAACGTAGATGCTGTAAAATTCCAGAAGCGACATAATATTGAACTTCTTACTAAAGAACAATACGAAGCACCACACCCTAACCCTGTAAATTCGTATGGTGACACCTATGGAGCCCATAGGGAGTTTCTTGAGTTTGATGTCAATCAGCACGCAGAGCTTAAGGTTTTTTGTGAAGAGTTAGGCATTACCTATGCGACTTCGGTTTGGGATACAACGAGTGCAAAGGAAATTGCAGGGCTTCATCCAGAGTTTATAAAAATACCAAGCGCTTGTAATAATCATTACGAAATGCTAGGGTGGTTATGTGAGAATTACAAAGGGGAGATTCACTGCTCCACTGGGATGACTACTAGAGATGAGATAGAGGAACTAGTACAGTTTTTTGAAAAGCATAACAGAGGTAAAGACTTAGTGCTTTATAACTGTACGTCTGGATATCCAGTACCATTTCCAGATGTTTGTTTGCTGGATATTAAAACACTCATAGAGAAGTATGGCGATCGTGTAAAGCACATCGGGTTTTCTGGTCACCATCTAGGTATTGCAGTAGATGTTGCTGCTTATACACTTGGGGCAAACATTGTAGAACGTCACTATACACTAGACCGTACTTGGAAAGGTACAGATCACAGTGCATCACTGGAACCAGCAGGAATGAGAAAGCTTTCTAGAGATTTAAAGGCGGTGTATCAAGCATTGGACTATAAAGCGACGGACATTTTACCTATTGAGCAAGTACAAAGAGATAAGTTGAAATATAGAAGGGTTTAAGGTAAATTAAGAGTCTTTGTTTAAGGCAAACTAACAAAAATTAGGAGTCGTCATTTCGACAGAGCATAGCGACGAGAAATCTCATCAGAGTAAGCAGAGAAGAGTGAGCATTGTATCTGAGCTTTTTACTTGAGCTAGATAATGCGATTTCTCCTTTGGTCGAAATGACAGAAGGCTAGAGCAAAATGAAGTGTTATAAGGTGAGTATAGCAGAACTCGTCATTTCGACAGAGTGTAGCGACTAGAAATCTCATCAGAGTAAGTAGAGAAGAGTAAGCAATGTATTTTGAGCTTTTGCGTGAGCTTGATAATGCGATTTCTCCTTAGGTCGAAATGACAAAAGGCTAAAGCAAAGTGAAATCTCACTGGGTGAGTATAGTAGAAGTCGTTATTTCGACAGAGCGAAGCGAAGAGAAATCTCATCAGAGTAAGCAGAGAAGAGTAAACAATGTATTTTGAGCTCTTTACGTGAGCTTGATAATGTGATTTCTCCTTAGGTCGAAATGACAAAAGAGCACAACCAAAAGAAACCTTATTACAGTAAGTAGCTGTATATAAAATATGATTAAAAAAAATAAAGTTTTCATTCTTTTCCCAGACGGCGTAGGCCTGCGCAACTTTGCTTTTACTAAGTTTAAAGAAGTAGGAGAGGCACAGGGATTTGATATCACGTATTGGAATAACACCATATTTTCGTTAGAAAAGGAATTGGGTTATAAAGAAGTGAAGATTGAGAACACAAAAATTCACCCTAAAACACCTACACTTAGTCACGCAAGAAAGAGGGTAGAACTTGCGCTTTCGCGAAAGCGTGAAAAAGATAATGTCTATCGTACCTATCGTTTTCCATTGCAGTGGGATAGTATAAAGAAAGCCTTAAAAAGTGCTTTTGTAAAGTATCACGAAACGTTTAGTGCTACGCCAAAGGGATGGCAACGAATAATGAACCAAATGCAAGCCGCCGAACGATCTACTGTTCGCTACAAAGAGCTTAAAGCACAACTAGAAGAACACCGTCCAGACATTGTTTTTTGTACCACACAGCGAGCAACACAGGCCATTGCGCCTATCCTAGCAGCAAAAGACTTAGGAATTAAAACTGCGTGCTGGATATATAGTTGGGACAACCTGCCTAAGGGAATGACCACCATAGAAACAGATTACTATTTTGTATGGTCTGAGTTGATGAAGGAGCAGCTCTTACAATATTATCCAAAAACGAGAGAAGAACAGATATTTGTAACGGGAACTCCGCAGTTTGAGCCTCATTATGATAGTTGTATTTTGCTTTCGCGAGAGCAATTTTGTCTAGAGCATAATCTTAGCGAAGAGACACGATATATTTGCTTTTCTGGGGACGATCAAACCACGTCACCATTGGATCAATATTATCTAGAAGATACGGCAATTGCTGTACGCAAATTGAGAGAAGAAGGTGAAGATGTAGCTATTGTATATAGAAAGGTCCCTATTGATTTTTCGGGCAGGTATGATGAGGTTTTGGCTAACTATAGTGATGTCATAACACCTATAGATCCTTTGTGGAAACCTATGGGCTCACAATGGAATCAAGTGATGCCTACCAAAGAAGATTTTGCTTTATTAGTAAATACCTGTTACCACTGCGAGCTTGTGGTAAACATATGCTCGAGTATGGTGTTTGACTTTGTGGCTCACGATAAGCCTACAATCTATCCAAATTATGAGCAGCCGCAACTTAAAAATGGAATACGTGACATAGGGCAGAACTATAAATATGTCCACTTCCGCTCGATGCCAGATTATGATAAAAGTGTCACTTGGGCAATGAATAAAAAAGAGATTTATGATGGAATTAAGGGTTTGCTTAATGGTAGTCTTAATCCAGTGCCTGTCACAAAAAAGTGGTTTGGGATTGTAAATAAACCAGATAAGCCTGAGAAAGCTAGTGAGCGTATTTGGGAGGGGATAAGTGAAATTATATGAAAGTCTTTATCAAGTATGTGCTAATTATAGTCATAGGAACCAATACTATAAATCTATTGTTAGGTAAACTTGTAGATAAAGGATTAGTGAGCGGGACTCATACGTACTTTGAGGAATGGAATCAAATAGTAAGTGGCGATATTAATGCTGAGGTTATTATACTAGGTAGTTCTCGAGGAAAAGTGTCATATGACCCTGAGGTTTTTACTAAAGGACTGCAGCTTGAGACTTTCAATTTAAGCTTTGATGCTGCTCCTCATAATTTGCAGATAGATAAATTTAATACGTACTTGTCATATAATAAAAAGCCTAAAATACTAATACAGAATATTGACTTAGCACATTTTTCAACTTTAAAACAAATCCCATTTAGAGAACAGATTTTACCTGTTTCAGAGGTGCCAGAGGTAAGAGAAATCATAAAAAAATATGAACCAGAATACGACTACTGGAAATCTCAGGGGACGATGAAATATGCTTATGACGTCATGTTGTTTAAAAGAGCTTTTCTATATGCTGTAGATAATTTCGATAATCCACCCTTACTTGATTATAATGGATTCTATCCAGTTGAAAAGCCATTTCAGATAGATTCTTATAACCTAGCTAGAATAGAAGCATCTCACATAGAGAAGCCTAATTTTATAAATGAAGAAGGAATAGCGACTACCTTAAGTTTTATTAAGAATCAATTAGATGCAAATATTCAAGTAGTTTTAGTGTGGCTTCCGGAGTCTGAGAGAAGATGGAGGCTAACTGAAAGAGCTATACATCGAGTCAAAAATTTAGTAAGTGAGTTCTGTGATGAAAATAGCAACATTACTTTTATTGACTTACAAAAAATTAATCTTGACGAAAAGAACCATTTTTACGATACATTTCATTTAAATAAGAAAGGGAGCTATATTGTTAGTTCTATGATAGTAGACATCATTAATAACCTAAATTAATAAATGCTTTTTAATTCATTAGAATATCTCGTCTTTCTGCCATTAGTCTTTGTAGTCTATTGGTTTGGTCTTAAAAAAAGTCTGAAGGGGCAAAACTTTTTTATTCTCTTAGTAAGCTATGTGTTTTATGGATGGTGGGATTGGAGGTTTCTCGCGCTTATAGCCTTCAGCACACTTGTAGATTATATGGTAGGATTAAAAATCCAAAATAGTGATTCTAAGAAAAATAGAAAGCTACTTCTCGGCATCTCTTTAGCTGTGAATTTAGGGTTGCTAGGCTTTTTTAAATACTATAATTTCTTTGTTGATAGTTGGGTAGAAGCTTTTGATGCAATAGGCATAACGATGCACACTAGTACCTTACAAATTATCTTACCTGTGGGGATTTCATTTTATACATTTCAAACATTAAGTTATACGATAGATGTATATCGTAAGAAGCTAACAGCGACTCCTAATTTTATAAATTTTGCTGCGTATGTAGCATTTTTTCCGCAGCTCGTGGCGGGTCCTATAGAAAGGGCATCTAACCTACTTCCGCAGTTTGCAGAGAGGCGAAATTTTGATGAAGAAAAGGCAATTTCAGGTATTAATCTAATTATCTGGGGTCTGTTTCAAAAAGTGGTAATTGCTGATAGTTGTGCTCCTTATGTGAATGCAATATTTGACAACTACGAGAGTATGAATTCCCTTAGTCTTTTACTGGGAGCTTTTTACTTTGCTTTTCAGATTTACGGAGATTTTGCTGGATATTCAAACATTGCAATTGGCTCAGCGCGTTTGCTAGGTTTTGACCTTATGCGTAATTTTAATTACCCGTACTTCTCAAGAGATATTGCTGAGTTCTGGAGGAGATGGCATATTTCTTTATCTACTTGGTTCCGAGATTATCTTTATATCCCATTAGGAGGTTCAAGAGGATCTAAGGCTAACCAACTTCGCAATGTATTAATCATTTTCATTGTTAGCGGATTCTGGCACGGAGCAAATTGGACTTTTATCTTTTGGGGAGCGCTTCATGCCTTGTTTTTTATTCCAGTATTGTTATTTAATGTTAATAGGAAGAACCTTGATCAAGTTGCTACAAATCGATTACTACCCAACTTCAAGGAACTAGGGCAAATGCTGTTTACTTTTATACTTACCTGCTTTGCTTGGATATTCTTTAGAGCAAGTTCTGTAAGCACTGCGTTTGCATATATTGAAAGAATTTTCACAGATATGACCTTTACATTAGAGTACTTAAACATAGAGCGATATAATGTAGAGATGATATTGATTTTAGGTATTTTAATAGGCATAGAATGGTTTAATCGAACTCACGAGCATCCATTTCAAGGAAGATTTAAATGGGTGAAGCTTACCGCTGTTATTATAATGTTGCTTACACTTGGTGTTTATTCTAACCATAACGACTTTATTTATTTTCAATTTTAATATGATTTCATTTTTTAAACATATTGTAATTGTTATAGCTATTCTTTTTATCAGTACGGTAGGATTAGATAGAATATATTCATCTTTACTTACTAGACCAAGTACAGATTCTCCATTAAAAAAAGCTTTCAGTTATTCTAATCAAGAGTGGGATCTTGTTTTTTTTGGTTCCTCACGAGTAGTAAATAACATTGATTGCAGTATTATTTCAAAATTGACAGGTAAATCTTGCCTGAACATGGGGTCAATGGGTTCTACCTTAAAAAATGATGCTTTTCTATTTGAAGTATTACTAAGTAATAATAATGCAATTAGGGATGCCTTTTTTCAGGTTGATTATAAGTATAATGATTTCTCGTTAGGGAGTCATTTTAAAGCTGACCTAATACCATTTACGGGAAGAGCACTAGTAGATCAATATCTAAAAGATGAACAAGTCAATGCATTACTATGGGATATTCCGTTTTATAGGTATATGACTAATGATAAGGTAATAGGTATAAGAAAAGTACTAGTGCCTATTGCAGGACTATTTGGTAAAGATGCAAAAAGCGGATACAAGCCATTAGATGGGGAAGGTGTGCTTATAAACGTTTCCTTACCTGATAATTATGAACGAAACATCAACTCAGATTTATATGAAACGGCTAGAGGTGCTACTAATGTAAATCTTAATTATTTTACGGCTCCTTTTTGTGAAGAAATCAAAAATAGAGAAGCTATGCGGTCATTAAATAATCTCTTCGATTCATATATAAATTACGCGACCTTATATGATAGTAATCAAGAATATTTTAATGACTGTTTACACTTGAATAGATTGGGGTCAAAGAATTTTTCAGAAAAAATAGCAGAGGATATAATTAGAAGACGATGGTCTTCGCTTACTTTAAAAAGCGAATAAAGAAAACGATGAAAAAGATGTTAATTTACCTAATAATAATTTGCGCTTTGCTTGTAATAAGTAGTGTGCTATTAGATGTTGGGTATACTGCTTCTTTTAAGAATGATATTCCAAGAAATAAAGTGCAACTGGTTGCTAATCTTAAGGACAGACATATAAATTTTGTCTTTTTAGGTAGCTCCCGAGTAGAAAATCACATAGATTGTAATTTGATTACTCAATTAACCGGAAAATCTTGTATTAATTTAGGAATACAAGGAGGGACAATTGCCGATTCTAATGTGATGATGCAAATGCTAAACTTAAATAGAGTGACTTATGACAAACTATTATTGCAAGTGGATTATATGCATAATATAAATAATAATTCACCTGCTTTTGTGTCTCAATTAACACCTTTCTTAAGGTCCAAAAGATTTTCCAAAGAACTAGCTAAGCGCTTGACGCTTCCTAAAATTTATGATTTACCATTTGTTAGATACGCTATCAATGAAAAGTATAACGGTGTTCGGGAGGTGGTTTTGCAAGTTTTTCAAAAAGAATCTAGTGTAGATATGTATTCAGGCTTTAATCCTTTAATGGGTGTGGGGAACGATATAAGTGGTCACTTTCCAGATGAAATTGCTTCAAGTAATGCAGATTTAGACGAGATTTTAGCTACTGGTGATAATGTTGTCCTTTTTACGGCACCTTACTGTAAGAATACGTTGAATAGAGATGAATTTATAGAAGCGTTAACGATTGATTATCCCCAATTGAAAAGTTTTGTTGATATTTTTGATGATGAAGAAGATAATTATGCTAATTGTGGTCATCTAAATATGGAAGGAGCACAAAAATTTACGCATAGAATAACCGACGATATCCTTAGAAACTAATGCATATAGCCTATTTAACACCCGAGTACCCTCACCCTAAACTAGGTAATTCTGGCGGAATGGGAACGAGTGTAAAAAATCTTGTAACAGCTATCGTAGCTGAAGGGCATGCTGTGAGTCTGTTTATCTACGGTCAAAAAACAGATGAGGTGTTTATTGAGGATGGGATAACTTTTCATATCATAAAACAGAAGAGTTATGGGTATGGAGGTTTTTTTCTATACCGAAAACATATTAGTCGTTATTTGAACCGGTACTCAGATACCATAGATATTATAGAAGCTCCTGATTGGACAGGGATCACAGCATTTATGAAGTTAAAGAAACCGTTGGTTATACGTTTTCACGGAAGTGATACTTATTTCTGTCATATTGAAGGACGTTTGCAGAAGAAGAAAAATGCTTATTTTGAAAAACAAGCAGTCAAAAAAGCAATTGGCTTTATAGCTCCAACTACTTTCGCAGGAGAGGAGAGTATGCGGCTTTTTAATTTACCATTATTAAAAATGATAATAATTGCTCATGGACTTGAATTAGCTCAATTTAATAATAACAATCCTAATAATTTTTCTTCCAAGCGACTTTTAAACATAGGCACTCTTATTAGAAAGAAAGGTGTATTTCAATTAATAGAGATGTTTAATAAAATTATAGTTAAGCATCCTGATGCAACGCTTTACTTTATAGGTGCAGATAGTAACGATGTAAAAACAGGAAATGTTTCTACTTGGGAACTTATGAAAAAATTAATGTCGCCAGATGCCAAAAAAGCAATTACATACTTAGGTAAAATACCTTATAGTCAAGTTAAAAACGAAATAGAAAAAGCGCATGTTTGTGTGTTTCCATCTTTAGCAGAAACACTGGGCATGGTTACCATAGAATCCATGGCGCTACAAAAGGTAGTAGTAAATACAAGTATAGGTTGGGCTCAAGATCTTATTGAACACGGTAAGGATGGGTTTATGCATCATCCAGATGATATTGAAGCATATGTAGATACAATCTCAAAATTATTTGATGATGAAGTTCTTGTAAATAATATATCACAGGCAGCAAGGAAATCCGTAGAAAACAAATTCGATATAAGTAAACTAGTTCACAAAAATCTGGACACCTATAAACTGTTGTGTGAGGATGAGTATTAAAATGGCTCTGTCAAAAATTAATAGAAGATATAAGGAGATGAAAAGTCATCCTCTTACAGCTAGTAATCCGCTAGCTGCGTTATATAGATATGTTATTCTCAATGGAACATTCATAATAAAGAAAGGAGTTGTTAAAAAGTGGATTAACGGGCTACAATTAGAGTTAGAAAAGGGAGATGCGGGATTAGTAAGTAATGTATACTATGGCCTATATGAGTATAAGGAATCTTTACTTTTACTACATTTTTTAAGAAAAGAAGATACATTCCTTGATGTAGGAGCAAATTTAGGACATTACAGCCTTTTAGTATCAGGTTCATTAGGTGCTAATTCTATTAGTGTAGAGCCTATACCCGCCACTTGTAAAAAATTTAACGACTTAATTATACTGAATAAGTTAGAGAGTAGCATTGACCTGCACCCTTACGGAGTTTCTAAAGAGGAAGGGAACTTGTATTTTTCTAGCAGAAATACAGTGATGAATCATGTTGTACAGTCTAACCATCCTGATGCTATACAGGTGAAGGTGTCCACCATAGATACATTTGTAGATGATAGAGATATTGCATGCTTTAAAATAGATGTAGAAGGATATGAAATGCCAGCATTACAGGGAGCAGAAAAGGTCTTGAAGAATCACACCTTAAAGATGATTATTGTAGAGCTCAATGACTCGGGTAGTCGTTATAAAATAGAGGATAGACAGATAGTGGGGTTTCTAGAAAATCTAGGTTTCAAAGCTTATGACTATAATCCATTTAAGAGACATTTTACAGCGCTTGACTCTTATAATAAAACACAATTTAATACGGTATTCATTAGAGATTTGCCTTTTGTGCAAAAGCGAGTAAACGGTGCTCCAAAGGTAAAAGTACTTAACCGAGAAATATGATTTTTATAGAACACGACGGTAACAAAGTAACAAGCAGCGCCTACCAGGGACAGTCCTTGATATCAACTCTATACGCGTTATCTAAAGAAAATCCCGATGAGTTTCTTCTTGTCTATAAAGATTATAAGGATACAGATTGTTTTTTGTCTCAAGCACAAGGAATAATATCAAAAACAAGTATTATTTCATCATATAACCCACTCAATACTGAGTTTGGTTATGTAGAGGATAAACCATTTATTCCCACAAATGATGAGGTCATATTTCCTACTTGGAAAAAAGGGACGGCTATCTTTCTCGTACATGCTTCTTTGCTCAATCAAGTGTCAAGCCAACTACCTAGCAGTAATAACTATTTGTATTGGTTAAATTCACTCGGGAAACTTACGAGACCTTTGGGAGTGCTTAACTATCAACTTCCCATCACGGTTAAAACTGAAACTTTTGGTGTAAGCCAATTGTATAAATTTGTAAAACAGCATTATAAACGTAGGTGGACTATACACTTATTGTTGTGTCATCTCTATTATGAGAAGAAGTTTCCTTTGTACGCTTTCGCGAAAGCGCAGTTTTATAAAAAACGTTCTTTATCTCTAGATATGCTTTCCTTGCAACAGTCTCTGGAAATTGTAGATGGTACCCCACTTAACTATGATGTTATTATTCCAACTATTGGTCGTAAAGAGTATTTAAAAAAGGTTTTAGAAGATTTGAACAATCAAAAAATAACTCCTTCTCAAGTAATTATTATTGAACAAAATCCAGACCCTAACCAAATTTCAGAATTAGTTTATCTTAATAATGAAAAGTGGAACTTTAAAATCATTCATGAATTCACTCATATAACTGGTGCTTGTGGTGCTCGTAATACAGGAATAGCCCTTAGTACTTCGCCTTGGCTGTTATTCTTTGACGATGATGTACGCATAAAAACAGATTTTATGAATAAGGTGGAGAACTTCATTCAGAAAACAAATGCAACGTGTGTAACTTTTGCGTGTATTCAAAAAGATGAGAAGGAAACCATGCAAGCTTATAAGCAGTGGGAATCTTTTGGCTCTGGTTGCTCTATAGTGCATAGAGAAATTTTTAGTCAATGCTCATTTGATATGGCACTTGAACATGGCTATGGAGAAGACCTAGACTATGGTATGCAAGTGCGTAACTTAGGTAACGATGTTATTTATGCGCCTCAAATCCAAATGCTACACCTTAAAGCTCCAGTAGGAGGGTTTAGAAATCCACATGTATTTCCTTGGAAAGAAGAGACGGTACAGCCTAAGCCTTCTCCACAAATTATGTATTTTAGAAAAAAGAACTTGACATTAGAACAACTTCAAGGTTATAAGATAATGCAGTTCTTTAAGAGTTTTGGTTTCTTTAACACAAAAAATCCTTACAAGCACTTTAAGCGATTTAAAAAAGCTTGGAATCAAAGTGAAAAATGGGCGGCTAGGTTATGATTAAAATATACACAGACAGCTCACTTCTTATACCTAAAAATAGAGGAGAAGTACATCCACTCATATTTGATTTGCATTATTTTGAAAAAACTAATCAGGATGTAACGGCGCATTACTCGCTAGTAACAAATCCGGAAATAGCAGATGTATTTCTATTTCCTATTAATTACAATAGCATTCAAAATAAAGGGTATCAATCCCACTACAAGGCCTTGTATAATTTAGCTCAAAAAAATGATAAAAAATTAATGGTTTATACAGGTGGAGACTATGGTAAAACTTTTAATGACGATACTATCATTGTATGGCGAAATGCTGGCTTTAAAAAATCTAACGATACGCATACCATAATTATTCCCGCATTTATAGATGATCCTTTGCAAAGAAAGGGAATGAACCATGAAGCTATAGCATATGCAGCGAGACCTCAAATTTCTTTTACTGGATTTGCGACAGCGAGTTTAAAAGAAGTACTAAGAGCCACAACAGCTACATTAAAAGCTAATGTGTATAGGTTGTGTAATAAAGATCAATCAGATAAGCAAGTGTTATTTAATGCGGCGAGAGAGCGATTTAAATATCTCAAACAATTAGAACAATCTGAGATTATAGAAACAGATTTTATTTACCGTTCAAAATATAGAGCAGGCGTAAAAACGGAAGAAGAGAGGGCACGCACAACAGAAGAATTTTACATGAACATGAGTAAGTCGCCTTACACTTTTTGTTTACGCGGTGCAGGTAATTTTTCTGTGAGATTTTATGAATCTTTGGCCTCTGGTCGTATTCCTGTGTTAGTAGATACAGATTGTCAATTGCCACTAGAACATGTAATTAATTGGCATGAACATGCGTGTATCGTGCATCGTGACGAAAACCTTATAAAGGTTTTGGGTACTTTTCACAAAAAATACAATCAGGATTCTTTTACTAAGTTACAAGAATCTAATCGTAATTTGTATCAAAACTATTTAGTGCGAGATCGTTTTTTTTACAGCCTATATAATCATCTTAAATCAATACTTTAAATTGAAATTTTCTCTAATTATTTGTACTTACATGCGTCCTGAGCCACTTGCTACCTTGCTAGCATCAGTGGTAGAGCAGACTATGTACCCCGACGAAATATTAATAATCGATGGAAGTACAGATGATGAGACGGGTGTTCGCTTTCGCGAAAGCGAAATAGAAAATCTCATATATCACAAGGTACCTGAAGCCTCAAGAGGACTCACAAAACAACGGAATTACGGAATAAATCGTGTAGACCCATCTATGGATATTGTATGCTTTCTAGATGATGATACGATATTAAGAGATACCTATTTTGAACGAATTCTCGATGTTTATAAAAAATATCCTGAAGCTTTGGGCGTAGGTGGGCATATAGATAATGAGGTGATTTGGGAACAAGTGAATAATGAAAACCCTAGCGATATAAACCATTTTTATTATGATGGTTATAGAAGAACGGAAGGTGCTCGTTTTAAACTTAGAAGGCGTTTAGGCTTAGATGCGGATACGGTTCCTGGAGTTTTGCCTAAATTTGGTCACGGTCGATCTACAGGGTTTTTACCTCCTTCCGGAAAAATTTACGAAGTAAAGCAGTTAATGGGTGGAGTCTCAAGTTTTCCGCTTAGTGTATTACAAACAAATAAATTTTCAGAGTATTTTGAAGGATATGGTCTTTATGAGGATGCCGACTATACATTTAGAATTTCAAAATTAGGGAAGTTGTATGTCCACACAGGCGCAAATTTAGGGCACTATCATGCAGCTTCAGGCAGACCTAATCGATTTAAGTATGGTAAAATGGTAACACGTAATGGCTGGTATGTATGGAGAGTTATGCATCCTAATCCTGGATTTAAGAATGTTATTAAATGGTTTATGATTAGTACGCTACTTTCTAAAATACGTTTAATAAACGTAATTACTACTTCAGAAAGAAAAGAAGCGTTTACCGAATACTTAGGGCGCACAGTTGGCTTACTAAGCCTTTTTATTAATAAACCTAAATAAAAGGCTGTGCAAGATAATAAGGAAACAATCATAATAGCGACATCCTTGCCTTTTGGTACAATTACGAGCTATTTTCATCATCTAGCAAAGGCCTTTGTCAAAGAAGGATATCGAGTGGTTGTGGTAATAGATAATAATCCAAGTACGCTTCCTAAAGATGAGGTAAACTTGTTTTTTAGGAAATGGCCAAATCATAGACCTACAAAATGGAAGGATTTCACCTTCTTTGTACAATTGCTAAGAGAGTTTAAGCCACTGATGTGTTTATCTAATTTCGGATCCACTAACATTGTTTCAGTAGCGAGTTATTTCAAGGGTGTTCCACATAGATGGAATTTTGTACATACACTAGGTGGGCAGATACGCATAGACAGTGGAAAAAAAGCAAGCTTTAAAAGCAACTTGCTAGATATAAGAAAACGAATCGTTTATCGATTAAATACTCATCTGATTGCAAACTCCCAAGGAACAAGAAATGATGTTATAAAGCGTTTTAATGTAAAAGGTAGTAAAGTATTTGTACATACCTTTTTGATACCTGAGACACAACTATCTTTACAAACGCTAAAGGAACGAAGTAATACGTTATCTATAGTAGGGCGGTTAGCAAAATCAAAGGGACATTTTGAGCTCTTATCACAGTTTAAAGTGTTACTTGCTAAATATCCAGAAATCACACTGAATATCGTGGGTAATGGTAATGAGAGTGAACATCTTGAGAAAGAGGTGGCAAGGTTAGAAATTAAAAATAACGTTATACTCTCTGGAAATAAATTTAATGACCAGATAGGTAGTGTTTATACAAATAGCGTAGCACATATATCAGCAAGCCATGAGGAGGCCTTTGGAATGGTTACTATTGAAGCACTGCGAGAAGGCACACCTGTCATATGCACAAAAACAAGCGGGAGTTTAGATATTCTTGAACCGGGTATTAATGGCGAATTCTTTGAGCATTCTAATCAAAATAGTTTGCTAGAAGCATTTGATAAAGTGATAGCTCACTGGAAAATATATTCTAAAGGCGCTATTCGAACTTTTGAGAATACATATAGCTTAAAGAGTATGCCTTCTCATATTAAGATATTAATTAACAAGCTAAACAATAATTAGTGAAGCTACTTGTAATCACAGACGCGCATCTCATTACCCAAAATGGACAAAAAGTAGCCTATGCTCCTTATGTGAAAGAAATGAACCTATGGATGTCACAAGTAGATCATACTACCTTCATTTGTCCCAATAAAATAAGAGGCCCTTTACTTGGGTTGCCATTTAAAATTCAAGATTTTAAGCAGATAGCCCTGCGCAGGTTAGAATTTCACACACTTATTTCGGCATTAATCTCGTTTCTTACCATTCCATATCAAGCCATAGTGCTATGGAATGCTATGCGCAAAGCAGATCATATTCATCTAAGATGTCCAGGTAATCTTGCTTTATTAGCTAGTATGATACAGGTTACGCTTCCGCGAAAGCGTAAAACGGCTAAGTATGCTGGGAATTGGGATCCTGAATCTAAGCAACCCCTAGCTTATAATATGCAGAAGTGGATACTTTCTAATACCGTATTGACTAAGAATATGCAAGTGCTGGTTTATGGCAAATGGAAGAGCCAAACTAAAAATATTAAACCCTTTTTTACGGCAAGTTATTACAACAATGACAAGGAGCCCATCATAGATCGAAATTTTAAGCAACCTCTGAAAGCCATGTATGTGGGCACTATGGGAGCAAATAAAAGACCTTTTGAAACTGTACAGCTTATAAAATTTTTACGTAGCTCTGGATTAGATATTACCCTTGAGATGTACGGTGATGGACCAGTGGTAGAAGACATCAAGTGGTATCGAAAAGAAAATGGGATTTTAGATCAAATCGTCATACGAGGAAACCAACCTGGGCATGTAGTAAAAGAAGCTTATAAAAATGCAGATCTTCTCATATTATTATCTAAAAGTGAAGGATGGCCTAAGGTTGTCGCAGAGGCAATGTTTTGGGGTGCAGTGCCAATAGTCTCGAGTGTATCATGTGTGCCTTGGATGATTGGAAACGATAAGAGAGGGATACTTATACATGATCCAGAACATATAGGTGCTGAATATTTAGGAAAACAACTAACTAACAAAGAAGCTCTTCTAGAAATGAGTAAAGAGGCCGCAGAGTGGTCTAGACAATACACAATGGATACCTTTGCTCAAGAAATCAAAAAGCTATTGCAATGAAAGTGCTCCAACTCATAGATACATTGGATGCTGGTGGGGCAGAACGGATGGCTGTAAATATAGCTAATGCCGTTAATGAAGAGGGAGTAACCTCTTATCTGTGTGCAACCCGACGAGGAGGTACCTTAGAAAGAGAATTATCTTCTCAAGTAAGTTTCTTAATGCTTGGAAAGAAGGGTAAGCTAGATCTAGTCGCCTTTCGCCGATTTTTAAAATGGGTCAAGAAAGAACAGATTACTATCATCCACGCACATTCTACATCGCTAATGCTGGCAGTGCTGGCCAAAATCAATAAACGTAACATAAAGATTGTTTGGCATGATCACTATGGTATGAGTGATGCGTTAGAAAAACGTGATAGCAGACTTCTCAAAGTTCTTGCTAGATATATTGATGTAACGATAGCGGTTAATGAGAAACTTGCAATATGGTCTAGGGAAGTGTTACGTGTCAAGCAGACTTATTATTTACAGAACTTTGCTTCACTTTCTGGAGATACACTTGAAGCTACTAGGCTAAAAGGAGTAGAAGGTAAGCGCGTGATTTGCCTAGCAAACTTACGACCACAGAAAAATCATATAGAGCTCATTGAAGCTTTTTCAAAAACACAAGATAGTTTTCAAGAGTGGACTTTACATTTAGTAGGAAAGTCCTTTGAAGATGACTACTATAGTGAATTAACCACTGCTATTGAAATACATAACCTTTCAGACAAGGTATTTCTCTATGGTAGTTGTAATGATATAGCGCATATTTTAGAACAGAGTACGATAGGTGTACTTTCTTCTATTTCAGAAGGATTACCTGTTTCTTTATTAGAATATGGGAACAGTAGTTTGCCTGTTATCGTCACAAACGTTGGGCAATGTGCAGCGGTTGTGAGGAATAATGGTATAGTGATTAGTAATGTGAAAGAAGAACTGAGTAATGCGCTAATGAAATTATTTCATTGTGATCAAAAAGAAAGAGATCTTATGGGATTACGCTTTCGCGAAAGCGTAATTAAAAATTATAGTAAGAAGTCTTTCATGGATAACGTATTGCCTATTTATAAAGGATTGATATCTTAGAGCGGTGAATATATCCAAACAATCTACATACTTGACTTTTATGGTGATTCATGTCATCATCGGGGTATTGGTGTATCTCGTAAGGTCGCTTGCACTCGTGTATTTTGCAGGAAGTATTCTCTATTTTTTAGTTCAAATATTCAGAACGGGAAATAAGAAAAACGAAGCACTTATGGCAGCTGCTTATATGGCTGGTGCTGAGGTATTTTTTAGAATGAGCCAAGCTATACCTGTGTACGAAGCAGGTAAATATTCGGTAATAGCTTTTATGTTAATCGGACTTTTTTTGAGTGGTACTAGTCGTAAATCAGGGATTTACTGGCTGTATGTTTTCTTGTTACTTCCCAGTATATTGGTCGCCTCTATGACGCTCAATCTTGGTACAGATGTAAAAAAGGCTGTCTTTTTTAACTTAAGTGGTCCTATATGTTTAGGTCTTTCCGCCTTGTATTGCGTAGATAGAAGATTAACATATCAACAGCTTTCAAACTTAACGAGATGGATATTGTTACCTATTATAGGGATGTCTGTTTACATCACCCTAGGAACACCAGACTTAAGAGAATCTTTAAGTGGAACTGGGGCCAACTATGCTGCTACAGGTGGTTTTGGTCCTAATCAAGTTTCTACAGTATTAGGTTTAGGGATGTTTCTAGCACTCGTCCAGCTTGTTATTTACAGTAAGAACAAGCTGTTTTTATTTATACACTTAGGATTAACGGGTTTTCTACTTTATAAAGGCATTATAACCTTTTCGAGAGGAGGAGTAATTACAGGTCTTGTATGCAGTGCCGCCTTTTTAGTAATATATTTTGCAGGCTCTAAAGGATCTGCTCGTAGAAGAATGGTCACGTACTTAATTTTACTAGGAGGCGTTCTGGTGGCTGCCGGTGCTTATAGTTCTTTTCAGACCAATGGACTCATCAATAAACGCTATACAAATAGGGACGCAGCAGGTCGTTTAAAGAGTGATATTACTACAGGTAGGGGAGAACTATTAGAAACAGAATTAGAGGCTTTTTATCAGAATCCTTTACTAGGAGTAGGTGCTGGAAAGATAAAAGAATTAAGGGCAGAAGAAACAGGAATAGGAGCTGCTTCTCATAACGAAGTCAGTAGATTATTATCTGAACATGGCTTTTTAGGATTAATCATTCTAGGAATCCTTATTATTTACCCTCTAGTATATCGTGCTAAAAATAGGCGAAATTATTTATTTTATGCAGCCCTAGGATTTTGGTTTATGACCATAAATCACTCCTCAATGCGTATTGCAGCACCAGCCTTTATATATGCTCTTGCCCTTTTAAACGTTGTTCATGAAAAGAAAAAGACTCCTATACGTAGGCAACGCGTTATCCAGTAAAGGGAAGACCGTTACCACTATTGAGACTCTTAGTTTATTGCTAAGGCAGGAAGGGTATGATGTTGAGGTGACGTCAGCAATATCAATTAAGTCACTTCGCATGCTTGATATGATGCGCGCATTATTGCGTTCTCGCAAAAGTATAGACAGTGTTCTCATAGATACATATAGCACATCCAACTTTTGGTATGCTGTAATCATTGCTAGTTTATGTAGAACGTTCAGTATTCCATATATTCCAATTTTACACGGTGGTAATTTGCCACATAGGCTTAAGAACAACGCAAAAATTTGCAAACAGCTTTTTGGGAGTGCACAGATTAATGTTGCTCCTAGTGGCTATTTATATAACGCTTTCGCGAAAGCGGGATTCTCAAATCTAATCCTAATTCCTAATACCATAGAACTAGCAGAATATCCATTTAAAGAGCGAACAGTATTTAAACCCAACTTATTATGGGTTCGGTCATTTGCCGAAATTTATAATCCGCTTATGGCTATTAAAGTGCTTGAGAAAATACTTCAAAAGTATCCCGAAGCTACTCTTACAATGGTTGGACCAGATAAAGATGGTAGTATAGTGCTTTGTGAGGAATATGCAAGGAAAAACAGCCTCCCTGTACATTTTACGGGTAGATTATCCAAGGAGGATTGGACGACTCTAGCGCAAGACCATGATGTTTTTATAAGTACTACAAACTTTGATAATACTCCTGTGAGTGTGATAGAGGCAATGGCATTAGGATTACCTGTAGTATCTACAAATGTAGGTGGAATGCCATATCTTATTCATGACACCGTAGATGGTCTATTGTCAGCTCCAGAGAATGTTTCTGCTTTCTCAGAAAAGATAAGTAAGTTGCTTGAAAACACAGCTAGCACAAAGGAAATAGTGTTGAATGCTCGTCAAAAAGTAGAATCCTTTGATTGGAGCGTAGTAAAAGAGCAATGGCATAAAGTGCTCTGCTAAATTTGTGATATATTTACGGTACTCAACCAACCTCGAATGTCCCTCTTACCTAGTATCCATTTTGATGTCTCAGAGCGTAAAGTCTTACTGCGCATATTTGATATCTTATCAGTTCTGGGAGCACTTTATCTCACAGAATTATTCTTAGAATTTGATTACGTAATAATTAGTAAGGAAAACGCAACGGCAATCATAGTGCTTGTGGGGTATCTGTCTATTTTTGGGACGGTGTTTGAACTTTATTTCTTGCCAAAGACGGTTAAGTTTCAAACCATGCTTAAGAATGTGATTCTTACCGTGGCAGTTACTGTGTTATTCTACTTGCTAACTCCTTTTTACACACCGATTCTACCAGAAAATAGGCTTCAGATTGTTTACTTTTTTCTTGCAATGATTATTGGGATTTCTTTATGGAGGTGGTTGTACGTATCTATTATTTCGGCACCAAGATTCTACAGAAAAGCAATTGTAGTAGGAGATTCTTTTAATATCCATAAGATTATTAAGAATCTAGAAGGAGCAGATCCTAATTACAAAATAGCAGGTTATATAAATACGGAGCCCATGTCTATTGCAGATGTAATCTCAACCGAGGCAAAACGATTTCCTATTAAAGATCTCCAAGAAACCATTTCAGAAAATGGAATTTCTGAAATTATTGTCGCTAGTACTTATGAAGATGGAGTATCGCTTGAACTCTATAACCAGCTCATAACACTCTTGAAATTGGGCTTCCCTATACGGGAGTATATGCAGGTTTATGAGGATATCACGCAGCGTGTTCCTGTAGAATATGTAGATAAAGATTTTTACCGTTACTTTCCATTTAGTCGTAGTAATCAAAATAAATTCTATAAACTCATTCATCGAATTTTTGATGTGGTCATGTCTGTCTTGGGGATTTTATCATTTATTGTAGTCCTACCTATAGTCTTTATGGGTAATCTTATTGGTAATCGAGGTCCGCTATTTTATACACAAATACGCATAGGCCAAGGCGGTAATACATTCAAGATTATAAAGCTGCGCACCATGATTGTAAATGCAGAAAAAGATGGTGCTGCATGGTCTACTAAAAATGACACACGTATTACTTCATTTGGTAAATTTCTAAGGAAGAGTAGACTAGATGAAATCCCGCAGTTTATTAATGTGTTTCTAGGAGAAATGAGCGTGATAGGCCCAAGACCGGAACGCCCAGTATTTGTAAAGGAACTCTCTCAAGAGATACCTTTTTATGAGACACGCCATATTATAAAGCCAGGACTTACAGGGTGGGCGCAAGTAATGGGTGGCTATGCAAGCTCTGAAGAAGGTTCGCTCGAAAAGCTACAGTATGACTTATATTATATCAAGCACCGCAACCTCTTTATGGATTTAAGTATAGTACTTAAAACTATTAGTACTATAGTAAATTTTAGAGGGCAGTAATACTACTCCTCATTACCATTTGTTCTTGTAACTTTAATTCTTCTAAGTATAAATACGTAACGTATCGTAATTGCTAAAAGGAGCGGTAAAAGAGATAATGCAAATCGCTGGACTCCTATAATCCAGTGAAAGAATAAAAGCGACATCATAATTACAGCCAACTTCATATAGGGATATACCCATTGTGGCGGCTGTACTCTTTTTACAGCAAATGCTGCTAGTATATGAAATGGGAAAGCCCAAAGTAAATTATAATTCCAAGCAGTGGCATTGTGATCTGTGCCAAACCATAATAAAAAGACTACAACTCCTATAAGCCCTGTGATTAGTAAAATAATCGTGTCTAGCCAGCCTAGTGGATTTTCATTCTTATGATCTTTGTAGGTTTTGTAGATGATAAGCCCTGCTAGAAGTCCAAGTATAAACAATGGACTTAGTAAGAAATTAGTACTATAGCGATGTTTGATTTGCGGTGAGAATACCGTCTTTGTTTCTTTTACGAGTGGTAGTGTTCCTGAAGGTGTTTGTATAGTAGCTTCTTGAAAAGCATACATAAGCTCATGTGGTAAAAACAAGTACTCTTCTGGAGTAGCAGTTCTATCAATTACAGATCCTAGTGCGATATCAATACCCATACTTCCCCAAGTATTCCAAGAAACGTATTCATGTATCAGATCACGGTGTGTCATGCCAGCTTCTTGATGATCATAGCTCATTGTCACATTAGCTTCATTCTTAATAATCTCAAATGGTCTTGTAGAGCAATTATCGTAGAAGAAATCATATTTGTAATATTTGTTTTCTTCTTTAGCATTATTTACTAAAAACTCAAAGACGTCTTGCTTCTGATCTTGAGTGAGCTGTAGTTCTTGAGACTCAATCCATCGTTGCTGGAGCTTATAGCTATATTCAAAGTCGTCATACTTATCTACACCGACCTCATATAGTAATTTTCCTCTTGCAAACTTGAGATAGAAGTTAGGAGTGTTAAAGTTGAACTTACCGTAGTTAAAAACAATATCTAACCCTTTTTTATAATCACGTACGTGAATGGCATTGTGCCCAAAGGCGTCATTAAGTACAGCTCCAGGACCTATGGTGATTAGATTAATAGTTGCGTCATCAGAGAGGCTAATGAATTTATTCTGTGCAAACCCAAGGGTAGAGAAACAGAGAGAAATTAAAAGGATAAGATTTTTCATACCTTGTAAAGATAGTGGAGGTATAAAAATCTCACAATCAATACAGGGCATAAAAAAAGCCGAGCGACGCTCAGCTTTACAAACTTAGGTGAAGCTTCTTAAGCTCCTGGGACGATGCGTACTGGTAATGTAAATTGCTCTCCTATGGTTCTTGTGCTTAGCTTTTCATAGTTAAGACGAGCCTTAATAAAATCTGCTACATACTCTTCGTCAGTATCTACGCTTAATACAACAACTTCATGTTTGTTGTTTACCATTAATGTTACTTGAGCAACAAGTTCCTTAGTAACTTCAAATTCTGGCTTGTTCAAAAGTACAGCTACTTGCTCTGTAACTGTTTTTTCTTTGTTGTCTGATGTTGGTTCTGTTTCTGTTGCAAAGGCTGTGTTTACTGCAAGTAAAGCGGCTACCAATAATACGTTTAATGTTTTCATAATTTACTTTTTTGTCTCGATGTACTCGAGGTTTTTGATGAATTATTACAGTACAAATAGACGACTTATTTCTCGTTTTTCTATGGGAGTTAGTCAAGCTTAACTGTTGTTTAATGCTGGTTATGAGTTGTTAACGTAGGGGATTTGTTGGGGTAACGCTTTCGCGAAAGCGTGATTATCAACTTCATAATGTATTGATAACAACAGTAAACATTACGTGAAATATGGAGTGATATTTTATTATAATAGCTTGAGAATCCTTAAAGAAAGTATGGAGTAGTCAATGTTAAGAAAATGGCCTATTTGGTAGTTGTCTAGCTATAGATTATGACACCTAATAATATTTTTAAAACAAAAAAAATCCCACTTTAAAGAAAGTGGGATTTAAAGGATGCTACAAGTAGCATCTATGTATTAAAAAGTATTAAGCTAGTACAGCCTGTACTTTGTCTGCAGCTTCTTGGAATTCAATAGCAGATTGAACATCAAGTCCAGAATCATCTATTAATTTCTTTGCGATATCTGCGTTAGTTCCTTGTAAACGTACAATGATAGGCACGTTGATAGTTCCCATGTTCTTGTATGCATCAATAATACCTTGTGCCACACGGTCACAACGTACAATACCTCCAAAAATGTTTACTAAGATTGCCTTTACAGCTGGATCCTTAAGTATTAATTGGAAAGCAGCTTCTACACGCTCAGCATCTGCAGTACCTCCTACGTCAAGGAAGTTTGCAGGCTCACCACCAGATTGCTTGATAAGGTCCATAGTTGCCATTGCAAGTCCAGCGCCGTTTACCATACATCCTACGTTTCCGTCTAGATCTACATAGTTAAGTCCTTTCTCACCAGCTTCAACCTCTACTTGGTTTTCTTCACGCTTGTCACGCATTGCTGCATATTCCTTACGACGGTATAATGCGTTATCATCTAGTGATACCTTTGCATCTACTGCCATAATTTTATCATCACTAGTTTTAAGAACAGGGTTGATCTCAAAAAGTGAACTATCAGAATCTGTGTATGCTTTATAAAGAGCAGCAACAAATTTTGTCATGTCTTTAAAAGCAGCACCACTTAATCCTAAGTTAAATGCAATTTTACGTGCTTGGAAAGGAAGTAATCCTGTTGCAGGATCAATTTCTTCATGAAAAATAAGGTGCGGAGTTTCCTCTGCTACTGTTTCAATATCCATTCCACCTTCTGTAGAATACATAATCATATTGCGACCAGTACCACGGTTAAGTAGTACAGACATATAATATTCTTCTGGCTCGCTGTCACCTGGGTAGTATACATCTTCTGCAACTAGCACTTGGTGAACTCTTTTACCTTCTGCACTTGTTTGTGGAGTAACAAGATCCATCCCGATAATCTGATCTGCAATAGATCTTACTTCATCTAGGCTCTTTGCTAGCTTTACACCACCACCTTTACCACGACCACCTGCGTGAACTTGCGCTTTAATAACGTGCCATCCAGTACCAGTTTCCTCAGTAAGTCTTTCGGCAGCTGCAACAGCCTCATCCGGAGTCTGTGCTACATAACCGCGCTGGATACGTACGCCAAAACTATTTAATATCTCTTTTCCTTGATATTCGTGTAGATTCATAATCTTCGTTTAAGATGCTTAATTTGCCTCGCAAAAATAACAAATGCGCCACGAGAGCGCAATAGTTATTGTGATTAATTATAAGTATTGGATTTTATACAATTTCTGCACTTAGTCCTGCTTGTAAAAGTTTTGAGCATCGAGGCTCTAGATCTTTATACTCACCAGACTTTACAGAGCATTTTCCTTTGTAATGCACTAGTAACGCACATTGATGTGCTTGATTCTCCTCATGATCACATGCATAAATAAGCGTATTTATCACATGGTCAAAAGTATTTACTTCATCATTATACAGAATAATCTCGTGTGATGGAGTTTCTTCTGTTAGTACATCTACGTCTTCTTGATATTTTTCTTGATTACTCATAGCGTTGAGATTTATGATGCAAATTTACAAATTTTAGAGATTACGCTTTCGCGAAAGCATAATTCTAACAATTATTTATCATCAACAATTTGAAATTATCCTCTTTTTTCAAACTTGCAAGCTACCCAATTATTGCGCTCATAATTGCTTACAAAGTAGAGTCCATGCTCATTGCACTTTTCTGAAATCAGCGGAATGTCTTCTGTATAGAAACCACTTAATAAGAGTATGCCATCCTCGGAAAGACAACTCGCATACACGCCGATATCTTGTAAAAGAATGTTACGGTTTATGTTTGCGATAATGAATTCGTAATTTTTATCTGATAGCAATGAAGCCTCACCTTCATAGGTCGTAATGTGCTTACAGTTGTTGCGTTGTACATTTTCAATAGTATTAAGGTAGCACCAGTTATCAATGTCTATCGCGTCTATAGGTTGTGCACCTCTCATTTCGGCTAGGATGGCGAGTACGCCAGTACCACAGCCCATGTCAAGTGTTTTTTTGCCAGCAACATCAAGTTTGAGTAAGTGCTTGATCATCATGTGTGTAGTCTCATGGTGACCAGTTCCAAATGACATTTTTGGCTCAATCACAATATCAAACTCAACATCAGTTTTCTCGTGAAAAGGTGCGCGTACGGCACATTTTCCGTCTACCTCAATAGGTTCAAAGTTTTTCTCCCATTCCTCATTCCAGTTTACTTGCTCAATTTCTTCGGCAGTGTAGGTGATGTTAAACTCATCAGATTTGAGAATCTGAATGTCAGTAAGAAGTGCGGCAAAATCAACTTCACCACTAGGAAACGCTTCTTCTTTCTGGATGTATGCAATCACACCACTTGTAGTTTCTGTAAAGCTTTCAAAACCAGCATAGCCTAACTCTGCAATGATAATTTCTGTAGCAGGGTCACGTGGCTCAATAGTAAAGGTATATCCTAAGTAAATGGGTGTCATTCTTTTATAGTTTCTAAGTTATAAGATGCATTAGGATCAATAGTAAGTATTATAGATCCGTTTTCTCCAGGCAAAAGTACGGTTTCTGCATTGATGAGAATCTCATCTTTTGCAGTAAAATCTACTCTAGCGTCCTCTATAAATTGCTCATTTTTAATCATAATTTTATGCGCGGCATTAATTTTAAAGTTCCACCTTGCAAATCGCTGATTTTCAATTATCATATACTTATTAGGTTGTAGCATATCATGAGTCATCTTTACAGCTCTGCCTGTATGTAATGATCCTGCTCCCCATAACCCTTTGAGTGGAGCGTTTGCTTTTATGTGATCAATATTAGTCGCGCTTAATTTTATGATGCTGTTCACTTCATCTACAGATAATGATGGGTTAAGTGAAAACATAAGTCCTATAGTTCCAGTGACAAGTGGTGCGGCAGGAGATGTCGCTTGGAACGGATTATGAAATATTTCTCCATTCTCTTTATAATTATAGTATTGAAAAATATCATTTCCCGGTGCGACAATATCTACAGAGCTATCCAGATTATTTGTAGAACTTAGGTATAGCGTATATTCATTTTGCGGATCATTATTTTTAAAACCACCTGTACGTGATAAATGGTATTGCTGCTTCTCTGCATAATACTTCCCATTTTTCTCTTCAATGAGAAGTCCATCTGAGATTTCATCATTTTTATGCTGCACACTTCCTACAGATATCACATGCTCATAAGCGCCTGGATATCTTAGTTGTTCTCCATTTGTAACACTATATGCCGCATTATGTGGTACAGAAACAATGACGGTGCCAAGGTCGCGCATTTCATTAATCGCTTCTTGTGCAGTTTCATAATAGGTGCGTGATCCCCAGCTGCAATTAATCACTTTTGCGCCTGCTCTTGATAGTTCTAGTAGTTGGCCCAACTCTTTAAAGTTACCATAGGTGGTTGTGTATATGTTGCAGTCATAGCAAACTCCCGCCGCGCCATATCCATTATCACCATGAGCTGCAGCTATGGCGGCGATTGTAAATCCATGACCTTTGGATAGGCTACTTTTTTTGAACATGGTAGTTTTGCCTGCAAACTCAGGATCTTCAGGGTCTATGTAACCGTCAGATATTCCAATAATTACTTCCGGAGAACCTGTGGTGTAGTACCAAGCTTGTGGTACACCAAGGAAATCATAATAATCAAGAACCGCTTGGGCTCCGGTATTCTTGCCAGTAGTGCTTGTAACGCCGTAATCATTGGGTTCATAAATTTGTAGCGATTCATTGGAGATACTCTCTGCAAACTCAAAAAGATCTGGCACTAGATTCATCAATTCTTCTTGAAACGTTTTACTCTCTGCAAGAACAAAGTATGTGCGTTTGAGTTTATCTCGCTGCGCGTATTTAAATTCTTTTCTAAAGATTTTAACCCTATGCTTAGTAAATAACTTTTTTAGCCTCGCATCATCTCCTAGGTAAGTCACAAGAGAGTCCTGTGTGCTTACAAGTATTTCTACATTTTCAGATGTACTGCGTATGTAAAAGCGATCTTCTTGTGCTTGTAGCAGGCAAGAATAGAGTAGGAGAGATAAGATAATGAGTTTAGCCATTATTCTTGGTGTCAGATGGAGCGATAGTTTCTTTGAGAGCCTGTACGTCTTTAGTTAGTTGGTCAATTTGTTTTTCTTTCTCAATGAGGTGTAAGGTGAGCTCTTCAATTTTTTTTAGAAGTAGTGCATTCATGGCACCTAGTTCAATACCATTTTGTTCAACTTCTGCGGCAGACGGAATTTCAGGTAAATGCCCATTTTTCTGAATGTAGGTTTCAATTTCGCGTAAGCGTGATAAATCATAGCCATCTTCAAATACCGTATCTGCCCAATCTTTTATATCCACCTTTACTGACCTTGCATGTACCTGGCCATTTACCTCAAGCTTAACTTTTGGCTCTTTTTTACCTATTCCCATATTGCCATCTGTTGTAATATAAATGGACTTGGCTTCTTGAGCATTTTTGAGAAGTACGAGTGTGTCATCTTCTTGAGTGCTTGTGGTAACTGCTTGTTGTGAGGTGCAACTACAGATGGTGAGGAGTAGGACTAGCGATGTAAAAATGAATTTCATGTGATAAAAGATTAAGCTCTAATGTACTAATACCAATTGATATAAAATAAAAATGCGCCTCCATCTCTGGAAGCGCATTGTCAATTCTTAAATTATTTGAGACTATGCAAACGCATTTACAATATCAAAAAAGTCATCTGCTTTAAGTGCAGCTCCACCTATGAGGCCACCATCTACATCTGGTTTTCCAAAAATTTCTTTAGCATTAGCAGGTTTTACAGATCCTCCATAAAGTATTGATACGTTTTCTGCGACGTCATTGTTATACTTTTCGGCAACAGTTTTTCTTATAAAGGCGTGCATGTCTTGTGCTTGCTCTGGTGATGCTGTTTCTCCTGTACCTATTGCCCACACTGGCTCGTATGCAAGAACAATATTTGACCACGCGCTAACATCTAAGTGAAATAATGCATTTTTGAGTTGGCTACCCACCACATTTTCTTCTTTTCCTGCTTTACGGTCTTCTAGTTCTTCACCAAAGCAGAATATAATTCTCATGTCATTTTTAAGAGCGCTATCTACTTTTTGAGCAAGTAGCTCATCACTTTCGTGAAAATAAGCACGGCGTTCACTATGTCCTAAAATCACAGTATCAATACCGATCCCTTTAAGCATACCTGCCGAAATCTCTCCCGTAAAAGCACCACTTTCTGCTTGATGCATGTTTTGCGCAGCAACAGTGATGTTTGAGTCAGAAAGACTATCAAAAGCACTGTAAAGGTTTACAAATGTAGGAGCGATAATAACCTCTGCATTTCCTTCATTTTTCTTTTGTTTAAGTGCTGTTATTAAGGTTGCTGTAGCACCTAGGTCATTATTCATTTTCCAGTTTCCAGCGACGATATTTTTTCTCATTATAGTTCTTTTTTATCTCTTCATACAAAGAGATCTCGTTAGTAGTTAATTTCAGAAGCCTCAATGATGAAAACCAATAATGTAACATTACATGTGGTTTTAAAAAGGCGTATGTGTTTTACTTTGTTGTCTTTCGCTTTCGCGAAAGCAAGTTCCTTAAAAACCAAATATACTAAGAGTAAGAGAGGTTTGCTCTTGATTTAACCCAGTTTTCACGATTACGTTTTCGTAAGAACCTTATAACCTAGCGCAGCCTAATTTTTGGATCTAGCCAGCCGTAGATAAAATCTACAAGAATATTAATGATTACAAATAGCGTAGCGATAATAAGTACGGCACCCATGATAATAGGTAAATCCAGTGTGTTGAGTGCATCTACTATTTCCTTACCTAAGCCATTCCACCCGAAAATATATTCTACAAATACGGCGCCCGCGAGCATGGATGCAAACCATCCAGACACTGCAGTGACTACAGGATTTAATGCATTTTTAAGTGCGTGATTTTTTATAATCTGGTAGGTGGTAAGTCCTTTAGCTTTTGCAGTTCTTATATATTCTTGATTATAAACCTCAAGGAGCGAGTTGCGCATTAATTGAATTACAACGGCAAGCGGACGTATACCTAAAACTAGCGCTGGTAAAATCAAGTTCTTCCACTGGATGTGTACGTGCTCCCCAAAATCATCCATCTCATACAAGCTACCTGTCATATTGAGATTGGTATATTTATGAAGGGCATAGCCAAAGAGCCAAGCAAAAAGAATAGCACTAAAAAAACTAGGAACACTCATCCCTAGTGTACTTACAATCTGTATGGTTTTGTCAACCCAAGTGTCACGCATTTGCGCAGAAATAATACCTAAAAAAACACCAATACATATGGCAATCACAATAGCGCTTACGGCAAGAACAATCGTGTTAGGTAACGTTTCGGCAATTACTTGTGTGACGGGTTTGCCTGTCTTTTGAAAGCTCTCTCTGAGGTATGGATATTTTACTGCTAGCGTGCTATTGCCAATCTCAAATAATGGAGTTGCGCTGTACTTACCAGAAGCTAGCGACGTATAGTTTTGCTCATCATTAGCATGTAGAGAAAGTAATGAAAGGTCGTTTAGGTAGTACGCGTATTGCGTACTTATAGGCTTATCAAATCCATATTTTGCACGGACTTTAGCTAGTTGTTCTGGATCTTCATTTTGATCTAGCATCATACGTGCGGGATCTCCAGGAAGTATCGTAAACAAGAAGAAAATGACGGTTACTACTCCCCATAATGTGAGAAGCGCATAACCTAATTTATATAATAGGTATTTAATCAATTGGTGCCGCCTTACCTTCGAGCATTTGCTGTTTTGCAGCAAGCGCTTCATCAAGAGTTATTTCTTTGTATTCAAACTCTTGTCCGAAAAGGTCTTTTCCATATTGCTCAATAGTTTGAGGAAACCCAGCTGCAGCACGTCTTTCATTTACATCTTGAGGATCTGCTATAGGCCATATAAAATCGGCTATGTTTGGGTATGTTGCTCCTTGAGTACCGTAAATTTGAGGTTCACCATTACCCATAAGTAAGCGGTCTTCCATCATTGCAACAAGTCTGTATGGCAGTTCGCCATCTTTTCCAGCTTTTTTGATGGTATCTATGTACATTGGTATTTTATCAGGATTATGCTGGATCACATACCAAGCAGCAGTATTTGTAGGTTCGCCCACGATACTCTTCCCAGGATATCCTTTAGTTTTTAGGGTATATTCAATACGCTCAAGATTAATACTGTCCAGTAATTCTTGTTGCTTCCAGATAAAATTTTGAAATTCCTCTGGAGCAACGCCTAGCTTTTTAGCTTCGGCATTCTTTTCTTCTCCGTCTTGCAAGTACATCATCCGTCTGTACTTTTGATCGAGAATAGCGATACTATCTAGCTCATATTTGAGAGTAAAATCAAGGTTTGGTTTACTGTTTTCTAGGGTTTGTAAGCGCAAGTCTTTCGCGTCATTATAGTGAAGCTTTTGTAAAATAGTTCCTTTATGAAGACTCACAATCCCAGGATTTGCACGTACAATAGTTTTTAAAACCGTTTCATCTGTAAAGTAAAACTTAAAAGGAAGTTTAAAGTCTTGCACAAATTCATCTGTTACATCTTGTGACGAGGAGCTTAGACCTATGACGTTATATCCTTTTCTAATTGCATCTTCTGCAATGGTTCTAATATTATAATAGCCTTCTCGCTCCGTATTAGTTAAGTTATAAGCAACAATTACAACGAGATTTTCTTTCTCTAGAAATTCTGTAGTATAGTTTTCTTCTCCGCGCTCTATTGTAAAATCGTGTACTGGTGGCTCATAACCTTCGGCTGTCTGTACAACCTCGTAGGAGATAAACTCTCCGTCTACTTGTGGGTAGCCTCCTTCTGTGGTAATAACTTCTTCCTTGCCATCAATATTAAATTTCCATTGATATTCAAAAGTAGCTTCTGGTGCGCCCTCTGGGATTTTCATTCCTTCGGCTATGTTTGAGCCTACTTTATAAGCCCTAAAATCTAACCATGGCAGGTGCTCGAGTACGTGCATACCAAAGAACATACATGCTAAAAATGATACAAAGACAATAGAGGTGTTGATGAGTTTGCCAAAAAGAGGTAGGATATATTTCTGATTAAACATCAAGAAAAGGATAAGCACTAACAAAATCACATCCTTTGCAAAAGACTCCCAAGGCACTAACGGAATAGCATCACCAAAACATCCGCAATCTGTCACCTTATTAAAATAAGCGGAGTAGAAGGTGAGAAATGTAAAAAATGCAATCATTGCAAACAGTAGCCACAAGGTGATTTTTTTACGATACCCTACCAGCAAAGCAATTCCTAATAGCACTTCAACCACCACAAGTATGATGGCAATAAGTAAGGCATAGGGTGATAAGAATTCAAGACCTAAAACCTCTGCGCTAAAATATTCTTGAAGCTTATAAGAAAACCCTAGAGGGTCGTTAAGCTTTATAAATCCGCTAAAGATAAAAAGCGCTCCTACAATAAAGCGAGCTATGTGTGTAAGTAGTTTCATATATAATCCAGCAGCACTGGAGGTGTATTAGTCACGTTTTCGCGAAAGCGTAACTTTTATTCATAAATACTAATTCTTATGCATCACCTAAGTGAATCATTGCAAAAACAGCATAATTAATCATGTCTTGATAGTTTGCATCAATGCCTTCAGAAACGAGCGTTTTTCCTTTGTTATCTTCTATTTGCTTCACGCGCAGCAATTTCTGGAGAATCAAATCTGTGAGACTGCTCACTCGCATATCACGCCATGCTTCACCATAGTCGTGATTTTTATCCATCATTAACTGTTTTGTGAGTTTTATTTTCTCATCATATACACGAGTGGCCTCCTCAAGTTGCATGTCTGGTTGCTCTACCACGCCGCGCTCAAGATTTACTAGCGCCATGGCGCAATAATTAATGATGCCTATAAATTCAGATTGCTGCCCTTCATCCACTTTTTGCACCTCGTTTTGCTGTAACCCGCGTATGCGCTGTGCTTTTATAAAAATTTGATCGGTTAGAGAAGGAAGTCTCAATATGCGCCATGCACTCCCATAGTCTTTCATTTTTTTAATAAAAAGGTCTCTACATTGTGTGATTACCGCATCATATTGGGCAGAAGTGTCAGGCATGCTATGTTGTTTGATTTTTGGTAAATTTCGGTTAAAATCTTCAATATAAGAAATGAGTTCTTGCTTAGAAAGTAATGCTAGCTATTATCCTTTTGAAGCACAGCGTTTATGGTGTATTTTTGAAGCAGTATCCCGCTTTCTGTTGCAATTCCTCGCGGCGGTTGCACCAGCCAGCTGCGGGATTTTCACTACAATCGGGGCTATGGAGTAGAGGTAGTGTGTGATTAAAAGTAACTGCTAAAGAAGTCAAACTATCCTAGAATAATAGCCAAGGATTTATAAATAATCACCTATGAAAATAAATTGTAAAGGAACGCTAATAGATCTCTCCAAGCCTAAGGTGATGGGAATACTAAACCTCACTCCAGATAGTTTTTACGATGGTGGTAGGTATAAAGATATGGACGCTGCTATTGACCAAGTAAGAACAATGCTTGATGATGGCGCCACATTTATTGACGTAGGAGCTTATAGTTCGCGACCAGGAGCTGTAGATATTTCGGTAGAGGAGGAGGAGTTAAGATTGATACCAGTGATAGAGCAATTGGTGATATTATTCCCTGAGATTATAATTTCTGTAGACACCTTTCGCGCAAGCGTAGCAAGAAAAGCAATAGCAGCGGGAGCAGCTATTATTAATGATATTAGTGCAGGGCAGTTAGATGATGAAATGATGTCTATAGTAGGGGAGCTGGGTGTTCCTTATATAATGATGCATATGCGAGGCACTCCTCAGACTATGAAAGAACTTGCGGTCTATGAGAATATAACAAAGGAGGTGCTGCATTACTTCAGCGAGCGCGTTGCAGCGGCAAGGTCTCATAAGATAAATGACGTTATTGTAGATCCAGGATTTGGATTTGCAAAAACAGCTAGCCATAGTTTTGAGTTACTTAATAAGTTGGCAATCTTTAAACAGTTAGGCCTCCCTATTCTTGCAGGAGTTTCCCGCAAATCTATGATCTATAAGACTCTTGAGACATCACCAGATAAGGCACTTAATGGGACCACAGTATTAAATACAGTCGCCATTAATAAAGGCGCTCATATATTGAGAGTTCATGATGTAAAAGAATCTATGCAAGTGGTTACCCTCTGTGGTGCATGTTTGTCATAATTTAATCTGATTATTTAGCTACTGCAGGCATTGCTAGTGGGGGATTTTATTGTTAATAGTTCTTAACAAATCGAGGCTTCTTTAACGAGATTTTAGCAAAAAAACGCTATTTTTCACTCCTTAAATAATTCTATAATGAGAATCCTACGTGTAGCTTTAATTCTAATAGCTTTTTCTTTTATAAATACGTCGCTTTTTGCCCAGACATCGGCAGGAGGTTCGACATTTCAGGAAGCAGTTCCTTTTTGTACGAATGATCCAGTTTTTTCAACGCCTTTTGATGCTTGTTTTACAGGTAGCACAGATTCGTCTTGTACAACAGATGCTCAACCTGGACCTAATTATGGTTGTTTAGGTAGTCAGCCTTTTCCTACTTGGTATTTTTTGCAGATAGGTCAAGACGGCGATTTAGATTTTCAAATAACTCAGAATACATCAATAGATGATGACGGAACACCCATAGGAACTGGTCTTGATGTAGACTTTATTATTTGGGGACCCTTTCCTGATACAGATGTTTTTGATCAATTAACTGGTGCAAATATCGAGGATTGTAGTTTTTCAGGAGCAGCTGTAGAGACTCCAAGTATCTCTAATGCACAAGAGGGGGACATCTATGTTTTTATGGTGACTAATTTTTCTGGTCAGCAAGCTGAAATTTTTATAGAGCAAACCAATGATCCAGCTACGACGGGGGCTGGGAGTACAGATTGTTCTATTGTCAACGCGTCATTAGGAGCAGATCAAGATGCTTGTGAGGGAACGACTGTTACACTAGATGCCACAAGTACCGAAGCAGCGAGTTATGCATGGGCTGTCGATACTGGAGCAGGTTTTATGCCTGTTTTAGATGGTGGTGGAGCTCAAGTTACCACAGCGATGCTTGATGTAACTACTAGTGGTGAATATCAAGTTACTATCACAGATACTGCTGGTGATACAGGAACAGACGAGGTTGTCGTTACATTTTTTACAGTTCCAACAGCAACAGCTCCAGATGATATTTTTGAGTGTGATACAGATGCAGATGGTTTTGCAAGTTTTAATCTAGACGCTCAGAATTCTGATATTTTAAATGGACAGAGTGCGACCGAGTTTTCTGTTTCTTTCCATTTGAGTCAAGCAGACGCAGATACAGGAGCGGGAGCTTTAGCAGGAACCACAACATATAACTCCGTAAGTGATGAGATTTTTGTTCGTGTAGAAAACAATGGCTTGCCTGCATGTTCAAGTACTACCTCATTTAATATTGAGGTTGTTGCATTACCTATAGCAACAATGCCTGCTACCTATGAAATTTGTGACGATAATATAGATGGTGATGATACCAATGGGGTGGCAACTTTCAATCTCTCGACATTAGATAGCCAAGTTTTAAATGGCCTAGATCCTGTGCAGTTTGAAGTGACTTATCATGTAAACGGACCAGAAGCATCTAGTAATACAAATCCTCTTCCTGCAGCATATACGAATACATCGAGCCCTAATAACGATACTATTTTTGCAAGAGTTGAAAATACAGCTTTCACTGGTTGTTTCTCAATAACACCAATTAATCTTAGAGTTAATGCTCTCCCAGTCCTAACCACACCAGTAACTTTACGTCAGTGTGATGATGACACTAATGGAGTTACAACTTTAAACTTAACACAGTCACAAAGCGAGTTGAGTACAAATTCGGCCAACGAGACTTTTACTTATGTAGACGCTTCTGGCACACCTATAACTGATCCTACGGCTTATATAAACAGTGGTTCTCCTTTTAGTGAGGCTATTGCTGTGACTGTAACAAATCTAGATGGATGTTCACGAGAAGGCGTTATTAACGTGATTGTGAGTGCTTCTCAAATTCCAACAGGAACACTCTTTGCAGATGAGATTGAGTGTGATACTGATGGTGATGGTATTGCTGTATTTGATTTCTCTGGCGCTACTGCTACGATAGAAACATTTTTCTCACCACAAGTAGTATCTGTTGCTTATTATGAAACAGAGCAAGAAGCCTTATCTGAGATTAACCCTATTATGGATACTGCTGCTTATAGCAACAACCCACTATTTACAAATGCTGGCGGAGTTCAAAATATTTGGGTTCGTGTTGAGGCAGATACAGATAATGGTTGTGTAGGCCTTGGAGAGCACGTGAG